>Ga0180438_10003604_pt1 | contig 23205 bp, 20 predicted proteins | sample SS_ome_12_FD_132455 | JGI IMG/M metagenome (GOLD analysis project Ga0180438, IMG submission 132455) | Hypersaline lake sediment archaeal communities from the Salton Sea, California, USA - SS_3_D_2 metaG | ecosystem: Environmental > Aquatic > Non-marine Saline and Alkaline > Hypersaline >...
CGCTTTCCAAAATGACGCAGAAGAAGTGGGAATTCCATCTCATCAGGCCGCCAATGGGCTGTATGAAACAACAAACACTATTTTTACTGCTGCTTTCGCTTTTTCTCTGTAGTACTCGGATACGATAGAAAATATGATTTTTGAAAATTCTCCGAGTTGTTTGCAGAGCTTACAACCGAGGTATTCCCATATTTGAAATAGGACCGAAGCAGTTCGATCACGGTAAATATAAATTGGCGATGAAGGAGTTTTAAAAGCACACGTTCTGAAAGTTGCGCCGAGAACATCATGAGCCTATTCTGTTTCCAGTATGGGCAAAGATACTAGCCCTTGAATACACCATTGGTTGAAGCAACAAATTTTTTTTATTTATGTGAATATTTTCGCATAAAATGCTTGACAAGTTTTTGAAAATATGCGAATATTTTCACATGTGCGATAATTTTCGCATGATAGAAACCAGATACTGCTGAGGAGACCCGGATGAGCAGGAAGCTGCACACCGAGCTGAGCAAGAGGGAACGACAGATCATGGATGTGATCTACCAAAAGAAGAGCGCCACGGCAAAGGAAGTGATGGAGCGGATCCCCAATCCGCCAAGTTACTCCACCGTTCGAAAACTCTTGAACATTCTCGAAAGAAAGGATTTTCTCAAACACATTCAGGATGGGATCAGATACATATATTATCCGAAAATACCGCATAAGAAAGCGATGCGATCTGATCAGACAGCTCATGGAGACTTACTTTGACAACTCTGTCGAGGAGGCCATGACCGCTCTCATCGAATACAACAGCAGCAGCCTGTCAGATGCGGATCTGAACAGGCTCATCGATATCATGAAAAAAAAGAAAAGGGAGGGTTTTAAATAGCATGCCTATAACGCGTATCTCTCCGTATATATCCTCTATGCTGCTTTCGACGCTTATGAAAGGTATTGCCCTATTGACCATTGCAGCACTTATTCAGCTCTGTCTTCAAAAACTGTCATCTAATGTCAAACATATTCTCTGGCTTGCTGTGCTTTCCAGTACTGCTCTCATTCCAGTGTGTTTCTTTCTCATTTCTCCAGATTTTTTTCCTATTTTAGTACAACCTAAACCGTCTTCTGAGGCTCTTCGTATTTTAAATGCCGTGCTCCCCCGATACAATGAATTTGGCTCCCAGATACAGTCAGCATCCGGAGTGGTTTCGGACACAAATACTGCGCAATCTGTGGGATTGATTTTCCCCTGGGCAGCAATCTGTGTCATGATCTGGGCTGCAGGTATCATGTGTTCACTTACACGGATGATATTAGGAAAGATTGGCATCATGAAGATTCGGGCCGATGCTCGTCTCATTGAAAACAGGAGCATTATCGTAATGCTTGAAGCACTCACAAAAAGGCTCGGTATTCGAAGAAACATACAGGTGCTCACATCATCCTCATGCAGAGTACCTTTTACATATAGAACGTTAAAACCACTAATCCTCCTCCCCTCCGGCGCAACCGAATGGCCGGGTGAACGGCTGCGTTCTGTTTTGATCCACGAGCTGGCCCATGTGAAGCGCAGCGATTCATTCACAATGCTTTTTGCCCGAATTGTGTGCTCTCTCTTCTGGTTCGTTCCCACAGTGTGGATCGCATACCGTCATCTTTACCTAGAACAGGAGAAATCCTGTGACGAGTATGCGGTGGGTGAAGGGATAGAAGCGGTACGGTACGTGCGGCACATTTTGAACGTGGTACGCCTTGCCAGAGGGCGCGTCCTTTTGACGGGAATATTTATTTCAAGGGGGAAGAGGAAAATGCTTGAAAAGAGGATTTTACACTTGCTCGGGTCTGATGCGTTGAAGTATCTCACGAGGAAAAAGGTCTTTGTCGCAACCGTTGCACTATGCTTCCTTGTATTGTTTCCTATTCTGGTATTCAATCCCATGTTTGCAGAGGAAGTAAAAAAGAAGATTTCCGAGAAGGATTTTTGGAATGCTGTGAGCGGTCCATGGGTAAACACAGAATACTTAGGAAAAGATCTCTGGTTTGATCAAAAGGTAATAGTTTACCCCGATGGGAAATTGGAATGCTATCCCCTGACAACTGACACAAATCCGTTGCATCAAGGTTATTACTTTACTATTACTGAAGCATGGATCGATTCAGAAGGGGTTATCTGGTGCAAATGTACAATAGAAGCAAACGTCACTGTTTACCTACTTTTTAAGATAAGCGATTCCGGAAATACGTGGGAAATGTGTGGAGGTCCTGATACATATCCAACTGAAATAGATAACTCCTTTACCCGTTATCCTGTTTACTTCATCCGTTACCGCCAATAGGATGGCTTGATATATCTTGCATCAGCTATTCAAAAAATGAGACGTCTTTGATCAAATACGGAGTACAACCCGTCTTTCGGGGAGGAGGACGGCACTCAGGCGGCCATCACGGCCGCCTGTTGTGTCGATGATGATTCTTTTATCCGATATACCCAATTTCGAAACGCATGCATGACACAAAACAACGGTAACGAGGCATTCGAGAAGAGAGCAACACAAGCCTCCTGATGCGGTTTCTCCTACAGATATCCATTTTGCAATTTCACAAGAAGGTGTGGCATACCCATTACAAACCCTAAAAACACTTTGAAAACTTCACATTTTCTCTATTCCTGGTAGAATGTTCTATGAAGGGTATTGTATCGCCAAGAAGCTGATTTGTGAGGAGGGATGAGATGGATACGGTTTGGTATTTCAGATTATTCTTTGTAAATGTTGCCTGGTTCGTCATTAGTTGGCTTCTCTTTCTGCTCATAAATGCAAAGAGGATGCGAGGTCCTGGTCCGCCGAAAAAATTGATGGTGGTCTACTGGCTCGACTCAGTTACTGGCTGGGTATTGACATAGTTTATAATCTATAGTATTGATTTCACTTTCTGGATTGGACTTGGCATCATTATTATCGGATTATTTATGTACGCTCTTGGATATCTCGCAATGAGGGAACATCCGGAAAGAGAGCAGGCTGTTGTTGACTGGGGTATCTATAAGGTCTCAAGACATTCTCATGTGCTTGCAGGTAGCATTTGCCACTTTGGTATCGTGGTCATGGGATGGAGCCCGGATTCAATCGTATATATTATTCTGTGTGTGTACTTTGTCTTACATATAATCCTTATGCACTTCGGGGTATTGACTGAAGAAAAATTGACAAGGGAAAGATTGGGGCAGGAATACGAAGATTATATGAAGAGAGTGCCCCGATATTTCTTTTATAGAAAATAGTTGAGTGGGGTACTAATATTCCATTACTAGCCTACCCTTGAGCGGGCGAGTATGGATACCGCACTCTCCTCCGCATTTGCTTGTACCGATCCACCTGCCAGCACGCTCATTTTCGTCAGTTGATATCTTTGTGCACGGCGCGCATCCCAGAGATCTATAGCCTTCAGCATAAAGCTGATTTACCTTCACCCCGTTTAGTGCAAGAAACTGCCAGACTTCCCGCTCCTTCCATATGAGGATCGGATTCAGTTTAATTAACCCTTTATCCCGCTCCTCCACTTCTCGGTAATCGGTCCTCGTCCTCCCTTCAGTGCATCTCAGACCGGTTACCCAGCAGGCAACGTCCATCTCTTCAATTGCCCATCTAGTCGGTAATACCTTCAGGATATAACAGCAGCGATCAGGGTCATAATCGTATAGTCTCTCAGGTATCTCTTCATCATTCCTGAAGATTTTCAGTTCCGGGTACTCCTCTACTACGTCATGCATGAACCGCACTGTCTCTGCAGGTTTAAATCGTGTTGTCACAATGAATCCCTTGATTTTCGGGCTTACCATCTTTGCAAGAGCCCAGACACACACAGAATCCTTCCCCAGACTGTTTGCAACTACAAGACCGTCCCCATACCTATCGTAGGCATTTTCTATGAGAATAAGAGCCCTCTCTACCTTCTGTTTATAGTTGAGTTCTTCTACCAGCTCTTTCAAATTATCGTTGTTTTCAAGTAGTCCCATTATTTCCTCCATCAGTTCAGTATAGAAAATGTATGTGAAAAAAAGAATAGTAGCAGTTGTAAAAATAGGAAAATAAATATGTCTAATATGACAATGGTTTTTATTACTATTTCTTATATAGTTGCTTTTCCATTTTTCTCTATATGATGAGTACCGATATTTGAATCTATAGAGCACAGTTGAAATAGTAAAAAAACACTTGACAGCTTGGTGAAAATATGTAATATTTATACCGAACGTTCTATAGATAATTTGCGGGGGGCATTTATGGGAAAAAGATTGAGCAGGAAACGACCCGTAGATACAAAAAAACGAATACTCGAAGAATCAGAAAAACTCTTTGCAGACAAGGGGTTTGACAGTACCGGTATCGATGAGATCGCGAAGAGTGTTGGCATTGCCAAATCCGTTATCTACTACCATTTCAAAAATAAAGATGAGATACTGCAGAGTATGATGGAGAAATTTTTCGACGAGGCCCTGGAATTCAAGAAGCAGATTGCAGAGTTGTATTTTGCGGATCCTGATAACTATCTACAACAGGCCTTTGTCGAAACCATGAGATTTGGAGAAAACCGTAAAAGAATGGCAAAAATTCTCCTCATGGAATCGATTAAAAATACAGAAAAAGTTCCTATTTTCAGGTACTGGGAGGAGCGTGCCCCTGTGATCACTGATTTGCACAAAGAAAAGATAAAGGATATAACGACATCCGACATAATGCTTCAAGCCTTTTTCATGCATTATCTACCCTATATGGGTTATCTTGTCTTTTCGGACCGATTCTGTGATTACTTTCATATAAAAGAGGAAGATATGAGGGAAAAGTTCGTGGGTTATCTCACTGAATATTATGAAAAGGTATTTAAACCCAGGATAATGAATATCTAATTTTTTTTCGATAGTTAATAGAACGAACATTCTATATATTTTTATTTTATAATTAGATAGAACGTTCTGTAGATAAACAATTAAACGAGGATTTGCATGAAACTGGAAAAAAAAATTATGGAAGCGCTCGCCGGGTTTATTATTCAATACCACAAACTCATTCCTCCTATAGCAGTTGCACTGTGCGTGCTCAGTACTCTCGCGGCACGAAACATACGGGTAACGACCCAGATAAAAGATCTGCTCCCGTCAAAGAACCCTCAGGTACAAAGCATAGAGGAGATCAACCATTATTTCTCCGGTGGCACCGCGCTTCTCATTACCATAGAAGGTACTGAAAAAAAGGAAATGGCAGCCTGCGCCGAGTCATTTGCCGAGGAGTTGAGAAAAGATGAAAATATTATGAAATATGTGAAAGCAATAAATGTGAAACTCAACAGGGATTTTATCACAGATTGGGGGCTTCTTCTTCAGAAAACAAAAGATATAGAAAGGTCATCAAAGATTCTTTCCAACCTCAACCTGCTTCCATTCATCACATCCCTCAATGATTCTTTTGAATCGACATATACAGGAGTTGAGGCAGAGGAAGAGCTCTTCACACACAGCCAGGAGAAGGAAGCAGTTGCAATGCTCAATCAGCTTGAGACGTTCTTTACTCTCCTTAAGACCTATCTCGAAGATCCCGAATCAGAGGAAATTGACCTGCAGGGGAAAAAGCTGGCAGAAACTTTTCTCCTGGGTGATCTATATCATTACAGTTTTGATAACACAATGCTCATGTTCTCCATTACCCCAAACATCACAGTCGATGACATCGACTCAATGGTTGAGATGATGTCAGGAATCAAAGAAATACGAAAAAAAATTCAACACCAATTTCCAAATTTGAAAATCGGTTATACGGGTGAGGTTGCCATGGGTGCGGATGAGCAACAAGCACTTGGATTCGACATGCTTGTGCCTGCTGTTGTCGCTCTCGGTGTTATTTTGTTGCTCTTTCTATTTTCATTCAGCCATCTCCGTTCCATCGCGTTTGCCGTTTTCACTCTGACTTTTGGGATTGTGCTCACCTATGGATTTGTCGGGATAACCATAGGGGAAATAACCATGATTACGAGCTTTATGGCAGTACTTCTCATAGGACTTGGAATAGATTACGGTATCCAGATTGTAACGAATTTCAATACCTTTCGTGAGGATGGACACTCTCCGAAGGACGCGATAAGACTCACCTACACACACGCAGGCATGGGTACACTTCTCGCTGCGGTTACCACAGCGGTCGCATTTTTTATCATGGCAGCCACTGGTTCAAAAACATTCGCGCAATTCGGCATCATTGCAGGAGTGGGGATCATGTTGTGCTTTCTTTCGATGCTCTTTATCCTGCCCTCCTTCCTTCTCTGGTTCGGGAAAAAGAACATTTCCAGCTCTCGTTTTCCACACATTCATTACAGATTTCTATCAAAGCTGGGAATATTCTTCAACAGGAAAAGATGGGTCACCCTCTCCATTGCACTCGTTGTGACAGGAGGACTCTTTATCACAGCATTTTTAAACCAATTTGAATATGATATGATGAAACTCGAACCCCAGAACATGACTGCTTTCATCACATTTGAAAAAGTAACTGAGAAGTTCGATATCACTCCCCTCCCCGCAATGGTCATCGCAGAGGACTTTGAAGAAGCGCGAGTACTCACAAATGCCCTTGAGAAAAAATACTCGGTCAGGGAGGTCAATTCGATTGCTAACTACCTACCCAGCGATACCGAGCAGAAGGCGCGTCTGGCAGAGATACAAAAAATAAAAAATGCACAAAAACGCTATAATCCAGACTACGGATATTCAAAAACAGACATGAATGCATTTATTGATGAAATACAGCGGCTCGAGTGGAATGTCATTGAAATCGGGGATCTCTCTGTTGCAGGGCTTGGTGAAGACAACAGAATTCTACAGAAACGGAACAGCATGATCCGGGAAATATTCGGTGCAGAGGCAGGAGAGCCTGGCAGAGAGGTTTTTCAAAAATTGATCCAGCTCATTGCAAAAAACCCTGCAATTTATGCCGAGCGGCTTACGCATCTTGATGCCTCATTTGCAAAAGAAATGGATTCCATAATAAGGCGAATGATTCGGGTTGATAGAAAAATAACGATCACTGACATCCCTGACTCGATAACACACATCCTGGTGGAAAAAGGCAGTACGAGAAATCTTGTAATAATATACCCGGAAAAAAATGTGATGGATGATGTGCAAAACATGCGAAGATTCAATGACACGCTTGCGGATATATCTCCAAAAATATCAGGATGGACACAGATACTCATTTCCTGGACAGAAGAGGTGATCTCTGAATCCCAAGAGGCAGCGATATATATCTTCCTTGCCGTATTTCTCTTCATGTTGATCAGTTTCAGGAGTCTCAGATATTCAATCCTGGCATCGATTCCACTCTTCATCGGAATGATATGGCTGTTTGGATTATACCCTCTCCTTGGAATGAAGCTCAATGTGATGAATGTTGTGGTCATTCCTCTTGTCATTGGTATGGGGATAGATTTCGGTATTCATATTGTACACAGATTTATTGTGGAAGGAGAAATAGAGACTGTCTACCGCTCTACCGGGAAAGCAATATTCCTCTCTGCTCTTACCACCATGATAGGTTTCGGCTCACTTGCGCTTATTGGGAGCTTCCCCTCTATCGTTTCTATTGGCACGGTTCTTTTCCTGGGAATAGCAACCTGCCTTACTGCAACCATGGTTGTACTCCCTGTATTTCTTAATACTCAAAAAAATGTCATCCACAGAAAAATCGAAAACAGATTCTCAAGGAGGTTCAGAAATGAATAAAACCAGAGCCGTATATATCACATTGCTTTTTGTGCTCCTCTTTTCACACGCGTACACTGATGAGGATGCACTCTCGATAATACGTAAAGTGGATGAGAAGCAGTGGATTGAAACGAGCAAATCAGAGCTGAGTATGCTTGTTTTTCCTGAGGCAGGTGATGAAAATACCTTCAGAGAGTTTAAAGTACTTTCTTATTGCAGAGGAAATGAGGACTCCTACATGGAGTTTTTATATCCGAGAACGATAAAGGGTCTGAAACTTTTGTCAAAGGGAGATGATCAGTGGATATACTTTGCCTCAACAGGTAGAAGGAGAAAGATCGCATCGAGCCTACAATCAAAAAAACAATCGGTGAAAGGTGTTGGAGGAGATTTTTCCTACGAAGATCTGGGAAACGGCAAGCTCGAAGAAAAATACTCCTTTACAATTTTAGAAAACTTGAAAAATAAATGGGTCCTTGAAGGAAAGCCGAATAAAGATGGGAGTGTCTACTCCTGTATCGTTGTACATGTTGACAAGTCCAACTATCTGGTCACAAAGATCGAATATCACACTGAAGAGGAGGGGCATTATAAGGACCTCATAATGGAAGAAGTGAAAGTAATATCTGGGAAACAGACTGCCACGAGAATGACAATGATCAATCACGACAGGGAAAGCAAAACCGTTGTGATCATTCATTCGGCAGAGTATGAGGTTCCCATAGACGATAAGTATTTCAATCCCACTCGGTTCAACAAGTGAGAATTGTATCTGAGAAAACATCTCACACCGTATGGTGTGGGTGTAAATCCCTCAAAGAACACCAGAGGGAGGAAAAAAATGATGAAAAGAGAGTTTATTTCAATCATAATAATTATTTCCAGTCTTTGTGCTGCACTGTCAAAAAATACCTATGCAGAGGAAACTGTCAGTCTGTATGGGTATCTTGCGAATTATTTTCAGGGGAGCTTTATATTCGAGGACAATAAAATGCGTACATCCACATGGGGTGACATCCTCCTCCTGCGTCTCAAGGGGGACTGGACCCCGGAAGAAAACCTGCACTTTCATACAGAGGTGTCTTTCACAGGTAAGCTCGGAAACCTGAACCCTAACGTCCTTTACAACAGTGTGGACCTCGGATTCCCCCCACAGGACCAGTTCCCTTACAACGATTTCATCAATGAGCTTACGATAGATCATGCATGGGGGCTTGTGAATTTAGGCTCCATAGATCTTCAATTCGGGAAGATCCCCATAGCCTGGGGAACAGGCTATATTTTCAATCCCACGACAAAAACCGTCACAACAAGCTACATTGACAGGGTAAGCGAGGAAACACTCGGCACCTTTGGAATCGTTTCGAGCTTTTATATGGGTGAAAAAAGCACGATCATCGCGTATCTCGCCTTTCAGGACCGAAGCCACAAAAACTTCACAACAAAGGACGACGAAAGAGGGAACAACCTCCCCTTCGGAATGAAAACCCAGATAATTACCAATTCCTTTGATATTTCCTTTGGCCTAATAAAAGAGGTTTTGCATACCCAAGATGGATATCAACGGAACTATTACCTCAGCACAGATTGCGATGGAGGGATTGGTGATCTCGGTCTCTATGCTGAAACAGCAGCAAGACTTCCGGTGAGTCGAACAAGCTCTTCTGGAAAAGAATACAGTATCGAAGAGAATTTGGAAATTGCAGTTGGGGGCTATTACACGGTGTATGGTATCGATACAGATGTAAGGCTCGAGTACTACCATCAGGGAAAAGGAGAGAGCCGGAAATCCAAGTATGATATCATGAAAATCCTGACACAGGAACAGCTGGTACTGGGAGAGGATTACCTTTTTGTCTCCCTGGAAAGACCATTTTTTCACTACTGGAAGGCTTCCTGCGGGAGCCTATTCAACCTGAATGATGGAAGTTTTGTGCTCTTTCCGGAGGTGGCATATGATGTGTACAATAATTTCCAGATCAGCGCGGGCTCCTTCATCTTTGCAGGCAAAACCGAAACTGAATTCAACGGTGAATTTCGAATCAACGGCACCGATGAATTAGATCTTACAGAGACCTTTTCCCTCTTCATGCGAGGGAAAATCTGCTTTTAGATTCTTGTGCTGGATAATTTATCCACGTTGTATCACTCTACCCATAAGAAAAATCGATAATAAAACCGCGCTGATCAATATTTCAGAGACAAGCCCGCAACTTCCGGCAATCTCGCAACCATTCTGATGACGTCGCAATTCTATTAATACAAATAATAAATCACTCCTGATTCAATCGAAGTGCAACATAATTTGCACCTTTCCATCGGTACACCATGCCGAAATAATTCTCTCAATTCTTTATATATCATAGAATTAAATCGAAGCTACGAATGGCATGAGAGTTGCCATTATCTGTACAGGGAGCAGAGATTTTCTCAGGTTTCCCTGTGAAAACCAAAAATCGGTGCTCCTCATTTATCTCTTTTTTGAAATGAACAAAGGTTGATGCGTGAGAAAGGAGGGAAATAAAATGAAGAGAGCGTGTCTTGATATCCTCTGCTGTCCCCGCTGCAAGACCCCTTTTCGTATCGAGGGGGAAGGTACAAACACAGAACAGATCATGGAAGGGGAGCTCCTGTGCCAGGGGTGCGGAAAACGCTTTCCCATTGTGAATGGGATCGTTCGTTTTATAAAGAGGGAAGAATTTGGAGAAGCAGATCGAAAACATGAGAATTTTCGGAGGTACTTTTACTCCTACATCTATGATTTGTTTACGAAATTTGAGTTTACTTTCTGCGGCGGTGAGAAAAAAGCACGCCATGATTGCCTTGAAAGACTTGAGATCAGACCGGGGTCTCGAATTCTTGAGACCGGCATCGGGACCGGGTCCAACCTCCCTTACCTGAAAGAGAGCCTTGGTGATGGCTGTTTTTTCGGTATTGACATCTCCTCAAGCATGCTCCGCAAATGCAGAAAAAATTTGAAAAAATGGGGGTGTCCGGCGGAGATATTTCTGGCAAGAGCTGAAAACCTCCCCTTCAAAAATGGATCCTTCGATACGGTTTTTCATCTGGGAGCGATCAATCTCTTTGAGAATAAGCAGCAGGCCATCGAGGAGATGATCAGAGTTGCCCGACCTGGCACAAAAGTCGTGATTGCAGATGAAAATGAGGAGGCCGATAGGCTCCGAGATAAGCTCCTCATTCCACGCCTTGTATTCGGAAAAAGAGAGGAAGTGGTTCCCCCTATAGACCTGGTACCGAAAACGATGACCGATATCAGGCTGAATACGATCTGGAACGGACTCGGGTACTGCATTGACTTCAGAACACCTGTGTACTGAGGTATGTCGTACTGTCACTCTATATTTTCAGCTGTGGAGAAAGGATGAACATGAAGCGAATAAATCGAAATAATTTTATGGGCTGGGAAAATCCTGGTGCCGCGCTTGTCACCGGTGCATCTGCCGGCATCGGTGAATCATTTACCCGAAATCTTGCAAGCCAGGGGTTCGATTTAATCCTCGTTGCCCGACGAAGAGAACGGCTGGAGGAGCTTGCATATATACTGAGGCAAGAATATAACATCGGGGTGGAAGTTTGCGTCGCTGATTTGTCGAAACCGGATGATGTTGAGAGAATTGAGAAAAAAATCGCTGAAACAGCTGCACTCGATGTGCTCGTGAATAATGCAGGGTTCGGCGTTCCCGGCAAATTTATCGAAGTGCCGCTCGAAAAGGAACTGGAAATGAAGAGATTGCATATTGACACACCCATTCGTCTCACCCGTGCGGCTGTGACAGGAATGGTACAACGGCACCGCGGCGTTGTCATTCTGCTGAGCTCCCTTTCCTCATTTTTTACGATGCCGGGCTCGGTCATGTACAACTCGACAAAGGCGTGCTTGAGAGCGTTTTCTGCAGCACTGGCCATGGAACTTTTCGAGAGCGGAGTGAAGGTACAGGCCCTGTGCCCGGGTTTTACTCACACTGAGTTTCTTTCTTCACTCGATAAAAGGTACAGAGGATTCGACAAATCGGTCATTCCGAAAGCGCTATTTATGAAAGCTGATGACGTTGTCAGGCAATCGCTCTCAGCAGTGAGAAAAAATAAAGCCGTCTTCATTCCTGGTTTTAAGAATAGATGCCTTCTGTGGTTTCTCAATACATGGATTGGAAAAAGGATAGGTATGAAAAAATTGAAGAAGTCGGGGAGAATTTAAAATCATGAAAAAAAGGTGGATAAGCCATGAACAATAAAAAATCAGTGCTGGTGACGGGCGCGGCATCCGGCATCGGTCGATGTATCGTCGAATACCTGCGTTGGAAAGGTGACCATGTGTTTGCATGCGACGTGAACGAACAAGGCCTTGTCGATCTTGGTAGACTGGAAAACATAACCACGATCAAAATGGATGTGACAAAGCTGGATGACATCAGTAATGCGGTCAAAATCATTCGTAATACAGGCACCCATTTGACCGGTCTGGTAAACAACGCAGGCATCGGTCTTGGAGGTCCTCTGGCGGAGCTTCCCGATGAATACCTGTACAGGCAGTTCGAGGTAAACGTGTTCGGAGTGTTCAAAGTAACAAAGGCATTCTTTCCAGTATTACTCGAAAACAGGGGACGAATCGTGATCATGGGATCGATCAGCGGTTTCTTTACCGCTCCTTTTATTGGACCTTATTCCATGAGCAAGCGTGCGATGGAAGGGTATGCCGATGCACTCAGACGCGAGCTCGATCCGCTAGGGATCAAGGTATCAATCGTAGAACCGGGTGACGTGAAGACTCCGATTTGGGAGAAAGCCGATACCTTGATGCGGGAGATCGGACCCCGCTTCAGCTCTTTGTTCCATGACCGGGCAATACGAATTGTGGAAATGGGTATTAAAAAAGCACGTGAAAAGGGACTCGAACCTGAGGATATTGCACAGAAGGTATATCGTGCGCTCCATGAAGAACACCCGAAGGCCAGGTATCCTATCAACAGTAATCCCTTGATGTTTTTGATGGTAAAATATTTACCGGATAGCGTAATCGATTACATCTTCCGTCGGATGTAGAATGTACCCACTGGTATGCCATCTTCAGGGGAGCGAATTAAAATCGTGGAGTGCCTGTGTTACCGAGTTACAGCATTGCATTTACTTGTTCGTTTCGGGGCACAATAACCTGACCAACCGATTCAATTTCTGCTGTTTCGATATTCACAACCCGGCAAAAAATCACCACTGATTCGCTCATTTCAATGACCGTTCCTGTGAGGATATAGTCGGCGAATAAAGACTCGCCAATTTCAATGGCTTTGCGTGTGTCCATCAGGTCAGAGTGCGACAGCTCCTGCTCAGTGAGAATCTCATTAATTGTTTCCTGTTTGATGAACCTGTGTTGAGACAACTCTGAGAAATAAGATGCTGCTGTTTCATTCAATACATCGAGAATCTCCGAGTATCGGTTATCAGGAAAGGTGAACCCCAATAGCGCGACAGTACCAGCCTCATGTTCCTGCAATTCCAGCGCTAATTCTTCGAAAAGATTGTGCAGGTGATCAATAAGATCGCGTTCGTCCCTCACCGGGACGAGCTCTCTGTCCTGTATCAACCGAGCTGTTTCTCTTTCATCGAAACCCGACTCAGCGGCCATTTTGGTTATATAGGTTTCAAGCACGGAAAGCTCATTCTTAAAGCTATCTTCTCTGAGACGTTCTCCGGCGTTTAAAAGCTCCTTTTTTATTTCGTTTGTCATTTGCAGGGCTCCACGAACGTTTCCCGCATAATACTCCTTTCCTATCTTTTTCAGCGCCTGGGCATAGTGCAGTATCGTCGCAGCTCTGAGAACAGTCGCATTGGAAACTCCGAATGTCGGGCTTTTCATGTGGACAAACCGTACAGAGAGGTCGATTGGATCCATCCTTACTCTCCTATCGTCCATATCCGTGTACGTGACCCTGAGCTGGGCGATGCTTTTTGTTCCCTCTGAATCCTGCGGTGGAATTTTTGCCATAATCACAATGGTCTCGTGATCTCCGAGATTTACAGTGGGAAGAGAAAAGCGTATCGGCTGTTGTATCATGATACCCCCGGAGTTGTCAAACTCCTGAATGCTGTTGTTCGCAGCGTCAGCGGCGTACACATTTCCGCTTGGATCCACCGAAATGGCAGTCAGATTGCCGAACGCTCCCTCCTCGAGACCATAGCTGCCCCACTGGGTAACAAATTTCCCTTCCCTATCGAGCTTTTGGATTGTATTGCTCTTAGAATCTGCGATAAAAATATTGCCTTCTTGATCCACCGCGATTCCCACAGGACTGACCCATTCCCCTCTGGCTCCCCTGGTTTCAAGTTCTGCGATGTAGGTCCCATCGCTCTCAAAGATTTGCACCCGGTTGTTCAGAGAATCGGCAACATATACATTTCTGTATATATCAGTGGCCACTGCAACCGGAGCTTTGAATTGACCATCTTCAGACCCCATGTCACCCCAATGGGTAACAAAAGTCCCATTTGGGTCAAACTTCTGTATCCGGCTGTTTCCAGAATCTGCCACGTAGATGTATCCTCTCGAATCCACTGCCAGACCGACTGGTTCATTAAAGGTCCCTCGCGTACTTCCTGGGCCGCCCCACTCAAGGATAAACGTTCCCTCTTTGTCGAACTTCTGTATCCTGTTGTTGCCGGAATCTGCCACATAGATGTACTCCTTCGAATCCGATACGACGCCTCTTGGGTGATGGAATCTCCCCTCTTTTTTGTCGGCATCAGTTTCCCTCTCCCTGCTCCAGTCTACGATTCCCCTTCGCCCCCACTGGGCTATGAGTTTTCCGCTGCGGTCGAATTTCTGGATCCTGTTGTTTTCGTCATCAGCAATGTACACATATCCCGAAGAATCCAGAGCGATGCTGTAGGGTACCGGAGATTTTCCCTCTTGATCTGCATAGCTGTCCCATTTACTCTCTATTTCAGCGTGATACCCCCAGGTTGTAATATCCCTGAGATTCTGCAGCAGATACATCTCTATCTCCACCTCACGGGCTGCAGGGATGACCATCCTGCCGAACTCTTTTCCAAAGATTTCTTCCATTTTTTCTCTCCCTGCGATGAACCGGGAGCCGCCTCCACCATAGTCAGCCAGATTCGTGATGAATTCGAGATCACAATCCTCGCCGAGCCCGATTGCCGTCACATTGATCCCCACTTCCCTGTACGTTGCCGCTAGCTCATACATCTCTTCCGCACTTCCCACACCGTCCGTCAGAAAGAGCACCTGGTTCATGTATTCCTTCCGGTAATTGGAAAGAAGCTCCTTGTAGCCCAGCTGAAGACCTGCTATCAGACTGCTGCCTCCTCCAGGCACAATGGAATGAACAGCATTCCTGAACCTCTGGCGGATATTCTCATTTTTCATTTGGGTGGATGGAAAAACGATCCGTGCGGTGTCATCAAACACGACAAGTGAGACAAAATCCTTTTCTCTCATTTGATTTATATACACATCAAAGGATTCCTTGACCCAGTCCATCTTGTCCTTCTGGTACATGGAGCCGCTTTTATCGATCACAAAGGCCTGGTTCATGGTGGGCAGATCTTCGTAGGTAAACCTCCGCCCCTGTATTCCGATGAGGATGACCTCCTCCTGCCCTTCAGTGGAAATCTGTCGATTCCCGGCGAAGAAGCGTACCGCAAAGGAACCTTTCTCAGGATCAGGATATTGGAAATCCAGCTGGGAGACATATGAATCTTCGTATATCTCCTGGGGCGGGATGATCCTGCCCTTTGCCACCATATATTCACCACGATCCACACTTTCTTTTTCTTTATATCCTCCACCTGCCCACGCCATCTGCACATGAATGACAACAATGAGTATGAAAACTATACCTCTATTAATTTTCATTTATTTCTCCTCGATCAGTGTATATACATCAGGAAAAATTAAAAGGCAGTGCACAATGATGCATCAATCTTCCGGCTCATCTGAAGCGCCTGCATTCCTGAGTAGCTGAACGATTTCTTTATGTGCTGCAGCCTCCGCTTCGTTCAACGCTGTTCGTCCTTCCCTGTTTCTGACATTCACTTCAGCGCCATTTGCAAGCAAAAGCCTCACTATCTCTACATGCCCCAACCTCCCTGCTTGCATCAGAGCCGTGACGCCGTCTTCCGTGCGCACGTTCACCCCCGCACCCGCATCGAGCAGGACCCGCGCGGTGCCCGTGTTGCCATGCATCGCCGCATCCATCAAGGCTGTGCAGCCATCGCTTGTTTTCGCATTGACCTTTGCGCCTGCCCCCAGCAATACCCGCACTGTTTCGGTTGAGTTCTTCTGTGCTGCCGCTGCCCACATCAACGCAGTCCCGCCACGAACAGTTTCATTGTTCACGTTTACACCGGCATCGATCAGGACCTGCACAGCTTCTGGATGGCCCCTTCCGGAGGCAAGCAGAAGGCCTGTCCATCCATCTTTCATTTTCACATCTTCATCAACTTCTGACTCGAGCAAAATTTTGAGCTCAGATGCGTTCCCATGGAAAGCCGCCTTGAATAATTCTTTGTTGACCTCTATGTCCAACGTCTCCCTGGGAGTCAAGACGCTCGTTTCTCTGTTTTCCACAGGAGTCGGCTTTAATGGTGGGGGAGTGCTGACACATCCATAAATTAGAGCAAAAAAGCAAATCAGCAGTAAGGGTATTTTTATACAATATGCCATCGTGCAACCTCTCTAGAATGGAATTCAAATCGGTAAAAATTAAGTAAAATCCTTTATCGAATTGCTGAAAAAGTGAAGTTACAACGTCGCATTCATGGAAGGAAAAATCACATCTGATGCTCGATAGGAATGCCTTACAGAAAACCCTTTTTCTTAGGTTAGAACAGCAAGGATTTTACTCTTTCAGGTATCTGCATTTTACTCTCATTATATCCTTTGAAGAATCCATGTCAAGCACATTGTGTCGAATCCTCTCTCATTGTCCCAATTTTCTTGACAAAATATCATTCAAACGCAATAATGGTTGAGAAATTGTTTTCTTGACATTTAATGAAAGATAGTGTATAGCTGTCTATACACCAATTCAAGGAGGGAGAGACATGAAAAGACCATGTGGTAAAGTATGTATCTTCGCAGTACTGATAATGGTGATGGTTGCAGTCATTGCAGTGGGTTCAGGGAAAAAGAAGGCTGAGGAGGCGAAGACCTTCAAAATAGGGATCCTTGGTCCGATGTCAGGTCCCTCGGTCGCGTGGGGGCTCCCGGCAAAACATGGAGTGGAAATATGGATCGAGGACGTCACCGCTGCCGGCGGGATCAAGGTTGGTGGAGAGACCTATATGCCCGAGCTGTTTGTGTACGATGATGAACAGATTTCGAGCAAATCAATGCTTGGTGCCAGAAAATTGGTGTTGGAAGACAAGGTTGACCTCATAATGGCGCTGGGCGGTGACCCCGCAATCGCTGTATCGCCTTTTCTGACTGAACACAAGATGGTGGAACATAGTTTCATCTCAACCGATGTTCACACCGCGGCACCGTACCTCTGTGTTCCCTGTGAATCCTGTCCGTTTTTCACCGGAGCGATTGAATGGATTGCGGAGGCCTACCCGTGGGCAAAGACCATGGCACACTGTGCTCAGGATGACCTCATTGGAGTTGAGGGGGCCTGCTACACCTGGGCAGGTGCTGAAGCCACAGGTATAGAGATTGTGTATGACAAATTCTTCGCACCGGAGACAGTTGATTTCGCTCCCATAGTAAGCGCGATGCTGGCCAAGGATCCCGACATCATCAATGTTGGATGCTCCTATGTGGAGTACGTGGATCTCATTGTCGAACAGTGCTATCTCCAGGGATTCGAGGGCATACTGGTATCAGTTGAGTTCATGGACTCGACTATCGCCAAGGTACCTGAAGAGTGGCTGGAGGAGAGAAAGGCGATCGGCTGTTTTCCTCGATTTGACGACCCTGTGATCAAAGATCGTCGAATAGCGGAAAGATCTTTCAAGGATTTCTATGACGAGTTTGTAGAGAGGTGGCCGGGAGAATGGGGAGCAGTATCCTATGAATGGGCAGCAGGCCTGGATGTGTGGAGACATGGAATGAAGCTCGCAGGTACCATTGACCCGGTCGCAGTGCTGGAAGCGCTCAAGGCGGAAGAGACGACTCCGCATTGCTTTGGTCCTGGAAAGTGGCTGGGCAAAGATTTTGCTGGACAGGACAACCTGCTCTACAGCGATTGGCACTGGACGGAATTCAAAGATGGGAAAAACAGCATTGTGTACACCATGAATGTCGCCGATTGGCTTGAGCGAAATAAGGAAATCTACCAAAAGTATTATAAAAAGTATAAACTTGGTCTGTGGGCTCAATTTTAATGAAATCGAGTCTCTTCAATCGGGGGGGAGGTATTCCATCTCTCCCCCTCTATTTGACCCTGGTCTGCGGACTGATATATCATAAGAAATAGCGAAAGTTAGCGAATAATAACAAGACATGACCCTTCAACTCATCTTACAGACTATTATTAACTGTATACAGCTCAGCAGTTTTTATGCCCTGTTGGCCATTGGGCTCAGCCTCGTTTTTGGTGTTGCGGGTATAGCGAATCTCGCGCATGGCGAGCTGTATATGCTCGGTGCCTATGTGTTATGGTTGTTCTACGGGGTGAGGGGTTTGAATTATATTGGGGCTGTTCTGCTGGCCATGCTGTTCGTTGGTGGTTTCGGTATACTCATTGAAAGAGGCATTTTTCGACCTCTTCGGGGAAATGTTCTGAGTGTCGCAATCATATCCGTAGGATTGCTGTTTATTCTACAGGTGCTGGTGGGACAGATTTGGGGCCTGGGGTATCCCAAGCGAGTTGATGATCCAATTATGGGGGCATTGAATATTCACGGCATCACCATTGGATGGCAAAGAATCATCGTAATCTCTGCCGCTGTTTTTTTATTAGGTATGCTCTGGTTGTTTTTGCAGCGAACAAAGCTCGGCAGGGCAATACGGGCCTCTGCTCTGGATAGCGAAGCTGCATCCCTGCAGGGTATAAGCATCAACAGATCCGCTACTCTCGCCATGGGTATTGGGTCTGCTTTGACAGGTGCTGCAGGAGCATTAATGTCACCCACGGTTGCGGTTCATCCCTATATGGGGCATATGGCCCTGTTGATAGCCCTCATTGTGGTAATCGTTGGGGGAGTCGGGAACCTCAAGGGGACTGTGCTCACCGCTATTCTCTTCGGCTTTCTCTATACTATAATCACTACTTTTCTCGATGCAGTTATTGCCAATATAGCGAGCGTCCTGTTCATGGTTCTTTTGTTAGCAATAAAGCCAGGGGGGTTGGCAGAACATGGGACGTAAACGATTGAGGACCGTCATCAGTCTGACAGCTATGGCAGTCATTTTATTTGCACTCCCATTTCTTCTCACAAGATATTATGTTGATCTCACGATCGTCTTCTTTGCCCACCTCATACTGGCGGTGAGCTTTCGTCTCATAACAACCACAGGGGATTTTTCCCTTGCGCATGTGCCTCTGATGGGTATGGGGGCCTATGCCAGCGCCCTCATGGCAAAATATTTTGGATGGCCATTTTGGCTTACGCTGCCTTTGGCAGGAGTGGCTTCGACGCTCGTGGGCCTGGTAATGCTGTATCCTTTGCTCAGAATGAAGGCATTTGCCTTTTTCATCGGCTCCTATGCCATCGGAGAGGCGCTTCGTCTAAGCTGGGTAAGGATTGGCATTTTCGGTAGTCACCGGGGAATCAGCGGTATCCCCCATCCCTCTATTTCGATCCCGGGTTTCGTCACAATAAGTTTTGCCGGTGTGACACCCTATTACTTTTTGACACTGGCGATTACCGTGGTGTGTCTGTTCATTATGTTTTTAATCGATAGATCCCGGATAACTCAAATATTTAAAGCAATCCATGCAGAAGACTCTTTGGTGAAGAGTATTGGCATAAATGTCACCGCATATAGAACCCTGGCCTTCGAGGTAGGAACTTTTTTCGCCGGTATCGCAGGTGTTCTTCTGGCACATCATCTGGGGCATATAGATCCTCATCAGTTTGATCTGACCACCGGTTTATATCTCCTGATCTGGGTAGTGGTTGGAGGCTATGCCACCTTTTCCGGCCCAATCATCGGTGTCGCGTTCTTTACACTTCTCGGCGAAGTGATGCGTGTCTTCGGAGCATGGATGCCGCTGGTGTACGGGTGTATTCTCATAATAAGCCTGCTTTTTTTACCTGAGGGCCTTGATAGTCTACCCGGACGGATATCACCTCTGATAAAGAAAATGGGAATGAGCGGCAAAAAGGTATGACAAATATTTCATGCCACTCCCAGGTGAAATAGCTGCTTTGTTCAGGGAGTATCTATGAACATACTCGAGTTAAAGGGTTTGAGGAAGCAATTTGGCGGCCTGGTGGCAGTGAATGATATTGACCTGGAACTTAAAGAAGGCGAGATAAGGGGGTTAATCGGTCCCAACGGATCAGGGAAGACAACCCTGTTTAATTTGATCAGTGGTTTTTTACAGCCAACAAAAGGGAAGGTCATGTGGCGAGGAAAGGATATTACTGGGAAGCCTGCGCACAGCGTGGTAAAGGAAGGGGTGGTACGGACCTTTCAACTCACTACACTGCTGAAAGACATGACTGCCCTGCAAAATGTGGTAATAGGCTGCCACCTTCATATCGAGATGGGACTTCTCGAGCAGGTTTTTGGTTCTGCAAAGAAGCGTGAAAAGGAAAAGGCTTTGGTGGAGAGGGCTGTGGGTCTGTTAAAAACCATGGGTATCGAAGGTGTAAAGGACGAGCCTGCAGGAGCACTCCCCCATGGCTACCAGAGAGTGCTGAACATCGCAATTGCCCTGGCAAGCGAGCCGAAGTTACTGCTGCTTGATGAGCCCACCACCGGCATGAATCCTGTAGAAACGCAGGAGCTCATGGATAAAATAAGAATGCTTCGCGATGAGTTGGGCATAACCATGATACTGGTGGAGCATGACATGAAAGCAGTCATGGGAAACTGTGAAAAGATTACTGTGATGGACTTCGGGAAGAAAATTGCCGAAGGCTCTCCAGAAGAGGTAAGCAAAAATGAAGAAGTAATAGAAGCATATTTAGGGCGGTAGATCTATGCTCAATTTAAAAAATATTGTGGTGCACTATGGCGGCGTGGAGGCCCTGAAAGGGATCTCTATCGATGTGGAAAAGGGGAGCATTATAGCCCTTATCGGAGCCAATGGAGCTGGGAAAAGCACCTGTTTGAGGGCAATTTCTGGACTTGTCCCGCTTACTTCGGGAGAGATCTGGTTCAGCGGCAGGAGAATAGATGGGATGGCTCCTGAAAGGATCGTCAAGCTGGGCATTGCGCATGTTCCTGAGGGGAAGAGACTCTTCTTGAAGATGAGCGTGTTTGATAATCTCTTGACCGGTGCATTCTTGAGAAATGACAGGGCCGAAGTGGAAAGGGATTTGCAGAAAGCCTTCGAATATTTCCCGATCCTGGGTGAGAGGCGCAGACAGCAGGCAAGTACACTGAGCGGCGGAGAGCAGCAGATGCTTGCGTTTGGACGCGCTTTGCTTTCCAATCCGCATCTTTTCCTCTTTGACGAGCCCTCCCTGGGCATCGCCCCAATAATAGTCCGTGTGATCAGCGAGCGAATCAGAAGGCTCGCCGATGAAGGCTATACAATAATCCTGGTGGAGCAAAATGCAACCATCGCTCTTGAATTGGCAATAAAGGCATATGTTTTGGAGACAGGAAGGATTGCTTTACAAGGTGATGCCAAAGAATTGAAAAATAACGCATATGTGAAGAAGGTTTATTTGGGAATTTGATACGATTGCGTTTGCCCCCATTTGCGAGAGATATTCCTGCACATTTTTACTATTTCAAGACAGCAGCCACAATGGCTCCATAGAAATATACAAATCAACAGCTACATAATCGATCCACCAACGCTCAAAAAAAGGTGTTGACTCCTACGTATCCCAACTGTACTATGGTATCTGTTTTAAAAGCGTTATGCAAAATAAACATAACGAAATAAGAGGGAGCAATGGTTTCTCGGTTCGAGCGAATGAGCGTAGGCACGAAGGTATGGCTTGAGAAGGACGGTAAGCCGGTGTTCGGTGTCGGCAAGTTCTGTCTTTTCAAAGCGATCAGGGAGAAGGGCTCTATCTCCAAGGCCTCTAAGCTGATGAACATATCGTTCAGAAGGGCATGGAGCCACCTGGATGACGCAGAACGAAACTTCGGAACGCCTCTCCTCGAGAAGCACAAAGGAGGGAGAGGGGGTGGAAGCTCATGCCTCACAAATGAAGCCGAAGATCTCATTATGAAATTCGAGATGCTGAACAAAGAGATAAATGAGTTTGCAGAAAAGAAGTTTAATGAGCTCTTCATCATGCAAACGAAGTAAACTTAAATAAATGAATGCTAAACGAAAGCTAAACTCATTGTACCTGAGAGAACATACCTGCGATACTATTGCAGTTTCAGAAAAAAATATTTTACACATCAGGAGGAGTTACATGAAACGAAAAGCATCTATACTTTTCATCTCGCTTGTTGTTCTCGTTTTACCCTTTCAGCTCGGGTTTGCTGAGAAGAGGGAGGTTGAACCTGGGGGCACAGTCATCATCTTCCATGCTGGTTCCCTCTCCGTTCCCTTCGAAGAGATGGAGAAGAGGTTCGAGTCGATGTACCCGGATATCGATGTCCTGCGGGAGGCAGCAGGTTCCCAGAAGTGCGCTCGAATGATCACGGAGCTTGAAAAGCCTTGCGACATCATGGCATCTGCTGACTATAAGGTAATCGACAAGCTTCTCATTCCTGAGTATGCGGACTGGAATATCCGGTTCGCGACAAACCAGCTTGTGCTCTGCTACACGGATACAAGCAGGTACAGTGGCGAGGTGACCGAAAAGAACTGGTACGAGATACTCAAGCGCCCCGATGTGGTGTGGGGACACTCTGATCCCGATCTCGATCCTTGCGGGTACCGCTCCCTCATGGTGATGCAGCTTGCAGAGAAGCATTACAAGAGACCCGGTTTGTACAAAGACCTCATTGCAAACCGTCCGAAGGAGAATGTCAGACCCAAATCAGTTGACCTCATCTCACTGCTTCAGACTGGTAATATGGATTACGCGTGGGAGTACAGGTCAGTTGCGGTGCAGCACGGACTTCTCTATATCACCCTCCCGGATGAGATCAATCTCGGTAACTACCAGTTCGACGACCTCTACGATACTTCAGTGGTGAAGGTTACGGGAAAGGAACCGGATAGTTTTATGGAGATACGGGGGCAGTCCGTCACCTACGGTATCACTCTTGTGAAGGATGCACCAAATACAGATGCCGCGGTACTCTTCCTCGAATACCTGCTCGATCCTGAGGGCGGCCTCGCAGTGCTCGATAGTATGGGGCAGCCGCCGTTTGTCCTTGCGAGAGTCCCGACAGAAGA
>Ga0180438_10003605_pt1 | contig 23205 bp, 27 predicted proteins | sample SS_ome_12_FD_132455 | JGI IMG/M metagenome (GOLD analysis project Ga0180438, IMG submission 132455) | Hypersaline lake sediment archaeal communities from the Salton Sea, California, USA - SS_3_D_2 metaG | ecosystem: Environmental > Aquatic > Non-marine Saline and Alkaline > Hypersaline >...
TAAAAATAGAGCTAAGTGGGAGTTGAGGGAATTTGGGAATTATGAAGATGTAGAGCGAAACAAACAAGGCCAGCTTAAAAAAACAGTCGAGGCAATAGAGCAAATTATTGAATCTGAACGAAGAAAGGTGAAAAAATAGCAAGATTGTGTTATAAAGGGTGAGTAGCTTGATATATTTGCCCTTTGGGCAAAAATCCGAAATTCGAAGCACGAAGCACGAAACAAATTTAAATATTTAAATTCAAAATTTTAAACTTTTTATTTTTTTGTTTTAAACATTTAGATTTTGAATTTTGATATTGTTTCGGATTTCGATATTCGGATTTCGAATTTAAAAACCGGAGGTTTTTATGAATTTCTCCCGCCTTATTTTTTCTGCCACAGTTTTAGTTTTCGGATTTTTACTGGTGGTTTTCTCGGCGTTGAAGCTTTCGCCGGGAGCGGCGGCAGTGGATATTAAGGGAGGCAGTGATGTTGCCGAACGGGCACAAAGGAACCCCGCTTCTCCCGATGAGACATCGGGACTTGAAGGAACAGGTACGGAGGAAGGGATAGAGGTAATTGAGCTGGGGGAGAATTGGGTGGATTATTATTTGCCTTATCCTGGCATTTTACCCGACCACCCGCTTTACTGGCTTAAGATGATAAGGGATAGGGTGAGGCTTTGGTCAACGCGCGATGTGGAGGCAAAGTATGAGAGGTTGCTGCTTTATGCTGACAAAAGAATCGGCGCAGCCAAGGTCCTAATTGAAGGTGGGCAGGCGGACCTGGGGATAACAACGGCAACCAAGGCAGAAAAATACTTGGAGCAGGCAGTTGGGCAACTTGAGAAGGTAAAAAAAGCAGGCAAGGCTTATCCTGAAAGAGTAGAAAACCTACAAAAAGCAATTGCCAAGCACGAAGAGGTTTTGCGCACGGTTAAAGAGCAGGTGCCTGACCAAGCAAAGCCGACCTTGGACCAAGCAGTTGAAAAAGCAGCCATGTTGCAGGAGAGGCTAAGAAATAGGTTTATACAGTAGTCTTTTTTGCCCCTTTTGGGAATAATTTGTGATTGTAGTTTTCTTCTTTGAGTAAAGTTGTGCTCCGGCAGGAGCACTAATTAGTAATTAGCAATTCCTGTTTTGCCAAGGCTACGCAGGACGCGGTAGTAATTAGATATTATTTTTCCTTGAACCTTCGCGTTATTTCCCCTTTTTTGACACCCTTTGATATATTTATTGCTAGTTGACAGACTACCACTAGTGTGACTAACTTATTAATGGACACTAGCTGTAGTGTCCATTTTTATATTAAAAATAAAATATCAAATAGCAAATATACATATAAAAAATCAAATATATTTTAGTTTTTTAAATTTTTGATACTTAATTTGTATTTTTAATTTTTGCTTTTTAATATTTGATATTTTTATGCTCTGTCCCTACTGCACCAGCGACCAGACGTCAGTTTTAGAGTCCCGCGATAGCGAGGACGGGACGGTGACCCGGCGAAGAAGAGAGTGCGCCAAGTGCGGCAAGCGGTTTACCACCTATGAGCGGGTTGAAGTAATTGATTTAAAGGTAGTTAAAAAAGATGGCTCTTTGGAAGATTTTGACAGGGAAAAGATGAAGCGGGGAATTCAATTGGCTTGTGAGAAACGGGAGACTTGCGAAGAAGATATTGAAAAGATAATTGATGATATAGAGTTGCGGCTTTTAAACAGAAAGTCAACAGAGGTTTCTTCATCAGACATTGGCCGGATGGTTTTAACAAGACTTAAAAAACTGGATAAGGTCGCTTACCTGCGCTTTGCCAGTGTTTTTTTAGAGTTTGAGAGTGTGGAGCAATTTGTAAAAGAGATAAGGGAAATAAAGTAAAAAAGCTCGTATCCAAAGGTTTTTAGCTCAAGTTGCTCTTTTCAGAAGCGCACGGAAGGGAATTATTAGGTTTTATAAGTTTTTCTTATCCGTGCTTCATGATTGCCAGCTGCGATTTTTAAGATATTATTAAAGTATTTTTAGCTGGCAATCAAAGATTCTTCAAAGAGCAGCTTCTCGCAAAACCTTTCATTTTAATAGTTTTATGGCGAGACCCAAAACCAAAACCATTATTAAAAAAATCAAAAAACGCGATGGAAGGATAGTGCCTTTTAGTGTGAAAAAAATTGAAAGGGCGATATGGCTGGCGGCCAAAGCAGCCGGCGGCGAAAACAGGACAAGAGCACGCTATTTGGCAGGCCTAGCGGTCGAGGAACTTGAAAAGAGGTTTAACCAGACAATTATCCCGGAAGTTGAGCAAGTGCAGGATATTGTTGAGACTATTCTTTTAAAACGCGGGCATGGCAAGACTTATAAAGCCTTTACTTTATACCGCGACCTTCATGGAAAACTGCGCGATATTTCCTCTTTGGTTGATTCAGATGAATTGATTGAAAAGTATTTAGATAAAGACGACTGGCGGGTTAAAGAAAATGCCAACATGACTTATTCCCTGCAGGGCTTGAATAACCATGTGGCTTCAATTATTTCTTCTAACTTTTGGTTAAACAAAATTTATCCTCGGGAAGTTAGGAAAGCTCATTCTTATGGAGATTTGCATATTCATGACTTAGCGCTTTTATCTGCTTATTGTACTGGTTGGGACTTAAAGGACCTTTTGGTTCGTGGTTTTGGGGGAGTTTCCGGAAAAATCAATTCTGCTCCGCCTAAGCATTTTGGCACAGCCCTGGGGCAATTGGTTAATTTCTTTTTTACACTCCAGGGTGAGGTAGCAGGAGCAATAGCTATCTCTAGTTTTGACACCTATCTTGCTCCTTTTATTGCTTGCGATAAATTAAGTTATGAGGAGGTTAAGCAGGCGTTACAGGAGTTTCTTTTTAATATGAATGTGCCGACCAGGGTTGGTTTTCAATGCCCTTTTACCAATGTGACGCTGGATTTAGTGCCTTCAAAGATGGTAGCTTCCGAAGCAGTGATTGTAGGAGGCAAACCGCAGAAAGTGAAGTACGGTGATTTCCAAAAAGAGATAGACGTTTTTAATAAGGCTTTTGCCGAGGTAATGTTTGAGGGTGATGCTCAGGGCCGGGTTTTTTCCTTTCCGATCCCGACTTATTCGATAACTAATGATTTTGATTGGAAAAACAAAAAGCTGGAGCCAGTCTGGGAGATGACAAGAAAGTACGGCGTGCCGTATTTTTCCAATTTTGTTAATTCTGATATGAAGCCTGAGGATGTGAGGAGTATGTGTTGTCGGTTGAGACTAAGAAACGATGTTTTACGGAAAAGAGGCGGTTTGTTTGCCGCCCACCCTTTAACCGGCAGTATTGGGGTGGTAACGATTAATCTGCCGCGAGTTGGGTTTTTAGCTAAAAGCAAAAGAGATTTTAAGAAAAGGTTGGGCCGGATGATGAGGATAGCCAAAAAATCCTTGATGATAAAAAGAGAGGCAGTTGAAGAGTTTACCAAACAAGGCCTTTATCCATATTGCAAGCATTATCTTGATGGCGTTTATACCCGTTTTGGTAAATACTGGAAAAATCACTTCAATACCATTGGAATTTTGGGGATGAATGAGGCTTTGGAGAATTTTATGGGGAAAAGTATCTACAATCCGGAGGCCAAGGCTTTTGCTGAAGAGTTGATGGATTTTATGAGAAAGAGGCTTTTGGCTTTTCAAAAAGAAACTAGCGAGATGTTTAACTTGGAAGCAACGCCGGCTGAAGGCACTTGTTATCGTTTTGCCCGGATTGACAAAGAAAAATATCCGAAAATTACGGTAGCCAATGAAAAAGATTTAGGCAAAAACGGAGCAGCGCCTTTTTATACAAACTCAACACATTTGCCGGTTGATTATACGGCCGATATTTTTGAGGCCCTAGACCATCAAGACGGTTTGCAAACCAAATACAACGGCGGGACGGTTTTACACGGCTTTTTAGGCGAGAGTCTGCCGGATACCAACTCAGTTAAAACACTAATCAGAAAGATAGCCGAAAATTACCACTTGCCGTACTTTACCTTAACGCCGACTTTTTCTATCTGCCCAAAGCATGGCTATCTAGCCGGTGAGCACAAACATTGCCCAAAGTGTGATAAAGAAATAGGATATAAAAATCAAAAATTAAATATCAAATATTAAAAATACATATTAAAAATCAAAAATATTTAATATTTGCTTTGTATATTTGCTTTTTGATATTTCATATTTGATATTGTTATGAAGGGAGATAAAACCATGAGCCCGACTAAGACCATCAACGACAATGATAAAAACAATAAGCGGACTCTATGCGAGGTTTATTCTCGAATTGTCGGTTATCTGCGGCCGGTCAGCCAGTGGAATGACGGCAAGGCAGCGGAGTTTGGGAAGAGGGTGACCTACAAAGTAGGTCAAGGCAATAAGTAGAAATGAGAAATAAGTTCATCAAGTTCAACAGGTTATTAGTAATTGGGAAATTCGTGGAAACCTGGTTGTTATTCATGGTTATTTGTAGTTATTAATTGTTATTTATTGTAGCGGTGCGATTTATCGCATCCAGGATAAGACAATGCAAACTAAAGATTTTCAGAAACTAGGAGCAAAGATTGTTAGTGGTGTTGATGAGAAATATAATCTTAAAAGAGATGGGCAGTTGGCAGTGGCGCAGTTGGTGGAAGAACTAGGGGAACTAGCCAAAGAGGTTAATTTGGAGAAGTTGAGAAGTAAAAAGCCTAGGAAGAAAGATCTGGAAGACGAATTTGCTGATGTACTTTTGCAGTTTTGTAAACTGGCAGACATGTTTGATGTTGACTTAGAAAAAGCGGTTTTGGATAAAATTGAGGTTTTGAAAAAAAGACATTCGTTATAACTTGGTTATTTTTATTCTTCTTTGGTGGCTTTCCCTCCAAATTTTCTTGATGTTTCTCCGCCAGCTGGCGGTTCACTCAGGAAATTTAGGCGGGCAACCAATTGATAAATGATTATAGGAGGGTTGCAAAAAACCACTCTCATAGATTTTCCCGGCCGGGTGGCCTGTACGGTTTTTACAGTCGGCTGTAATTTCCGCTGTCCTTTTTGCCACAACAAAGACTTGGTAAGTTTGGCTAATTTTAAAAAGGCGGGAATTAATCCCATTTCGGAAGATTATTTTTTTGACTTTTTAGAAAAAAGGAAAAAGATTTTGGATGGAGTTTGTATTACCGGCGGGGAACCGACTATCCATGCTGATTTGCCAGAGTTTTGTAAGAAAATTAAGGACTTAAACTTAGAGGTAAAACTGGATAGCAATGGAAGCAATCCGGAGATGCTAAAAAAGCTTATTGAGAAGAAGCTGGTAGATTTTGTGGCGATGGATGTTAAATCGAGTTTTGATGAATATCAAAACGCGATTAAATTAAAAATTAAAAATGAAAAATTAAAAATTGAAATTTCAAATTCAAAATTAATTAACAAAATAAAGAAATCTATAAGGTTGATTTTACAGTCGGGATTAGAGTATGAGTTGAGGACGACAGTGGTGCCGGGGATACACGACAAAAAGACAATGGTCAGGCTAGTTGAGGATCTAAGGTCGCTAGCTGCCAGCTACCCACGCCAAAAGGCGGGCAAGCAGCTACCAGCTACCAGCGTTAATTATATCCTCCAAACCTTCCGTCCACAGAACTGCCTGGACCCTAAGTTTTTAAAGTTTCAGCCTTTTACCAAAAGCCAAATGCAAGATATACTAAAAGCAGTGCGGCAGGTTTTACCAAAGGTTGAGTTGCGAGGCGCAGATGATGGATAATGGATATAAAGTCTGTCATTAGAAACTGGCCTGAAAACCTCCGAGGTTGACGTATGTCATCCTCGGATCGTTGAGGAAAAAAGAAAGGCTAAATTCTGTTGCCGTTCTCTTATAGATGAATAAGTTCATCAAGTTTTTACTGGCTTTCAAGTATGCTTTTGCCGGCATTTGGGCGGTTCTCAAGAAAGAACGGAACTTAAAGATCCATTTTGCGGCCGCTATTTTAGTGATTTTGGTTGGGCTTTATTTTGGCATTTCCCGCTTTGAGTGGCTGGTTTTGGTTTTGACAATCATGCTGGTTTTTAGTTTAGAGATTGGCAATTCAGCCATTGAAACAGCAATTGATTTGGCTTGTCCAAAGCGCGACCCCAAGGCCAAATTTGCCAAAGACGCCGCCGCCGGAGCAGTGCTGGTCGCCGCCATTGGAGCACTGATAATCGGAGCGATTATATTTTTAGATAGATGTTGTTTTTGGGCCTTGACAAACGTATTACAATGTTATACATTTAAATTAAATGGTTGAAGTAAAAGTAAAGCAATTAATCTGGGATGATTGGAATGTTAATCATATTAAAAAGCATAAAGTTAGACTAGAGGAAGTAGAAAAAGCTGTTAGTTCAAAAAATAAGACTTTGAAAAGTTACAAAAATCGTTTGCTGGTTTTAGGCAGGGCTGGTAAAAGATTGTTGACTGTTGTTTTGGCACCAGAAAAAGGCAAAAAGCATTATGTAATCACTGCTCGAGATATGAGCAAAAAGGAAAGGAGATACTATCGTGAATAAAAAAATTCCTAAATTTAAATCTATAAAAGAAGAAGCTAAGTTCTGGGATAATCATGATGTGACTGATTATTTATCAGAATTGAAGCCGGTTAAGTTGAAGTTTGAAAAAGAGAAGCAGGAAGTATTGACTGTCAGAATCCAGGCAAGCATTAAAGATAAGATGGAAGGCCTTGCCAAAAAGCATGGCATAAATCTTTCAACACTGGCACGAATTTGGCTGATTGATAAGCTGCGGCAGTCAAAAGGTTCCAGCCTGGCGGTGTCGTGAGGGAAAATGCAGAAAATGCGTAAATTGCGCAAAATGCGGAAAGAGCTTATTAACAGCCCCTTTGTGCAGCTACTTGTTGTCGCCGTCCATCTTCTAGTCTATGCCATTTTTGAATGAGTGAGCCAACATCTTGGCTAACGATTTCCACAGGCTTATCAAGACTTTTTCCTATTTCTTCTAGACTCATTCCATAAGTGAGCCCTTTTAGAACTTCCAATTCTTGGCGCGTAGGAATAGAAGGAGCTTCGGCAGTAGTTGCTTTATTCATTTTTTTTACCTCCAATCTGGAAAGGCAGAGTTTCTACTTAACTACTGCGCAGTTTACTTCTTCTTCTTCTTGTCAATAAACACGCGAAAACTGCGAAAGATGCGTAAGACGCGGAAGATGCTAAAAGATAGGGGAAAATTTGCAGTGGTGCGACTGAGCCGCGAGATTTAGGGTGTCATCCCGTTTCGCCAAGGCTTCACAAGGACGCAGTAAATGCCGCCATTACAATTCTTTTTATATGTTTTTCTTTTGGGGGATTTATTTTAGGAGGAGGGCTGTGATAGGATTATTAATAAGCAAATAATCCAATAAGCAAATAATCAAATCAATTTCAATCCGCCAGCTGGCGGATAAATAATCAAATAAAAGAATTTGTAATATTTGTTTATTTATTATTATTGATTTGATTATTTGTGCACATTTGTTTATTTGATGATTTAGAGTGCCCAATCAACTGCCCCAGGATAATCAGCAGGATTTAAGCAGTACTCCACAGCAAGGTGGAGCTGGTCAGGTTAGAGCAGAGCCGACTAAACCTTCTCCAGCACAGCCAGTAAGCCAACCTCAAACTCAGCCATCTCCTCAGGTTAAACAGCCGGTTTCTGGCAGGCCAAAAGAGCAGAAAGAAGCTAGACCAGTGGCAAGGCCGGAGGCGGAGAAGGTTCCGATTGCCGAAGTCAAGGAGCCAGAGCCGTCAAAAGAGGTTGAAGGTTGGGTGGAAAAGATTGAAAAAGGGGAAGATGTAAGGCTTAAAAAGCCTATACGCGATGATTATGGCCAGCTTTTGGTAAAAGCCTCAGCCCCGCAAAAGCCAAAGATTGTTTTGCCCTTAGACGAAGAAGAAGTCAAGGTCGGCCGCAGCCATCCGGTAGTTGATTCAATCCGCTGGCTGGCCGAGTGGTGCGTGAGGGTTGTAAAACTTGCTCACGGCCGCGTTTTCTATAAAAAGGCAACGAGCTGAATTAATTAGTTTAGTGAATTTCTTAGTTTGAGAATTCAAAATTAGTAAGAAAGAGAGAAGCAGAAAATTTTAAATTTGAAATTTCAATTTGAAATTTGTCATTTGTAATTTGAAATTTTATTAGGAATTAGGCATTAGGAATTAGAAATTTTAAAGACTATGAGTCCGTTAACAGAGTTAACTAATTTTATCACCTACTTTTTTCTCCTGATGTTAATGGCGGGAGGGGGGCTTTTGGGGATGGCAATCCTTGGTTATGGCGTTTTTTTGTGGATAAAGTTTGGCAAGCGCGAAGAGCAGTCTTTATCAACAGTTCTTTTGCAAGTAGCCGTGCCGCGCGACAATGAGATTAAAATTGATGCGGCCGAGCAGATGTTTGCTTCCCTTTATTCCCTTTATAAAGGTGGTTTAAAGGGCTTTGGCAAACTGCCGGTTCATTTATCTTTTGAGATTGTTGGCAAGAAAGAAGACATCCGTTTTTATGTCGCTGTTCCCCAGGAAGCAAGAGACTTGGTGGAAAAGCAGATCCACGGCGCTTATCCCGGAGCGGAAGTCAAGGAGGTTGATGAATACAATATTTTTACTCAGCAAGGCAAGGTCGCTTTTGCCAGCTTGAAGCTTGACTCGGCAGACTATTATCCTTTAAAAGTTTACCGCGATTTGCCGACCGACCCTTTATCCTCTTTGACGTCAGCCTTGGCTAAAATGCGCGAAAGCGAAGGGGCGGCCGTTCAGGTTTTGATTTCCCCAGCCGGCAAGGGCTGGCAGGCGGCAGGCAAGTCCTATGTTTCAAAGACTAAAAAAACAGAGGCCGACCCGGAGAGCGCCCAGTACAATATTGACCCCAAGATTTACGAGGCGATTGAAAGCAAGTGTTCTAAAGTTGGCTTTGAGACGGTCATTCGTATAGTTGTTTCTTCACACACCAAAGAATCGGCAGAGGCTCATCTTAAAAACATTGCTGGCACTTTTAACCAATTTTCTTCAGGCTTAAACAGTTTTAAAGTCAGTCGGCCGAAGTTTTTCTTAAAAAGCTTTTTTATGATCAACTTTATTTATCGCTACCTGCCCTTGTTTGGCGGCAAAAGCACCCTTTCAGCTGAAGAGCTGGCAACGATTTACCATTTTCCAAACAAAAGCGTTGAGACGCCGCATATCCTTTGGCTGTCAGCAAAATCAGCCCCGGCCCCGGCCCAGATTCCTAAAAAAGGCCTTTATTTGGGTAAAAGCGTTTATCGGGGGATTACCCGGCCGGTTTTTATCTCTCAAAAAGACAGGCAGAGACATATGTATATTATCGGAAAAACCGGCACCGGCAAGTCGGAGTTTTTAACCGACATGATGATCCAGGATATAAGGGCAGGCAAGGGGATTTGCTTCATAGACCCTCACGATACGATTGAAAAAATCTTGGAGCTTATTCCTCCTGAGCGGGCAGAGGATGTTATTTATTTTGACCCTTCAGACACTGCCCGGCCAATGGGTTTAAATATGCTTGAAGCTCAAACTGAAAAGCAAAAGCATTTCGTCGTTTCTTCAATCATAAACTTGATGTACAAGCTCTACGACCCTCACAAGACCGGCATTATCGGCCCGCGGTTTGAACACGCTATAAGAAACGCCATGCTGACAGTCATGTCTGAGCCGGGGGCTACCTTTGTCGAGGTGGTGCGGGCTTTAACTGACTCAAAATACGTTCAGGAGCTTTTGCCAAAAGTCAAAGACCCGGTGGTTAAACGCTACTGGACAGACCAGATTGCCCAGACTGCCGATTTTCACAAGTCAGAGGTTTTAGACTACATAGTTTCAAAGTTTGGCCGCTTTGTGACCGATAAGATGATGAGAAATATTATCGGCCAGTCTGAATCGGCCTTTAACTTTAGAAAAGTAATGGATGAAGGCAAGATTCTTTTAATTAATCTTGCTAAAGGCAAGATTGGTGAGGAGAACTCAAACTTTTTGGGATTGATAATGGTGCCCCGAATTCTAATAGCAGCGATGAGCCGGCAGGATATGCCGGAAGAGAGGCGGCCGGACTTTTATCTTTATGTTGATGAGTTTCAAAACTTTGCCACCCCGGACTTTGCCCAGATTTTGTCGGAAGCCAGAAAGTATCATTTAAACTTAACCGTTGCTAACCAGTTTATCGGCCAGATAGAAGACGAGGTAAAAAATGCTGTTTTTGGCAATGTCGGCACCCTGGTTTGTTTCCGCGTCGGGGTGACGGATGCTAATTACTTACAGCATGAGTTTTCGCCGACATTTACAGAGTCCGACCTTATAAACATTGAGGCCTTCCATGTTTATATAAAAACAATTGTTAAAAACGAGCCGATGTCGCCTTTTTCCATGGACTTGACTAAAGACATGGCCAAGTTTAATGCGATGCGCAACCCCAAAATTGCCGAGATGATTAGGCAGCTTTCGAGGTTAAAGTACGGCCGGGACGAGCAGGTGGTAGAGGCGGAAGTAAGGCAGAGAGCGAAGCTATGAAAGCAGGAAAGGTAGGAAAGGAAAATATGGAGAGAGGGTATAAAAGATTAATTGTTTGGCAGGAGGCGAAGAAGCTGGTGGTGCTTGTTTATAGGCTTACTGAAGATTTTCCTATATAAAACAAAAATAAAACAAAATTAACTCTTTTCTTGCATTTCCTACTTGCGCTACTTTTTCTACTTTCCCTCTGGTGTTATAATACTTCTGTTACTTTTACTACCTTTACTACTTGTTCTACTTTTGGGAAGGATGCGTAGCTCAATGGCAGAGCGCGAAGCTTATACCTTCGTGGTTGTAGGTTCAAGTCCTACCGCATCCACACAGCAGATTCAAAATTCAAAATTCAAAATTCAAAATTAGAAAAGAGGTGATTCATAATGCAAAAGGCAGAAGGCTGCTTACATTTTGGTTTACTGAAAGATATAAAAATTCCTGAACTAGTTGTAGCTGGCAAGTTGACGTTTTTGTTGAGGGGGTTGGCGTATGCGATGTGGACATCCCGATTCTACTTTTCCTACATTTCCTACCCTTCCTACTTTTCCTACCTTTTATCTTACAGTTCTTCCAATTTCATCGAATCAGTTGAAGCCTCTTCGTTGATAAATTGAAGATATCTCTCGGTGGTTGTTAGGTGTTTGTGGCCGGCCAGCTTTTGGACTAAAACAACCGGCGCACCGGCCTTAAGCTGGTGGGCGACAAAGGTGTGGCGCAGGTCATTGACACAAACGTCTTTTAGGTCAGCTAACTTAAAGTAGCGGTTAAGGCAAGCGCGGATATTTCTCACCTGGAAAGGCTTGCCGGTTTTGGTTAGAAATAAAGCTTTTGAGCGGCTCTTGGGCCTCTCGTCAAGCCAAGTTTTAAGGGCCTGCTTGGCCGCTTTGTTTAAAGGGATTTCCCGACTGGTTCTTGACTCAGAAGCCTTAATAAGAATTTTACTGTTTGAAACATCGTCAGTATTTAGGTTGGCAAGCTCGCTTATCCTGATGCCGGTTTGAAGAAGCAGCTCGACAATGGCATACATTCGGGTGTCATCGCGGCAGACATCGCGCAGAGCCCTGTATTCCATTTTTGAAAGGATCCGCGGCGCCTTAAGTTTATATTTTGGCTGGGAGATGTCTTGAGTGACGTTTTTTTCAACAAAGGCCTCTTTTTTTAAAAAGCGGAAAAAGGTCTTAATAGAATTTACTTTTCGGGAAACAGAAGTGCGGCTGTAATTTTTTTCTAAAAGATGGCCTTTGAAAGCTTCAACGTCTTCAGTTGCAATGTGGCTTATGTATTTTTTGCCGCGGGGGATTAAAAATTTTATCAATTGCTGCAAATCGCTTTGATAAGCTAAAATAGTAGCAGTCGCCCGGCCTTTTTTCTTAAGGTTTTCGGTGAAGGCAGGAAGCAATTCGCTTAGTTCCCTTGGTTGTTCGTCTGGCATTGAGGTTTAAAAATAATTAAATAACCAAATAACCAAATCAATAAATAAATATTTAAATAATCCAATAATAAATCTTAATTTATTTGTTTATTCGAAATTAAATCATTGATTTGAAATTTGATTATTTGTGGCATTTAGTTATTTATTGAATCGTCTTATAATATCATTTACCAGGATATATGTCAATTAGGTTAAAAGCGGTTTTAAAACTGGTTTTGCTGGTGGTGCTTTTTTTGTTTATTTTAAGCCTTTGCCGCAACCTTTGGGGTTTATGGCATGCTGGTGGGAGGCTGGGGAAAGCAGAAGAAAAAGTAAAGGAGCTTGAAGCAAAAAATGCTAAACTTTTGGAAGAAAAAGAAAGATTTGAAAGCGGGCAGTTTTTGGAAGAGCAAGCGAGAAACAAACTTTTTATGGCAAAAAAGGATGAGCTTGTTTTAATTTTGCCAGGGCTGGCAACTTTGGGTAAAGAAGAGGGGTTGGAAGAGGAGGGCTTGGAGGCTGAAGAAAAGGAAGTTTGGCAAAAGTGGCTTGAATTTTTTTGGTGATGTAAAATAGGAAGGCTTTTGAAAAGCCCGCACCCGCATTTTCAAATAGGAGTGCTTCACTTTTCAAAAACAATTATGGCTAAAAATTTAAAACCATTTGTGACGGTGTCGAGGGAGGCCGGGAGTGGGGGGAAATTGGTGGCAAAAAAACTAGCCCGCGAATTGGGCTTTAAGCTTTATGATGATGAGCTAATCAAGTTAATAGCTCGGAAAACAAAGCTTAGGAAAAAAGTTGTTGAGAAGCTTGATGAGAAAGAAAGAGGCTTTATGGAAGATTTGCTTCATAGGCTTTTAAACCCTGAGTATGTCAGCTCACAGACCTATATTAAAAGTTTATGTCAAGTTATTAAAGCTTTGTCTTTGAAAGGCAAGGTGGTGATTTTAGGAAGAGGAGGGAATTTTGTTACATCTCTTAAGAATGGACTACACGTAAGAGTGATTGCTCCTTTTTGGGACAGGGTAAAATATACAATGAAATATGAAAAGCGCTCAATGAAAAATGCAATTGGTCAGGTGAGAAAATATGATAAAGAAAGGAAAGAATTTATCCGGCAGTTTTTTGGCAAAAACCCCTCAAATATAGATTATTATGATTTGGTGTTAAATACTGAGGAGTTATCGGTTGACGAGGCAGTAGCAGTGGCGGCGGAAGCTTTTAAACAGAAGTTTAAAAGAAGGGAATAAGGTTTAAGCTTTAAGGTAATAAGCAGAAGCGAGAAATAAGCTCATTGAGTTATTGGTTATTAGTAATTAAGAAATTCGTGGAAATTTCTAGGGCAACCCTGTGGTTGCCCGTTTTTTATAAAAATGTTAAAATTGTTCTGTTAAACACAGCGGGTGGGGGGTAAGTATCCCGTGAGGCTCATAATCTCACTTAATCTAGGAGCATAACCTAGGACCCGCTACCCCAAAGGATTCCTGCCTGCAAAAGGGCGTACCGCCTCTGCTTGCAGGCGTGTCAACTTCAGGGCAGGCATGCCGCCTTTGGCGGAAGTTCCAAATTACAAATGACAAATTTCAAATTGAAATTTAAAATTCAAAATCTCATTACTAATTTTTTATTTTTATTATGATAGAGCAAAGAACATGCCAAGCAAAAGTTGCTGACAGAGAAGGGGGAGAAAGATTATCCAGTTTTTTATGAGTTGCAACCCCAAGAAGAGCTTAACGAAACTATTGGAGAATTGAAGCATTCAGAAAAGATGGCAGGTTTTAAAGGACGGTCTTCGCATAGTGTCGCAGAGCTTACAAAGGAGCAATTACAGGAAGCAAGTTTTCCTGTTTTTTAGTCTTCAGATAGACAGACAAAATTTCCCAGTTTCTGATAAAATAGGGTTGGTTTTGCCAGGGTAGCTCAATGGTGGAGCAGAGTCTTCATAAGGCTAAGGTTATGAGTTCGAATCTCATCCCTGGCACTCGGTATTTTTCCCAAAGAAAAATTACCCGCTTTGTTAAAAAGTGGGATTTTATTTTTTCCGGAAAGGTTGGACCTTGAATACCTGCCTGCCGGCAGACAGGCTCTGAGGCCAACCTTTCTGCGCTTTTTCTGTATTTTACGCGCTTCTTTTTTAGGCTATAATAGGAAAGTTGTTTCAAATCAGAAAATTTCGCCTCCCCTCAGATGAGGGGGGAAAGGATTTTTGAAAAATGAGAAAACGAATTTTATCTGGTATTGCTTCGTCTGGGGATGGGATGTTGCATATTGGCAACTATCTGGGAGCGGTGCGGCAGTTTTTGGCGTTTCAGAAAAAGTATGACTGCTTTTATTTTGTCGCCGACCTTCATGGCTTAACAACAGTTCAAGATAAAGAAAAGATGCAGAGAAATGTGGAAAACTTAGTTTTAAATTACTTAGCCCTGGGCATTGATCCTAAAAAATCAACCTTTTACCGCCAGTCTGATCTGCCGGAACATACAGAACTTCAAAGTATTTTAAACAATGTCGCCCCCCTGGGTTTGATTAAGCGTTGCCATGCTTACAAGGACAAGTTGCAAAAAGGCGCTTCTGAAGAAAGCATTAATATGGGGCTTTTTTCTTACCCGATTTTAATGGCGGCAGATATACTTTTATATAAGCCTGATTTAGTGCCGGTTGGAAAAGATCAAAAACAGCATGTGGAAATAGCCCGTGATATTGCCCAGCGTTTCAATAGCACTTTTGGAAAGATTTTTAAATTGCCCAAGGTATATATTCCCAAAGAAGTGGCAGTGATTGTCGGCACAGATGGCAAGCGGAAGATGAGCAAGTCTTTAGGAAATTATATTAGTATTTTTGGCTCAGAAGATGCTATTAAAAAGCAAGTGATGGGCTGTTTTACTGATCCGAAACGGATTCATGGCGATGAGCCGGGCGCTGTTGCCGGCAATCCGGTATTTTTGTATCATCGGCTTTTAAATGATAACAAAGAGGAAGTAAGCGATTTGCAAGAGCGTTATAAAAAAGGTAAAGTAGGCGATGTTGAGGTTAAAGAAAAACTGTTTGCCGCCCTGATGCGCAAATTCGGCCCGGCCAGGAAAAGATATGAGGAATTAAAAAAGTCGCCGGAAAAAGTGAGGGAGATTTTAAAAAAAGGCGCGGAAAAGGCTAGGAAAGTGGGGAAGAAGACGATAGAGGAAGTGAGGAGGGCGGTAGGTTTGGTGAATAGGTATTCACCTTAATTTCCAATTGACATAATTATTCTAAAGAAATTCGAAGCACGAAATCCGAAACCCTAAACAAATCCAAAGCACAAAATTCAAATGGCAAATTCTAAAAAGCGACAGAAAAAAAAGCCGGATAAAAACAATAAAAAGCCGGGAAAAATAGTCAGAAAGCTTGAGTTTAATATAAAGCTTAACTTCAAAAAGATTTTAAGCTGGTTTTTTATTGGTATCTTAGTGGCTTTTTTCCTTTTTTCCTTCTCCGGCCCCCTGCCTGAGGATAAAAAAGGCTTGTCTGAGGCCTTGCAGGATATAAAAGATGGCAGGGTTGAGAAAGTTGAGATCCAGGGCGAGCAACTTTTGCTCACCTACAGGCAGGACGAGCGTTTGGTGCTTTCCAGAAAAGAAGCCAATGCTTCGTTTGTTGAGCTTTTAAAAGATGCCGGGATTGACCCCTCAACCGTTAATTTTGAAATCAAAGACCAGTCGTTTGCCCGGGCTTGGGCAAATATTTTAGAAGTTTTGATGCCGATTTTAGTAACCGGCCTTATATTCTTTTTCCTTTTTAAACAGATGCGCGGCGCTCAGGACTCGGTTTTTTCTTTTGGCAAAAGCAAAGTAAAGATGTTTTCCAAGGGCAAACAGGATGTCAAATTTGACGATGTCGGCGATGTCGAAGAAGCCAAAAAAGAGCTTGAAGAAATAGTTGACTTTTTAAAACACCCTAAAAAATACAAAGCTCTGGGAGCAAGAACGCCAAAAGGGGTTTTGCTGATTGGCCCCTCGGGAACTGGGAAAACACTTTTGGCGCGTGCAGTGGCAGGCGAGGCCAGTGTTCCTTATTTTTCAATGGCAGGCAGTGAGTTTATGGAAATGTTGGTCGGTGTTGGTGCCAGCCGCGTGAGGGATCTTTTTGCAACCGCTAAGAAATCAGCCCCATCAATTATTTTCATTGATGAAATTGATGCGATTGGCAGGCAAAGAGGTTTGGGTGTAGCAGCCGGGCATGATGAGCGTGAGCAGACGCTAAACCAGATTTTAGTAGAGATGGATGGCTTTGCGCCCAATGAAAACGTGGTAGTTTTGGCAGCCACCAACAGGGGAGATTTGCTCGATCCAGCGTTGATGCGGCCGGGCCGGTTTGACAGGAGGGTAGTTTTGGACTTGCCGGACATTGACGGCCGGAAAAAAATCATTGAAATTCACAAAAAGGGCAAGCCATTTGTCAAAAACCTTAATTGGGATAAGGCCGCCAAACGAACAGTTGGTTTTTCAGGAGCCGACCTTGAGAATATGTTAAATGAGGCAGCAATCTGGGCGGCAAGGCACAACCGGAAAGCAATCACTTGGGAAGACATTGAAGAAGCGGCCACTAAAGTAAAGCTGGGGCCGGAGAAGAAACGTTTGCAGACAAAGCTTGACCGCAAGATGACCGCTTATCATGAAGCCGGCCATGCAGTGGCAACTTTTGCCTTGCCGCACATGGACCCGGTCCATCGGGTATCAATTGTTTCAAGGGGATTGGCTTTAGGCTACACCTTAATTCCTCCTAAAAAAGACCGCTTCCATGAAACAAAGACCCATCTTTTGGAAACGGTTGCTTCCTTGCTTGGCGGCCGGGCAGCCGAGGATTTAGAGTTTTCTGAATTCACTTCAGGGGCAGCCAATGATATTGAAAAAGCAACGATTATCGCCCGCCGGATGGTTATCAAATACGGAATGAGCGATTTGGGACCAGTTAATTTAGGACCCCATATTGACGTGGCTGATTGGGGCAAAAAGTTTTTCCAGCCGGCTGAGATTTCCCAGGAAATGGCTGGCAAGATAGACGTTGAGGTTAAAAAAATAGTTGATGACTGCTACAAACAAGCGAAAAAGATTTTGAGAGAGAACAAGAAAAAGCTAGATCGGGTAGCCGAAGTTCTCCTTGCAAAAGAGACGATAGAGCAGGAGGAATTCGAGGCTATAATGAAACAGGATAAGCGGTGATTTTGGAAATCAAGGCAGTTGATTTTCTTCCCCAGAGCTACAATAGCCAGTTGACTTATTACCTTAAAAGGACAGATTATAAAGTAGGCTTACTTGTTAATTTTGGTGCTAAAAAGTTAGACATTAGGAGACGAATCTATGGCTAGAGATATCCGTGCTCATCCGTTAAGAATCCGCGCTAATCGGTTTTTACTAATAGATGGGAATGCGATTGTACACCGCGCTTACCATGCTTACCCCCAGACCCTGCGGACTTCCAAAGGCGAGCTTATAAATGCTGTTTATGGGTTTACCAGCATATTGCTTTCGGTTTTAAAAGATTTAAGACCCAAGTATGTGGCCGTTGCTTTTGATCTTAAAGGGCCGACCTTTCGGCATAAAAAGTTTAAAGGCTATAAGGCCTCTAGGCCGGAGATGGATGAAGAGTTGGTTGACCAATTGGATAGAGTAAAGCAAGTCGTTTCCACTTTAAATATTCCGATTTTTGAAAAAAAAGGTTTTGAAGCGGATGATGTGATCGGAACTTTAGCCCTACAGGCTAAAGTTCCTAATCTCAAATCTCAAATCTCAAATCTCAAATCTGCAACGCAAAAGACAGAACTAGAAAACTCTAAAACTCTAAAACTCCCTGACTCTAAAAATCTTGGAATTATTATTGCTACCGGTGACCGCGATGCTCTACAGCTTATTGATAACCATGTCAAGGTCTATTTGCCGGCAAGGGGGAAAAAGCCGGCCGAGCTGGTTGGCAGGAAAGAGTTTATAAAAAAATACCGCTTTGAGCCGGAGCGATTGGTGGATTTAAAAGCCCTAGCCGGCGATGCCTCAGATGAGATCCCTGGGGTTAAAGGTGTTGGTCCTAAGACAGCGACTGATTTGATTGTCAGGTTTGGGGATCTGAAATCGATTTATAAAAGCCTGGATGAGATTAAAGAGTCGGTTAGATTAAAGCTAGTAAAAGATAAAAAGAAAGCCTTTTTATCTTACGAGCTGGCTGAGATTGAAACAGCTGTGCCGATAAAGTTGAAGCTTAAGAAGTGCAAACTGGCTGATTATGATAGAGATAAAGTTTTGGAGTTGTTTGAAGAACTTGAGTTTAGAACCCTTATTTCGCGGCTGCCGGATGATGGGTGGCAGGAGATGGTAAAAAAAGAGATGGGGATTGATTCGGATAGAAAAGGAGCAACACTGAAAAACAGAACCTCGACCTCCGTCGGGGACACCGAGAACACTGAAAAAAAAGATAGACAGATGAAACTATTTTAATTCAAAATTTAAAATGAAAAATTAAAAATTGCAATTCAAAATTCAAAATTAACAGAAAAATAAAATTTTAAATTTGTAATTTCAATTTTGCATTTGTAATTTGTAATTTTAAATTAGTTTGCGAGTTGCCTTAGTCCACGATTATCTTTCCGAATTCGGTGGCGCCGAAAGGGTGCTGGAAACGCTTTGCGAGATGTTTCCTAAAGCACCGATTTATACGGCTTTTGCCGTCAAAGGGTCTACTGTTTGGAAAAGGTTTAAAAAGCGCAAGATTATTGAATGGCGGCACAGTTGGCTTATAAAGCATGGAAAGCTTTATAGCCCCCTGCGTTTTTTAGCCCCTTGGATTTGGGAGAGCTTTGATTTTGACGGTTTTGACTTGGTAATTTCTTCAGCCTCTTGGTATATCACCAAAGGAATTATTACCCGGCCGGAGACTACACATATTTGCTATTGCCACACGCCGCCTAGGTATCTTTATGGCTACAAAACCGCAATTGAATGGCAGCGTTATTTGCCGATTAAAATTTACGCTCATTTTATAAACAATTTTTTGCGAAAGTACGACTATTTGGCCGCTCAGCGAGTTGACCGGTTTGTTACCAATTCGGAAAATGTTAAAAAGCGGATAAAGAAGTTTTATAAACGCGAGGCTGAAGTTATTTATCCGCCGGTTAATGTAGCGGAAATAAAACAAGCAACAAAAAATTTAAAGCCAAAAGATTATTTTTTAGTAGTTTCTCGGGTGGTGGGAGCAAAGGGTATTGATTTGGCAATTAAGACAGCTAACGAACTAAATATTAAACTTAAAATTGTTGGTGAGCCAGCGGGTTTTCGCTGGGAAGAAAAAAGGCTTAAGGAGCTTAAAAAAGATAATATTGAATTTGTCGGCAGGGTTTCTGATGAGGAATTGTGGAAGCTTTATGGAAAGTGCAAGGCATTTTTAGCATTGGCTGAAGATGAGGACTTTGGCATTACTCCGGTTGAAGCAATGGCGGCCGGCCGGCCGGTAATAGCCTTTCGCGGCGGCGGGTATTTGGAAACAGTAGTTGAAGGTGAGACTGGCTTGTTTTTCAACAAGGCCACAGTTGAGAGCTTAGCGGAAGCAATAAAAAACTTAAATGATTTAAATCATTTAAGTTTTTCTTCTTCTGTATGCCGTAGGCAGGCAGAGAAGTTTTCTAAAGAGAGGTTTAAGAAAGAGATAAAAAAAGTTTTAGACGTTTAAACAGGAGGCTAGTTTATGCTTAATTACTTATCTTTTGGCGTTGCTGGAGGATTGAATAGGGCCTGCTGGGGCAGCTATAAAGATGGTTTTTACGAACCTTTTAAAATAACTAAATTTCTAAGAAGTATTTTTTTCGGCTTTGTTTTGAGCATTTTTCTTTATTTATTTTTGGATTTTAATAAAATGCTTCCGATTAACCCTGCTTTGTTTATGGCTATAGTTATTTGTTTAGATACGTTAGCGACAGAGTCTTTTAAAACTTTTTTAAGATCAAAAGAAGAAAATAAATATTTGTGGCCTTCTGTGAATAAATTAAAAATTAGAAGTAATATAGTAACTAATAAACTTTTATTACTTTTTTTGATCATCACTTTGTCAAGCCCCAATTTTTGGACACAAATTTTTAGTTACTATTGCTGGTGGCTCGCTATTTCCGGATTTTGATATATTGCTTAATTTATTTAAACTTAAGGTAAGCCTGCACAATCTTTATAGTTTTGTTCTTTCGATTTTTGCAGGTCTTGTGGCAAAGATTTTTTTAAATTTTCAATATGATTTAATTTTAATTTTTGTTTTGTGTTCAGGTTTGCATATAGTTGAAGATACGTTAGTTTTTCCTATCGGCCTATTTTACCCTCTTTCAGAAAAAAGAAGTAATATAAAGATATTTGGGAAAGGAAAGAATGCATTTTACCGGGAGATTTTGATTACAATAATTTTTGTCGGGATTGATTTCTGTTTAATTTTTAGTCAAGTAGATTTTTTGGCACTTTCCAGATGAGTTTGATTTTGCGGCGGACGCGGCGGACATATAAAAAGATATTTAGAGCAGCTAAGGTAGAAAAGGCAATAAGCATAGTTAGCGTAAAGGGGTAAGCTTTGACGTTTTTGATGTAAGGCTTTACCGCATAAAGCATAACGACAATCACTGCCCAAAAGGCAAAGAAAAAGAGCTTAAGGTCTGACCAGCGTTGTTTGTAATTAGCAAGGCCGGCAATAGAAGCAATTCCGACAAAAATTCCATTTAAGAAGATTATTAAGAATTTAGTTTGAGCAGGATAGGGAGAGATGTGATTTAGTTCAAGAAGGGAAAAACAGGCAGCACAAACTAAAGCCCCAATATAGGTTAAGTTATGACTGAATTCTCTGTGGAAGTAGTCATTGACTTTAAAGAGCGTGCTTTCTTTTTGGCCCTTTGTAAAATAGGAAGAGAGAGTTTTGCTGATACCGTGAATAGCCAGACCGCCGTAAGCGTAAAGAAGAGAAAGAAGGAAAATGCTTGCCAGCAGCTTGTCATTTAAAAAAATATGAGTATTTAGGGGCCTGTCGAGAACATCCAAAAGGTATGAAAAGATAATAGTGTATAAAAAGCCAGGGGCAAGGACTAGATAAAAGATTTGTAAGATAGAAATGTGGCCGATTTTTTTGTTGTGCAGGAAAGACGAGCGGTAAGCCAGGGCCGAGGCTAAAAGGATAACGGCGGCGATGGTAATGAGTTCGATATGTTCCATAAGACGCGGATGAGCACAGGATTTTATACAGGATGAACGTATCCTTTGACTTCGCTCAGGACAAGTATAGTTTAACAAGTTTATAATAAAAGAAGTTTGGAATAATTTAAAGGAGTAGCTGTGCCCGAACTTCCAGAAGCAGAAACCATAAAAAGAGGTTTGGAAAAAACCATTATTGGGAAAAAGATTAGTGGGGTGAAGATTTTACGGGAAAAAAGCTTTAAGGGATCTCCAGAGGAGATTATCGGCAAAATAGTTAAGTCGGTTAATCGGCGGGCGAAACTGCTAATAATTGAATTACAATCAACAATTTACCTAGTCATTCACTTGAAAATGACAGGACAACTCATTTATGAAAGTAGGAAAAGTAGAAAAAGTAGGAAAAGTAGGAAAGGAAAAGACAAGAAGAGTCCTTATGATATTGAGAAACTTCCTAATAAATATACAAGGGTAGTTATTGAGTTTGGGGATGGGAGTAAACTATTTTTTAATGATCTGAGGGTTTTTGGATGGATGAAGATAACATCAAAAATTAAAAATAAAAAATCAAAAACACATATCAAAAATAAAAAACAGCAAAACTTAAAAACCAATGAAATAAATCAGATTATCGGAGAAAAGTTTGGGCCGGAGGCGCTGGGCGAAGATTTTACAGTTGGGTATCTGAGGGAGGTTTTGAGCAATTGGGGCAGGCCGGTGAAGCTGTTTTTACTGGACCAAAAAAAGATAGCCGGCATTGGCAATATTTATGCCAATGAAGCTTTGTTTTGCGCTGGCATTGCGCCGCACCACCGCGGCCGGGAGCTGGTCCGCGACCATCCGAAAAAGGTAGAAAAGCTTTATAAATGTATAAAAAAAGTTTTAAAAAAAGGCATAAAATATGGCGGCTCAACAGCTTCAGATGATGCTTTCAGAAATGTCAAGGGAGAGAAGGGCAAAATGCAGCAGCATTTAATGGTTTATGGGAAGGCCGGCGAGGACTGCCCTAACAAATGCGGCAAAAAGATCAGGCGAATGACCCTGGGCGGCCGGGGAACCTTTTTCTGCCCGCGATGCCAGAGATAAAAATATCAAAAATAAAAATACATATTAAAAATAAAAAATTTTTGAAACTTAAAAAACATGAAGGGACAAAGTTTGTTTATTAAAAATCATCTTGGAGAGAGGTTGGAGGTTTTGGTGAGAAAATCGGATAAAAAGGGAAAATTTCCGGCAATTCTTTTAGTGCCGGGATTTGGTATGGACTTGCATGAATATAATGGTTCTTTTGATGAGATTGCTAAAGTTTTAGTTAATGAAGGCTTTTTAACATTACAGTTTAGTTTTGCCGGCTGTGGCAAAAGCGAAGGCGATTTTGTTGAGATGACTTTTCGCAGGCAAGCGGCGCAAGTTAGGGACATGTTTGAGTATTTAGTTAAAAGAGAAGATGTTGATAAAAAGAGAATTGGAGTTATTGCCCAGTCTTGTGGTGTGCCTTCAACTTCAACAGAACTTCTTGAGTTAAATTGAGAGTCCTATCCGAAATATCTTTCTTTGTTAGGTCATCATTGAGCGACTGCTCCAAGTTACTGAGTAATTCTTCCGCTCTGTTTATTTGCGAAGAAAAGTTTTTATCCATTTTCATTTCCTAGTATTACCTGTTCATTTTTATTTGCAATATTAATTTTACCATTGTATACTGAAGTTAGCAAGGTTTAATTTTATAAAAATATGAGCATAAGTGAAGACAATATAATTAGAGATGCAATTAGAGAATTAAAGTACCCAAACGATTTTGTTAATAAAATCGTTTGTGGAGATTCTTTAGAACTTATCAAAGAAATTCCAAGTGAGAGTATAGACGCAATAATAACCGATCCGCCATATGGATTAAACACAAAAGGCATACATAACGATGCTGATTTGAGTGTTTTCTATAAATCTCTTCCAGGACTACATAGAGTTTTGAAAAAAGATGGATGGTTTATTACCTTTTTCAGCACAAAATTTCTACCTAAATTGTTTGAAAATAATCCCTTTACTTATTTTTGGCAAATAGTTCTTTATTGCCCAGAAGGAAGTGTCAGATCACCGATTGGAATAACAAAA
>Ga0180438_10003606_pt1 | contig 23198 bp, 8 predicted proteins | sample SS_ome_12_FD_132455 | JGI IMG/M metagenome (GOLD analysis project Ga0180438, IMG submission 132455) | Hypersaline lake sediment archaeal communities from the Salton Sea, California, USA - SS_3_D_2 metaG | ecosystem: Environmental > Aquatic > Non-marine Saline and Alkaline > Hypersaline >...
CCGTGTTACCGGCACGATGCCTGGCGGAGCGGCAGCACCCCGGCCGCGGCCCCGTCGGCGCTCGACGAGCTGTGGTCGGCCGACTTCGGCGACGACGCCCTCGCCGGCCCGATCGTCGACGACTGGCGGGAAAACCCCTTTGTCAAAGGGCCGATCACCCCGCCGGTGATCGCCGGCGACCGCGTGGTCATCGCCCGGCCCGACCGGCACGAGGTCGTCGGGCTCGACGCCGCGGACGGCTCGACCAAGTGGCGCGTCACGGTCGGCGCCCGCGTCGACACGCCCCCCACGCTCTACCGCGGTCTTTGCCTCTTCGGCACCAAGAGCGGCTGGGTCTATTGCCTTCGGGCCGACGACGGGCGCATGGTCTGGCGCCTTCGCGCCGCCCCGCTCGAAGAGCAGATCGTCGCCTACGGCCAGCTCGAATCGCCCTGGCCCGTGCCCGGCAGCGTGCTGGTGGTCGACGGCGTGGCCTACTTCGCGGCCGGCCGGCAGTCGCTGGCCGACGGCGGCATCCTCGTCTTCGCGGTCGACCCGGCCGTGGGAAAAATCCACTGGGTCCGCCGGCTCGACAGCGTGCCGCAGAAGGGCTTCTACGAGTGCTCGGGCCTGGAGTTCGACAACTTCGACCTCTTGCACCGCGAGGGCGACGGCGTGGGCATGTCCCGCTGGGTCTTCGATCGCCAGTCGGGCGAGATGTCGCTCGACCGCTGGGCCGCCTTCGCCAAGCTCGACACCGGCGGCGGGGCGGCCATGGTGCCGCGCGGCTGCTGGTCGTACGCCCCGCGCCAGCAGCGGCGCATCCCCTCGTTCACCCCACGGCGGCCCCCGAGCGTGTTTCGCGACAACGTGCTGTTCGGCTGCCTCCAGGCGAGCACGACGATCTACCGCCGCGAGTTCCACTTCGACCAGGGCGAGACCTTCGAGACGAAGTGGATCACCGGCTGGGCCGCGTCGGGCCTAAGCCGCGAGGGCAAGATGCCCTGGCCGAGCCACCGGCTGGCGGAGAAGGCCGCGTGGAAGGTCGACCCCTTCGCCGAAGCGAAGAACGACGCCCGGTCGGTCGACGCCATGCTGCTGGCCGCCGACCGTCTGTTCGCGGCCGGCTCCGACGGCGAGCTCCGCGTCCTCTCCGCCACCGATGCCAAGCCCATCGCCCGCCACACCCTGCCCGCCCCGCTCTGGGACGGCATGGCCCTGGCCGGCGGCCGGCTCTACTACGCGACGCGCGACGGGCGGGTGCTCTGTCTGGGAAAGCGGTGAGGTTGACGGCATGAGCAGCGTGGAAGAGATCGAGGCCGCCATCGCGGGACTGCCTCGCGACGAGTTCTTCCGGTTGGTTGCCTGGCTCCCCGAGCGGTTCGAGGACGAGTGGGACCGACAGATCGAGGAAGACGCTCGCGCGGGCAGGCTCGACGCCTTCGCCGGCGAAGCCCTGGCGGAGTACCGCTCGGGACAGACGAGGCCTTTGCCGGTCGATCACAAGCCAGGCAACCAGTAGGTTTTGGCGAAGCATCGCGCCTTTGGAGTGCGGCGATTCATCGCCGCTTTAGCGGGCGCTCGCACGCCCGCACCGATTCCCACCGCCGCTGCACGGCAGGAACGTGAGCACCTCGGGCGCTCCCTCTTCTTCAACGCTCGGGAGTAATTTCGGGCCATACCCTTTACGAAACCACCAGAATCGGGTATCCTGACTGCCGTTCTCCCCTGCAGGTCCTCGGCGAGGGGAGATTTTGGGTGGAATGATAAGTTCAGAATTGGGGCTGTGGCCTTTCCACTCGTAGTCTTCTATTTTCCCGTCCGCTACACATTGACTGTGAAACCGGGGTAACACGCATGGACTATGACACAGTGGTCGATTCGGCTGTACGCCACTTCTCGCGTGCACAGGAATTTCAGACGCTGTTCCCGAATGCCGAACACACTATTGTCGAAGCAAAGCGGCATTTCGAGCCTGAAGGGTGGCAGCCGGTCAACGAATGGATTTCCAGAACCCACTTGCACGATCGTTACGTCGTGTGGCTTGTGGTCGCGATCGAGATCGAGGCAGACGGAACCATATCGGAAATTGAAGAGCCGGAGCTCTATGTGGTTGAAGTTCACAAGGTCAGGAAGCACAAAGGCGAGCGCGGCGGCGCTTTGTGGGAGGCCGGTTTTCTACAATTCGATGAGGGCGACTGGGACCGACTCGTTGAGAGCGGCGGCGACTTCGCGGCATTGGAGTTTGATATGACAACTGACGCCCCGGTGGATCGGTTTGCCGCCTGCTGGCGCGACACGCGTCCGCATCGTCGCCCCCCACCGCCCGACAGTATTGCCTTGAAAGCACCTTTTCGGTTCATGACATCGTCGGGTTGAGGAGACGTGCCTCCCGAACTCCCGGACTGTCCAACAACCACCAGTGGCACACTCCGGTGAGAAATGCGGGGCAGGGACCCCGAATGGGATCGTCGATCGCCGCCGTTCGCAGAACACGTCAACACTCGAGAAAGGAGCCGTGATTGCCATGTTTCGACCTTGCACACACCGACCAGCGCTGCAGTGGCTCTTTGTCGGGCTTGTCACGCTGCTGATCTGCGCGCCGCCGGCCGCGGCGCAACAACAAGGGGTCGCCGCCGGCGAGCCGACGCCGTGGACGCGCCCGAACCACGCCGCCGACGCCAACGAGTTCCAGTTCGCCATCGTCAGCGACAGGGCGGCCAACCCGCGCGAGGGCGTGTTCGAGGCCGCGTTGGCGAAGCTGCGCCTCCTGCGCCCCGAGTTCGTGCTCTCCGTCGGGGACTTCATTCACGGCTACGGCGAGGGGATGAAGCCGCTCGCGGACGAGAGCGTCGTCCGCGAGAAGCGCCGGAAGATCGACGAGGCCCTGGAGATCCTGCCCGTGCCCTTCTACCGCGTGCCCGGCAACCACGACATCAACAACGACTTGAGCGCCGGAATCTGGAAGGAGCTGTACGGCCCCGCCTACTACTCGTTCGTCTACAAGGACGTGCTCTTCCTGTGCCTGAACTCCCAAGACGGGCGGAACTACGGCGCGGGCATCGGCAAGGAGCAGATTGCGTGGGCAAGCGGCGTGCTCGAAAAGCACCGCGACGCACGCTGGGTCTGCCTCTTCTTCCACCAGCCCCTCTGGCTCGAAGACGAAAAGCGGCTGGCGGCCGCCAAGGGCGGAGGCGGGACACCTCAGCTCACCGGCTTCCATGAGATCGAAAAGCTGCTCGAAGGCCGCAACTACACCGTGTTCGCCGGCCACCACCACCGGTACGGCAAGTGGGTCAAGAACGGGCAGAAGTACTTTCGGCTGGCAACCACCGGGGGGCAAAGCTCCCTGAGCGGGCCGGAGTCCGGCCAGTTCGATCACGTCATGTGGATCACGATGACGGACCGGGGACCCGTCGTCTGCAATCTGCTCCTCGACGGAATCCTGGACGAGGACGCGAAGCGTAACATGCCCGAGTAGGCTGCGATTCCCGGCCTACTTCATGGGAAACTCGTCCTTCAGCAGCACGCGCCGGGCCGGCGAGGGGGGCGACTCGCGCCGCTCGGCGTCGAGATACGTGGCGAACAGGTACAAGGGCACCTCGGGCCGCAGCTTCGTGACCAATAGCTCCGGCTCCTCGCCCTGGGCCATCATTTCGGCTCCGGCCCCGTCGGCGTAGGCCGAAACGTAGACCCGGTACTCCACGGCCCCGCTCACCGGCCGGACGCCGACCATGATCCGCGTGCCGTCGTGACGCTCCTCCGGCGGGGCGACCTTGGCGATGGCCGCAGGCGCGCCGGTGCCATCTTCCTTCAGCACGGTGATCGGGTTGCGCAGCGCCGTCCCGCTCGCCGACGGAGCCTGCACCGCGCCGGCGGCCGCGCGCTGGAGCCGAACCGGGGCGTCGGTCATCGCTTCGGCGTCCGGGTACGCGGCCAGCAACCGGTCCAACTGCACGCTGCGATCGGCCACCGGCAGGCAGTCGTTGACGTAGACGTTGTGCGTGCGGTGCTCGATGATGATCCGCGTGAGCTTGATCGGCAGGTCGACCACGCCCTCGGCGCTGTGGTTCCACCACACCGTGTCCTTCTGGCGATAGCCGTCGCCGGCGAGGTGGCCGGGCAGCGGGAACTCCAGGTAGCGCCAGCCGTCGAAATTGAAGTACGACCAGCAGTGCGTGTCGTCGCAGTTCCAGGCGTCCTTGGCACCGATGCTCTGCCAGACCTCGCCCCGGGCGTCCTCGATCTCGTAGATGATCCGTCCCCAGTTGGATTGCCCGCGGGCCCAAACGCCCAGGGCGGCGGCCTTGCCGGGAATCGCAATCGGGGCCTTGGGGCGAAACACCCCGTAGAAGGCCGCCAGCTTCCGCTCCTTCCCCGGCTCGTCCAGCGTGATCTGCCACACCGCGCCGCCGCGTTCCGGCGACTCGACCGCCTCGGACTGCATCGAGCCGGGAAACCGCGGCAGGTCCCAGTGGTTCGTGGCATAGCGCTCGTAGGCGCCCGGCTCGTAGGTCCACGGCTGGTCGAGCGGATCGAGCTCGACGGTGTGCTTGGGCGGCTTCTCGTCGTGCGTTGCCGGGCCGGGCTCGATCTTCTCGACGGGCCCTCGGCTCACGACCCAGATCGGCGTGGGCGAGAGACGCACCGTCACCGCGCCGTCAGCCGGCTCCAGCGGGGCCTCGTTGCCGTTCTCGTCGACTTGGACGACGCCGTCCGAGTCGGCAACGCTCAAGGTGGCGTCGCGACGGCCGCGCACTGTCCACAGGCAATGGATCAGTTGGCCCGAGCCCTTGAAGCGCACGCAGTATGCCGTGAGCGAGCCGGTCGGCACGTAGCCGTCGTACTCCACGCGGTCGAGCAGCCGGGTCATCGTGGCGTAGGCCGGGAAGGCCGGTTTGGGGTTGTACTCGGGGCGGCGGCCGATGACCCCGATGCACCCGTAGTGCGTCGAGCCCCAGTAGTCGGCGCAGTCGTGCAGCGTAAAGCACCACATGAGCCGCGTGGTGCCCAGCGCCAGCGACAGCACCGACGTGCGCACGTAGTGGTCGGCCGAGCCGCGAGGGCCCAGGGCGAGCCGGTGGCTCGTCGGAAAGTACGATTCCGTGTGGATCACCGGCACGTCGTCGTAGCCGAGGCGCTTGCGCTCCTGCTGAAGGATCCACATCCGGTTGGGTGCCACGGAGCGGATGGGCATCTCGGGCGGGCGCTCGAACTGCGGCGAGTCGCAGCCGATCGCGTCCATCAGCTCCTTGGAGTACCCGGCCCGCATGAACGGCACGCTGAACGTCGGCTCGCACCAGCCGAAACAGACCTTGGCCCCGGGGGCGTGCTTGCGGATGCCCTCGGTGGCCGCCTTGGCCGTGATGATGCTCGCCCGGAGCCGGGCCTTCTCCTGGTCGTTGAGCACATATTCGGGCTCGCCGATGTAGCGGGGAAGGACGCCGTACGTCAGCGGCAGCGAGATGGAGTTCTCGCCGAACAAGGGGAAGTACTGGATGTCGGGGCTTTGGAGAAGCTGCTCGGCGGCCTTGCGTCCGATCTCCTCGCTGAACCGCGCGTACTCCTTCGGGTCGTAAGGGTCTTTGTATGCCCACTTCTCCGGACTGCGCACGAGGATCCGCGGGTTGGGGACCATACCCCAACGGCGGCGCGTCGCCAGGTCCTTGGCGCCGGCCACGCGCGTCCCGGCCGCGCGGAGCAAGTAGAGACTTTCCTCCTCGTTGGGATTGGTCAGGTGCCCGCCTCGCCACCACCAAAGCCCCCAGCGGCTGTCGGCCGCGGTGGCCCGGCGCGTGTCGTAGGGGAGCTGCACGAAGGTCCCCTCTTGCGAAAAGGTCCGGCCGGCGGCCTCCACCTCGGTCAGCACCCGGTGCAGCCCGAACGTCGCGGTGGAAAGGGGCAACTCGAAGACGGCCGTCATCTGTGGCCCGACCTCGCCGTTGGTCTGCACGACGCGGTGCTCGCCGCCCGGATCGGTGACGGTCACCCTGACCTGCACCGGCAGGGCCTGCCGGCGGTGGCTGTCGACTTCGACGTTCCAGACCGGCTCCTCGGGGCTGACGTAGACATTGCCCGCGCGGTTCCCCGAGGCGATCAGTCGCAGTGGTGCTTCTTCCAGCGTCACGGCGAAGATCCGCACGCTGCTGGGCAGCCCTCCTTGAAACCGATCGTAGGCGGCCGGGTCGGGATACGCCCGATAGTCGTAGACCCGCTTGGTTAGCTCGATCGAAAGCGTCATCTCGTCGCGAAACTGCGAGCCGATGGCGACCGGGTCGAGCTCGATGGGCACCAGCCAAAGGCTGCCGGGCTTTCCGTTGGCCAGCGTGATCGGCAGGCGGCGGGCCGACTCGGGGCCGCTTTGGGCCGAAAGGGCCGGCACATCGGCCTCGGCGTCGATCGCAAAGCCGGCCTGGGGCCGGTAGAACCTCGCACAGACCACCGGCACGTGGTTCGGCCGATCGTCAGACGCCGCAATCAACCACAGCCGAGCGTACGGCCGGTTGGGAACGCTTAGCAGGATTCGCGCCGGGTCGAGCTGGCCGGGGCGCGGCCAGGTGGTCCGGGCGCTGAAGAAGCCGTCCTGGTTGCGGTAGTGAAACAGGCTGGTGCCCACGTCGACGTGGTCATCGGCGCCGCGCTCGGCTAAGACAAAAGGCACCCGCTCAACCGAAACCGGCACGCCGGCCGGCGGCAGCGAGTCGGCCCGTAGCCCGGCCGGACCGCCGGCACCCGCGGCCCGGGCGTTGCAGACGTTGCCGATCGGCACAGGGTAAAACCCCCCGGGCCGCTCGCCGGTGTGCCGAATCGTCAGCTCGGCCACGCGCACGTTGCCCCGCAACCACAAAGCGGCATCGCCCTCGACCCGGCCCGGCGGCCGCCGCTCCGCCACCAGCCGTCCGTCCTGGTAGAGGCGCACCGCATCGCGCCCGTGCTCGATGCGCAGCCGAAACCAGCTCTCGTGCACCAGCGGAACCTGTGCCATGCCGGCCTCGATTTCTCGGCGCAGGGCCGGGTCCCAAACGGGTGAGATCGTCGGGTAACGGTCGCCCACGGTCACCGAACGCGGCCAATGAATCCGCACCGGGTCGGAACGCATCGGCCCCGAGTCTTGATAGACGGACGTGGCACCGGAGCCGAACGCCGGGGTGAGCCGCAGGTTGAACCGCCCGGTCTGCGGATACGACGCCGCGCCGAGCGAGTAGGCCGCGTCGCCCGGCTCGCTATCGCCCGTCACCCCGAGACAGAGTGTGGCCGTGTGACCGCTTGCCTTCTCTTCAGTGATGCGGACCAGGGCCGTCAGCTCGCAGGTGCCGACCAGCGGCGCCTTGGTGCGCAAAACCCCGAGGCCCCTGCCCGTGTGCTCGATCACGGGCCGCCGCAGGATTTCGTCGTCCACCACGTTCATTCCCGTGCCGACGTCCCATAGCTCTTTGGCTTGCTCCAAGTCCATCGGCAGCTCGGCCACCGGCACGGCGGCGGGGCCCGCCTGCCACCACGTCGCGGCCACGGCTCGGTCCGACATCGACAACCCCGTACAGCATACGAGCGTGAGCAGCAGGAAGAGCCGTGACATGACGGGCTCCTTGTCCGGGGGTGGAAGGAAGAAGGTCGCGTGGTCACCAGCGGGACGGGCCGCGTGGCAAAGCTCCTGCCGCGGATAGGCCGGGTCGGAACTTCGCCGGGCCGTCCTCCAAGATGAACGCCGGCGAGCCGTGACGCAAGGGTTGGTTTTCCGGTTGCACACCGGAAACGTACCCCCCATTAGGTTGTGCGCCCGGGCGCCCCATGCTAACCTGATGCCGTGAACGTCCCGGAGCAACGAAGGAGGGACCTGGCTTATCTGTACGTTTCCGTTGTCCGACAATGCAGGAGGTCAAGCCATGCGTCGTTCAAAGCGGATTCCTGCGGTGGCGTTGCTCGGGCTGCTGGTGGCCGGCGGGGCGCCGGGGGCCTATGCGGCCGAGCATCCGCCGGCACTCCGGCTGAAAGACCAGGTGCCCGTGCCCGGGCAGTTCGACCGGCTCAGCCGCGTCGGAGCCAGCGCGGTCCGGCTGATCATCCGCGGGCACGAGGCGATCTACTTCGGCATCGAGCCGGAGGGCGCGGCCAAGGATACGCTGTGGCTGGTTTACGACTCGGCTCAGGAGGAAATCAACCGCCTGCCCGCCGTCGCGGACCTGGCCGCTTCAGCCCGGGAGCCCGCCTTGGAGGACCGTTGGGCCGGCATCGACCGGTGGCGGCGGTGTTTCGAGCGGGCCGAGCGAGAGGACCTGCTTAAGATCGAACACCTCGAAGAAGGGTTTGCGTGCCGCGCCGTGCCGGGACCCAAGCCGGACCGGCCGGCCGAGCTGTTCGTCGACCGCCCCGGCGCCGCGCCCGTGCGCCTCGGCCCGTTGGCTCCGTCGGACGACCGTCCGCTCAGCCAGGTCCATTGGCTGCGCATGATGCCTTCGGGGGACATCGCCGTGCTGGCCGGCGACGGGAAGCGGACCGTGCTGCAGATCTACCAGAACCCGATGCTCGACGCAATCGACGCCCAGTGGAACGCGATTATGAATCACGCCTACCGCGGCGAGCCGACGGTCCGGGCAAAGTACCTCGGCAGTCTCTACGACCTGTCGGAATACGCCGATAGGGCGTTCGACCCGTATCTTCCGGCGTCCGACGGCCGGTTCTACTTCGGCATGATGCCGCACCACAGCTCCCAGAGCGGCCCGGTGTTCGCCTTCGACCCGAAGGAGAACCGGGTCCAGCTTCTGGGCGACATCGCGTCGATGGCCGGGATCGACCGCGAAGACGCCGTGCCCTACATGATGCACAGCAGCCTCTTCGAGTTGGGCGGCAAAATCTACCTCACGGGCCAGGACCCGCACTACGGCGGCTGGAACTTCCCCTGCTCGCCCGGCGAGCAGCCACGGCGGTTCCTAGGCTCGCCGGTGGTCGAGTACGACCCGGCCACGGGCGAGTCCCGCAGCCTGGGCATCCCCTTTCCCGGCGACCGGGGCATCTTTCGCTTAGGCGGCGATTCGGAGCGCAACGCACTCTACGTCCGGCTGGGCTACGGCCGCCGCCACTACGGGCCGCTCGAATGGCACCGGCTGACGCTCGACGAGGAGGGAAACATCGCCGGCAAGCCCCGGCGGCTCCCCTTCCCCGAGCAGCCGGCGGAAATCGTGCTCGGGCCCGACGGGACGATCTTCGGCGTCGTGCCGGATCTGAAGCTCCGGGAGTCCTTCCAACAGAAGCGCCGTGCCCGGGAGAGCACCGACGACATCACGCCCACGTGCTACCTTTACCGCGTCGACCCGGAACTGCGAAAGGCCGAGCGCGTGGCCACGGTTACCGGAACGTGGGACGTGCGCTGGGCACCCTGGCAGGACGGCAAGCCCACGGCCGTCGGGATCGGCGACGACGCGCTGTACGAGCTGGACTTGAAGCGGGGGGCCATCCGGCGAACGGTCGAGCGGCCGTCGATCATGGTCATCGAGCTCGGCTCCTACAACCTGCACAACGGGAAGATGTTCTTCATGCCCCGTGTGCAGGCGGAAGACCGCATCGCCGGACGGACGATGGCGCTGTACAGCGTCGACCTCCGCTCGGGCAAGACGCTCTACTACGGCCTGATCGTCGGCCACCAGGGGCGACGCCCAAAGGACCTCAACCGGTTTGCGTTCCTCCCCGACGGGCGGATTTTCGCTTCCGGCACGGTCTACGCCAAGCCGGGTGACCGCCACTACATGCCCCGCTACCGCGACAGCGAACCCTACCGGCTCGACTGCGCCGCTTTCGTGATCGAGCGCCTCCCGCCGGGCAAGCCGGCGAAACTGGCCGCGGATAACTGAGCAGCAAAAGGCTGTCCGAAATGTTCGTAGTGACCGTATTCATGCGGTCCGGAGCCCGCCAAAGACCGTCTTTCCATAGCCGAACCCGATGAATCGGGTTACTACAAGCACTTCCCCGACAGCGTCCAAGTGACCCACCGGAGCCGAACCGATGACCGCCAAATCCACCCCCGCACGGCTTGTTTGGCTACTGGCCGTCGTCCTCGTGCTGCCAAGCGCTTCCCCGGCGGCCGGGCCGTGGGAGTACGAGACGGGCGGCCCGCTGGCCGGGGTGAAGCTGCCCCCCTTTCCCACCCAGCACGGCGAGCCACCGGGCCAGCCGGGCGTGTTGCTGGAGCCGGGCGAGGACGGTGAGCCCGTTCGGCCGATCGAAAACCAGCCGGAGCTTTGGCTCTACAACGGCGCCGTCGAGCACTACCGAACCTACTGGCACAAGTACTGCCCCGTGCGTAGCTTCTTCGACCGGCAGAGCATGGTGAAGAACTTCGTGGCGCCCGGCATCCCCGGGGCGGAGCCCGATCAGGTCGAGCAGTACGCCGAGCCGGTCTACTACGTGCCCCGCCAGGACGAGCCGCTGGGCACCGGCAACCGCCGCGAGCCGGTCCCGGTCGTCCGCTGCAAGCCGGGCGACCCGGTGTTCCGGCTCGATTTCGGGGAGCTGGGGCCCGGGATGTACTGTGTGCGCGTGATCGGCGCGGTGCCCACGGAGAAGCTGCGGCCCTTCCTGCTGCCGGTCTTCGTCGAGATGAGCGTCAACGACGGCCTGAAGGGCGAGACCGGCAGACATCGGCTGCGCATCGGCTACCAGGACGCGTTCTACAGCGTGGCCGAGCTGTACTTCCACGCCCCGGCCCGGCGGCGGTATCAGGCCGAGTTGACGCTCGGTGACGGGAGCCTGACCGACCTGCTGGTTCACAACGTCACGCTCGACGACGCCCTGGCCGGGTGCGAGCGCCGCGCCGTGAAACGCCGCATGACGTGGCACAGCCGGCGTCGGACGGCGGACGCCGAGGAGCCGGCGGAAGAGCCGCGCTCGAAAGAGGAGCGTCTGCGGCGCGACGCGCTCATCTGGCAAGGGCTCGCCCACCCCAACGTGCAGCTTGCCGAGACCCGGTATGGCCGGGGCGAGCAGCCCCGCGGCTCGACGCTCGCGCGCGGCGCGCCGGGAATGACCGTCGAGCAGATCGACGAGCGTTACGGCCGGTGGGTCGATCCGGCGCGGGGCCGCCCGTTCGACGCCGACCGGGCCGGCGTGCTGATGGTGAACGAGAAGCTTGGGTTGGAATACACCATGGCGGATCTGGCCGCGGGCCGCGCGCTGCCCGATCCGTTCCCCCACAAGGCCGACGGGGCCGGCCTGTTCTTCCCCGATCCCCGCGATCCGACGAAGGGGCACGCGTACTGGCCCGTGGCCCGGGCCGCCGAAGGCCGCCTCGAACAGTACCTGGGGCTGATTCGGGCGGGGGCGGACTCGTACCTGGCCCACGGCGAGAGCGAACTGGTGCGCGACGCCGCCGTGGCACTGGTGCGGTTTGCCTACCAGTTCCCCACGCTCGACTGCGCCCGGGCACTGAAGGCCGTGACCAACGACTCCTGGTTCCGCAACCGAACGCTGCTGCGCCGCCGCGTGGCGAACCAGAACGTCTACGGAAGCTTCATCGAGTTTCACGAGCCGCTGGTTCATTACGACGGGCTGTTCGACTACCTCAAGGACAACCGCGAGCTGGCGGAGTCGATCGGCCGGTTCGTACCCTGGGTGAAATCGCCCGACGACGTGATCGAGCTGCTCGACGTCTTCCTCGTGCAGACCGCGGCCAAGCGCGTGCTCCGCTACCAGTGGTACGGCGACGGGCGCCAGCCGGCCCGCATCGCCGAGCTCGCCGTGTTCCTCGGCGACAACTCGGTGACCGACCCGTGGCTCGAATGGATGTTCCACCGGACGTTCTACTACCCCTACCCCTCGGCCGGCATTCAGGACCTGATGATCTCCAACACGGACCGCGACGGGCGCAGCCCGATCGGCTCGCGCTCCTACGTGTTGGGCGACTTCTCGGCCGGGCGGATCGCGGGGTCATTGAGCCGGTACCTCGAGGCCGGGGGGAATCCCCGCTTCGACCTGGTCGACCGCGCGCAGTATCCTAAAGTGGTCGTTTCCACCTACTTCTGGCCGCGGCACTGGACGGCCGGGCTGTACTTTCCGCGGATCGGGAGCGTGACGGGCGCCGACAAGGCCTACGCCCACCACTTCTACGAAAAGCACGAGGCGTTCGACGTGGTCAAAGGATGGGCGTGGACCGCCGACCCGCAGTTCGCCTACGTCCTCTGGCACTACGGCAACCACGACGCCTTCACCCCCGAGGAGCTGAAGCGCATCGAACAAGCCGCCAAGGAGATGCGCCGGCCGCCATGGCTGGAGAACCGCAGCCGCGTGCTGCCGGGCTGGGCCGCCTATCTCGAATCGGGCATCGAGCACGACGACTTCCGCTTCCGCCGCTCGGTCGTGGTGCGCGTGGGCGTCGGGCACGGCCACGCCCACAACGACTCGCTCGATTTGCAGCTCCACGCCCACGGAATGCCGATGACCGTCGACGGCGGGCAGCGCGGCGGCTACAGCGAGCCGGGTGACAGCCATACCCGCGTGCACAACGTCGTGGAGGTCGACGGTCTGGATCATAACCGGCACTGCTGGGTCCGCGCCCTGAGCGACGCGCCCGGTGCCCGATACCTCATGGCCCAAAGCGTACCGCCGGGCGAGGCCACCCTCTTCCGCCGCCAGGTGGCCCTGATCGACGTCAGCGAGGGCTCCGGCTCCCGGGCGCTAACGCCCGAGCAAATGGGCGGCAGGCCGCAAGACCTGCCCAGCGACGTCGTCACACCCCAGTCGTGCGTGTTCGACGTATTCCGCACCCGCGGCGGGCGCCGGCACACCTACTGCTTCCACGCCTCGGTGAGCGAGCTGCTAGAGATCAATTCGCAGGGCCGCGTGCCGATCGCCCAAGCCCCGGCGGCCGACCGCGAGTACCTTGGCCTGTTCGGCGCCTTGCCGGAGACGAAGCACTCGGGCACTGCTCCCGGGGTCCTCGAAGCCACGTGGCCGCTGGTGCGCGAATCGGAGCGCCGCTACGGGACCGAGAAGTACATGATGCAGTCGGCGTACGACCCCGACGCCCCACAGAAGTTCACCAGGCTGAGCTTGTTCGGCCAACAGGGCGCCCGGGCCATGGAAGCCGACCTGCTGTGCAAGGTGCGGGACTACCAGCTCACCTGCCTGATGGTGCAGCGAAGGACCGACGACACGTCCGAATCGGACGCCGGGCTGGAATCGGTCTTCCCCGCCGTGATCGAGCCCTACGCCGGAGAGCCCTTCGTGCTTGGGAAGCGATCACTGCCGATCCCGGACAACGAGACAGACGCGCTTCGGGCCGTGGCCGTCGAGCTGAAACTGCCTGAGGGACGCACCGACGTCTGCTTCGCCGACGGCCGGCCGGAGAAGACGCGGCGCGTCGGGCCGCTGGAGATTGCCGGCGAGTTTGCCCACTACTCAGAAGATGCCCAAGGGCTCCGCCAGGCGACCCTCGTGGGCGGCACGCTGCTGGACGCCCCGGGCGTGCGGATCGAACCGGCCGAGCGCGAACGGCGGGCAGACGTCGTCGAAGTCGACTACTTCGGCAAGACAATCCGCATCGACGCCCGCTGGCCTGCCTCCCGGCGGCCGTGCATTCTCGAAATCGGGGCGCTGCCCGAGAACGATCCCCACGCTTACACCACCAGCTACACCGCCGTCGAAACTGAGCCAAGCGGCGCGGGCACCAAGATCACGCTCTTGCGCGGGGCCGATCTGTTCCGCTCGCGGATTACCGGCGTGGACCCGGCGGCGGGCAAGGTGACCTGCGCCCTGGGCCTGCCCACGCCGGTGACCGGCGTGCGCCACGGCCTGGTCGCCTCGAACGAGGCATTGACGAAGTTCTGGCGCGCAGCCTCGGTCGAGGAAACCACGTTCGAGCTTGACGGGCCGCCGGTCGAGCCACAGGACTTCGGCGCGGAGGGCGCTTTGCGCCTCTGGGAATACGGCGTGGGGGACCAGGTCCGCGCGAGCACTTCGGTTTCGCTCCGCCGCGTCGAGCCGAACAACTACGAGATCGAAACGGACGTGGCCGTGAGGGTCTCGCTGACGGCCCGCCGCCTCACGCTTTCGCGCGACGGCAAGCCGCTGCCGGCAAGCGCGTCCCGCTCGGAGGACGGCCGGCTCACCGTCGAGCTGCCCGCCGGCGACGCTGCCGTGCGCGTCGAAACCGAGTGAAGCGGTCACGAGCGGGCGACAACCCGAGACGCCGGGCAAAAAGGAGGCAGACGTCGCACGTAGTCGCCTTTCGCTCCGCGAAAGGACGTTCGTTCGCAGAGCGAACGACGACTATTACTGACTGGCCAGCTCTCAGCCGAGTGTGCGCGTCTCGACGTAGTCCGCCTGACGGTCCAGGCGCAGCTTGCCGAGCCTCATCCGAACCACGGCCTCGGCGTCGGACCAGGGCGTCAGCAGCACAAGCTTGCCCGGCAGCAGCTTCTCGACCAGGCCGATGCCCAGGCAGAAGTCGTCTGCGTCGAGCAGCCCCACCACGGCGCCGGGCATGGGAAATTCCTGCCGGCGAATGGGGTCCGGCGCCCAATCGGGCCCCAGCAGGCGACCGGCGTCGACCCGCAGCAGGTCGCCCTCGCGGAAATACTCCCCGTACCGCTCGCGGCGATACACGGCCCGCTGGTCGGCGCTGCGGTCCTTCGCCTCGGGCGGCACCGGCAGCCGGTGGACCGTCGGGCACAGCCCGCCGAGCATCCCGAGCAGCAGCTCCAACTCCGATTCCCGCTGGAGCGCCACGACGGCGTCGGCCCCGGCGGCAAGTGCCTTGTGGTACTTCAGCACCAGCCCCGGCTGACCCTCGATCAAGCCCGTGGTGTCGATCACCACCGTCTTTGCCCCCTCGGCCTTGGCGCGGCGCACGAGCTGGGCCGTTCCGACCACGCTGGGGAGCATGTTGCTCCGGGGGGAGACGTCGCCGACGAACCACGCGGCGGAGGCCCGGTCGTAGGACTCGGCCGTCGAAAGGACCATGCAGGTGGGCACCCCGATCGCCTGCTGGCCCATGTCGGCGCTGACCAGCGCGGCCGGGCCGGCCCGCTCGGCCAGCGCCCGGGCGAGCTCCCGTGCGCAAGCGGTCTTTCCCGAGCTGGGTCCCCCGACGACCATCACGGTGCGCCCGGCCAGCTCTTCGTGGATCGGCGTCATGTCACTGCCTCGTATCTCTCGGGGCGCGAAACGGTACAGGCACCCCCTAGCCTTCGACGGCCGGAGGGTGCTTCGCCCAAAGGGCGTCCGCCGGTTCTTGCGTCTCCACAGGATAGCCGAACCCGCCGCTCGCGCGGAGCCCCCCCCACGGAGCCGCAAGAAGCTTGACGCGTTTGCCATTCCCTCCTATATTCGGCTTCGGAAGGAGACGGCTCGCCGGAACGACAAAGGGACCAGGCATATTCTGCGCGAAGCACCCTTCACGCCGTTCCGGCAAGAAATGCCTGCCCTTCTTGCCTCCTTGTTGGCGGTCTCTTCCATGGGGGGCCCGGTCATGCGCCGAAAGTATGGCAATCCGCCGCGGGCGCCGCGCAAGGGGGCGCGGGCCGGCAACAACCGGGCCCGAGGCGACGCCGGCTCGGTGCGCTGGTCGGGCGTCGAATCCCTCGAGCCTCGCGAGCTTCTAAGCGGCCAGCCCGTCCCGCTCGGCGGGCCCGGCCCGGACTTCCTGCCCAAGCGGATCTACCTCGCCTGTGACGACCACACCGATCTGTTCTGGACGGCCGACGTGGCCACGTACGAGCAGGCTTTCGTGGAGATGCTCGACTACTACGTGGCCCGCGCCGCCGCCACGCAGACCGAACCCTCGGAGTACCAGAGCCGCTTCTCGGCCGACGGCAGCTACTGGCTTTGGGCCTACGAGCACGACCCCACAAAGACCGAGGCCGACTTCCAGGGCGTGATCGACGCGATCCACTCGGGCCATATCAAAGTGCCGATCACGCCGCTAATGGTCTCTCAGGGCGGGATGCCGGCCGAGGCGGTGCTCCGGGGGATGTACTACCCGGGCCGGATCGAACGGGAGTACGACGTGCGGTTCGAGTTTGCCGAGTCATGCGAAAACCCCACATACCCGCTGGGGTTGATGTCGTTGTGGGCCGGGGCCGGGGCCAAGTATAGCTGGGGCGGTAACTGGGGCGGCGATACCCGCGTGCCCGGCAGCGAACTCCGCGACCGCGACCGGGAGATATTCTACTTCACCGGGCGCGACGGGCGCCAGATCCTCATGAAGTGGCCCTCGCTCGTGGGCAGCGACCAGGTGGGAGGCTACGCCGAGGCCCGGGGTTCTTACCCCAGCGAACGGCCCGACATCACGGTGAATTACGTCGATACCGACCCCGGCTTCCGGGCTCGGTACCCCTACGACGTGATCGGCGTGTTCGGCTACGGGCACGACGATCTTGCGACCACGGGCGTTCACCTCGACGTCTGGGCCCAAAACCTCACCGTGCCGGGCAGCCGCCAGGTCATCTGCTCGAACATGGTCGATTTCTACCAGGACTTCGAGACCGAGTACGCCGGCCAAATCCCCAGCCTCACGGCCAGCTACGGCAACGAGTGGGACCTCTACGTGGCCACGCTGGCCGAAACCTCGGCGCGGCTGAAGCGATCCACCGAGAAGCTCCGCGGGGCGGAGGCCATGGCCACGATCGTCAGCCTCCAAGACCCCACGTTCATGGACGGGCGCGAGACGGCCCGCGACCAGGCGTTCATGAACCTGGGCCTCTACGCCGAACACGACATCAACATGTGGGGAAAGTCGGCCGCCGCCAAGCAGCAGCGCCTCGACTGGCAGCGGGGGCTGGTCGATGGGATCGAGTCGTATGTCGACACGCTTCAGTCCGACGCCGCCGCGGCCCTGGGCGGGATGATCCAGGCAAGCGGCACCTACGAGCGGCTCTTCGCCTTCAACCCGCTAAGCTGGACGCGGACCGACGTGGTCGAGTACCCCTACAGCGGCGGCGGGCCCGTACACGTGGTGGACCTGACCACGGGCCTGGAAACGCCCAGCCAACTCGTTTCGCGCGACAGCCAGGACTTCTTGCAGGTCTTTGCCGAGGACGTGCCGAGCGTGGGGTACAAGGTCTTCGAGGTCCGGCCCGGGGCGGGGCAGACCTTCTCGGACGCCGCCACCGTCAACGGCAATGTGGTGGAGAACGACTACTACCGGATCACGATCGCCGAGAACGGGGCCATCACGAGCTGGATCGACAAGTCCCGGGGCGATCGGGAGATGGTCCGCGCGTCTGGCGGCCGGTACCTGAACGACCTGGGAGCGAGCACGGGAACACTCACGGTCGAGACCACCGGGCCGGTTTCCGTGACGCTCAAGGCCGAGGCCGCCGCCCCGCTGGCCCACACCACGCGGATCACGCTTTGGCGCGGCTCCGACCGCATCGACGTGGCCAACGAGATCACCGAGAACTTCGACGGCACGGACGACTACACCTGGAACTTCGGATTCAACCTCGACGCCGCCGACGTGTGGCACGAGGAGACCGGCACGGCGCTGAACGCGGCCGAAGTGAGCGAGGGGGGCCATTACGCCGACCGCTCGGCCCGGTCGATTGGCTGACGCTCAACCACTTCGCGGACGTGACCGACGGCGCCGGCGACGTGGGCGTGACCCTTTCAAACGCCGACTGCTACTTCATGAAGGTGGGCGAAAGCACCTACACGGAGATCGACAACGAGGGAACCGACAGTGCCCGGCTCCGCGTGCTCGCCGGCGGGCGCGTGGGGGGCAGCGCGGGCTCGGGCATCGAAAACCAGGGAGGCGACACGTACTTTTTGCAGCGGTTCGCCCTGCGGACGCACGGGGCCCACGACGAGCCCGAGGCAATGCGGTTCGCCCTGGCCCATCAGAATCCCCCGATTTCGGGCACCGTGACTGGCGACGCCGCCAGCCCGTATGCGGAGGACAGCTATTCGCTGGTCACCATTTCCGACGCGGACGTGCTGCTGTGGGCGCTGAAGCCGGCCGAGGACGGGATCGACCCGGCCGGCGTGATCGCCCGGGTATGGAACATGGGCGCGGCGGAGTCGAGCTTCACGCTCTCGCTCGGCAACTGGCGGATCAAGGCGGCCGAGGAGCTGTCGCACGTTGAGACGCCGATCGCACCGGCCGACGTGAGCGGCGGCGTGCTGGCCGGCACGGCTCCGCAGCACGGCATGGCCACGTACGGAGTGACACCGGCCGCGGAGTGGAACAATCATCCGCCGGTGGTCGAGGACTTCAGCGCCTCGGGCGAGAAGGGGCTGTCGATCACTCGGGCGCTTCTCGGCTCCGACCCCGACGGCGACCCCTTGACCTACTCGATCGTGCCGGGCCAGGGTCCCGCGAACGGCACGGTCACCATCGACAACGCCGCCGGCACGTTCACCTACACACCGAACGGCGACTTTCTCCAGGGCACCGACCGCTTCCAGTTTACGGCCAACGACGGGTACGCCGAGAGCAACGTGGGCACGGCCTCGATCACCATCGAGGAGTACCACGCCAACCAGCCGGTCGGCGAAGCCAAGGGGATTCACCCGGGGAGGGTGACGTGGGTCCGCGACCCGGCCGCCACCCCCTGGGACGGCTCGACCGGCTATTGGTGGCAAGATACCGGCACCGACCAGGCGGCCGTCGACGGCATGGTCTCCACATCCCTGCGCTGGCTCACGGGCGAGGAGACCGACGCCGCGGCCTGGGACGCCCTGTTCCGTCACTACAACCTCCAGAAGGGCAAGGGCGACGTCGGCTACCAGCCCACCGAGCGGATCGCCGTGAAGCTGAACCTCAATAACTGCAACGGCAGCTACGGCGAGACCGACAACCAGCTCGACGCCTCGCCCCACATGACCCTGGCCATGCTCCGGCAAATGGTCAACGTGGCGGGCATCCCCCAGGATATGATCACGCTCTACGACGCCGTGCGCCTGATCCCCGACAAGATATTCGACAAGTGCAAGGCCCAGTTCCCCGACGTCCATTTCGAGGACCGCAGCGGTACCGGCGGGCGCGAGCTGGTCCAGTGGCGCACCGGCACGATCGACTACTCGGTCAGCAACGGCTGCGGCAGCGGCATCCCGCAGTCGCTGTTCGACGCCGAGTACCTGATCAACATGGCGCTGATGAAGGGCCACTCGACCGCCGGGGTCACGCTGACGTCCAAGAATCACTACGGCAGCATCAACGGTCGCGAGCACAGCTACATCGACTGCGACGCCCAGCCCATGGGCACCTACAACCCCTTCGTCGACCTGATCGGGCACGAGCACGTAGGCGGCAAGACGATGCTCTACACGATCGACGGCCTGTACGGCACCAACAACGTGGGCGCCAACCCGGCCCGCTTCCAGTCGGCGCCCTTCAACAACGGGTGGACCTCGAGCCTGTTCATGTCGCAGGACCCGGTGGCCATCGACTCGGTGGCGGCCGATTTCCTGCTCGACGAGTTCGCGGCCTCGCAGTCGTTCATGAAGAAGGCCGATAACTACCTGCACGAGGCGGCCTTGGCCGACGACCCGCCCTCGGGCACCTTCTACGACCCCGAGGGGGACGGCACGGGCCTGGCCAGCCTGGGCGCGCATGAGCACTGGAACAACGGCACGGACCGGCAGTACAGCCGCAACCTGGGCACGGGCGACGGGATCGCCCTGGTCACGTCGTTCATCCCCAACGACGCGACCCCGCCCACCGCCCCGGCCAATCTTCAGGCCACGCCGCTGAGCCCGCATGACGTGGACCTGACCTGGGACCCGGCCGACGACCCGGAAAGCGGCGTGGCGGCCTACAAGGTCTATCGCGACGGCGCGCTGGCCGGCACGTCGCTGTCGACCGGCTTCCACGACGAGGGACTTAGCGAGGGCACCTCGTACGTCTACGAAGTGGCCGCAGTCAACGGCGTGGGGCTCGAAGGCCCCAAGAGCACGCCCGCGCCGGTCACCACCTTAAGCGACACCACGCCACCCACGATCGACGCGGTCCGTTCGCTGGGCGACCCCAACGTGGTGACCGTGGTCTTCAGCGAGCCGGTCCAGGCCGGCTCAGGGCCGGGCGGGGCCGAGAACCCGGCCAACTACGCCATCGACCGGAACGTCACTGTGACCGGCGCCGCGCTGGCGCCTGACGGCAGGACCGTCACCTTGAGCACATCAACGCTTTGGCCGGGACCGGTCTACGTGCTGACGGTCAGCAACGTGAACGATCTCGCGGCGACGCCGAATCCCGTCGCCCCTGATACCCAGGCCGGCTTCTTGTTCGCGGCCGTGGTCTCGGGCTTGAACTACGAATACTACGAAGGCACATGGGACGTGCTGCCCGACTTCGATTCGCTCACGCCGGTAGAGACGGGCACGGTCGAGAACTTCGACATCTCCGTGCGCCGGCAGGACGACTACTTCAGCTTCCGCTTCACCGGCAAGATCGACGTGCCGGCCGACGGCGACTATACCTTCTACACCAGCTCGGACGACGGGAGCAAGCTGTACATCGACGGCAACACGGTGGTCGACAACGACGGGCTGCACTCCAACCGAGAACGGTCAGGACAGGCCATGCTGGACGCCGGCCTGCACGACGTCACAGTCACCTTCTTCGAAAAGACGGGCCAGGAGGTGTTGACCGTCTCCTGGGAGGGCCCCGGCTTGAGCAAGGAGTCGGTGCCCGACGGGGTCCTCTACCACGTTCCGCTCGGCGAGGCGGGGCTTTTGGGCAATTACTACGACGACGAGGACCTGCAGCAGTCCGTCGCCACGCGCGTGGATTCCACGGTGAACTTCCCCGACGACGCCCTGGGCGACGACGCCCTGGGCATGGTCTTCAACGACGATTACTACTCGATCCGCTGGACCGGCGCGGTCCTGGTCGATCAGGCGGGCCAGTGGCAGTTCACCACGTTCTCGAACGACGGCGTACGCCTGTGGGTCGAAGACACCCAGCTCATCGACCACTGGAACAACCACACCGTGGCGCGGGACGACGGCACGATCAGCCTCGACGCCGGCTGGCACCCCATCACCCTGGAATACTACCAGCACGCCGGCACGTCGCATATCGAGCTGATGTACTCCGGGCCGGGCTTTGCCGAGGCGATCATTCCCTCGACCCGCCTGCGCACCGACGACCCTCATGCCGGTGACCCCGTGGCCGACGCCGGCCCCGACCGCGTCGTTCTCCTGCCGGATGACAGCGTCACGCTACACGGCTCGGGAACCGACCCGGACGGCACCATCGAAACGTATGCGTGGACGCAAGAGAGCGGCCCGAACACGGCCACACTCACCGGCGCCGACACGCCGACGCTGACGGCCGACGGCCTGATCGAGGGCGACTACGTGTTCCGCCTCACCGTGACCGACAACGACGGCAAGACCGACTCCGACGAAGCGACGGTCCACCTGGCGCCGAGCGGGACCGGCGGCGTGATCTCCGGGGAGCTGAAGAAGTGGCACAAGGTGACCGTCACCTTCGACGGCCCGACGACCAGCGAGACGGCGACCACGAATCCGTTTACCGACTACCGCTTGAACGTGACCTTCTCCCACGCAGCAAGCGGCAAGACCTACCTCGTGCCCGGCTACTACGCGGCCGACGGCGACGCGGCGAACACCAGCGCCGGGAGCGGCAACAAGTGGCGCGCCCACTTCGCCCCGGACGAGGAGGGCACCTGGACCTACCTGGCCTCGTTCCGAACCGGGGCGAACGTTGCGGTGAGCGACGACCCCGGCGCCGGCACCGGCGCCGGCTACTTCGACGGCGCCGCCGACTCCTTCGACGTGGGGCCCACCGACAAGACGGGGTCCGATCTACGTGGAAAGGGGCGGCTGGAGTACGTCGGCGAGCACTACCTCCAGTTCGCCGAGACCGGCGATTACTTCCTCAAACAGGGGGCCGACGCCCCGGAGAACTTCCTGGCCTACGACGATTTCGACGGGCCGTTTGCGACCGACGGGCACCAGGACCACCTCGTCAAGTCGTGGAGCCCGCACCTCGCCGACTGGCAGACCGGCGATCCCACCTGGCAGGGCGACAAGGGCAAGGAGATCATCGGGGCCGTGAACTACCTGGCCGGCGAGGGCATGAACGCATTCTCCTTCCTCACCATGAACATCAACGGCGACGACCGGAACGTCTTCCCCTACCTCGACTACAACGAGCGCTACCGGATGGACGTTTCGCGCCTCGACCAGTGGGAGATCGTCTTCGAGCACGCCGACACCCTGGGCATGTTCCTGCACTTCAAGACCCAGGAGACCGAGAACGAGCTGCTCCTGGACGGCGGCGACCTGGGCGTCCAACGCACGCTCTACTACCGCGAGCTGATCGCCCGGTTCGGTCACCACCTTGCGCTGAACTGGAACCTCGGCGAGGAAGTCAACGACGCCTCGACCGCCCAGAAACAGGCATGGGCCGCGTACTTCTGGAACCACGATTCCTACCGGCACCACATCGTGATCCACAACGGCGACAACCACTACGACCTGTTGGGGAGCGCGTCGGAGCTTACAGGCTTCTCGCTGCAAACCAACAACGACGATTTCACCGACGTACACGACGCGGTCAAGAATTACCTGACCCGTTCGGACGACGCCGGCAAGCCCTGGGCCGTGGCCTGCGACGAGCCGGGCGACGCCCGGCACGCCCTGCGCCCCGACGACGACGCCGGCACCTCCCACGAGGACGGGCGCAAGAATGCCCTCTGGGGAACACTGCTGGCCGGCGGCTGGGGCAATGAGTGGTACTTCGGCTACGACCACCACGACTCGGACCTCACCTGTGAAGACTGGCGGAGCCGCGACGCCTGGTGGGACTACTGCCGCTACGCCCTGGCATTCTTCAACGACAATGGAATCCCCTTCTGGGAGATGCAGAACGACAACGCGATCAGCTCCGCGGCCAACGACTACGCTTTCGTCAAGCCGGGCGAGGTCTACGTGGTCTATCTCAAGGACGGGGGGACCACCGATCTGGATCTCAGCAACGCCACCGGCACGTTCGAAGTGCAGTGGTTCGACCCCCGCAACGGCGGCACTCTGCAGCACGGCACCGTGGTCAACGCCGACGGCGGCGCCCCGGTCTCGATCGGCCTGCCGCCGGATAGCACGAGTCAGGATTGGGTCGCCCTGGTCACGCCGGCCGCTCGGGTCGTCGACCGCCACGTCTTTTACAACAACTCGGCCTGGGACGGGAACGACCCGGCGGCCAACGCGGCGGACGATGGTGCGATCGCGCCGCACCCGACGATCCCCGACGCCGGCGATCCGAC
>Ga0180438_10003608_pt1 | contig 23179 bp, 13 predicted proteins | sample SS_ome_12_FD_132455 | JGI IMG/M metagenome (GOLD analysis project Ga0180438, IMG submission 132455) | Hypersaline lake sediment archaeal communities from the Salton Sea, California, USA - SS_3_D_2 metaG | ecosystem: Environmental > Aquatic > Non-marine Saline and Alkaline > Hypersaline >...
AACTGATGTACTCTACAGCGCGGTGGCGCCGTACCTCGAGTTGCCGGCTGGCGAGTATGATCTCAAGATCACCACGCCCGGCGGGGCCGTGACGCTGATCGACCCGCTGCCGGTGACCTTCACCGACGGGCAGATCCTGTCTGCCTTTGCGACAGGCGAAGGCGCCAACCAGCCGTTGGGCGTCTACGCCCTGCCGTCCGGGCAGTTGGGCTTCTTCCTGCCGCTGGCAGAGCCAGAGGAATACGTGATCTATCTGCCGCTTGTGCTCAAGAACTACTAGGACTTGACGGCATGAGCTAACCTGTAGGGGCGGGGTCATCCCGCCCCTACAGCCTCGGAAAGAACAGAGCCTGGCGCATGGGTGTCCCTCGCGCCAGGCTTTCTTTTTCCCCCGGCCGTTGCAGGCACGATACCACCTTGCCCTTCGACGTCGCGGAATTCTGAACATTCTCGCATCTTGGTAGGTTGATAGGATGGAATGTGTGTCCTGTCTCCCGGACGGTGGGGGCATGTCCCCGGGGCCAACCTGCCGCCCATCGCCGGCCTGGTCGTCAAGCCGGAAGGAGAACCGCGTCCTGGCTGTGGCGTACATGGTGGGCCAATCCCCACCATGTACGTCGCGTCATGGATCGTGATGAGAAAGGGGGTGGTGCCTCGAACTCGATCGAAGCCAATCAGCGTTTCCCTGTAGAACGATGGCGTTCCAATTTGACCCTTACAAGGAGGTACAATGAGTTCGAGCAAGTTTCTGAAGTTGTTCATTCTGGCGGTCCTGATCGTGGGCCTGCTGCCCGCTACCCTGTCGGCAGCACCCCCTGGGCCTGGACGGAACGTGGACACGGGCCAGGCCCCGGACGGGCCCGGGTTCGACGGTGTGCCGGCCGATCCCGGCAGTGCGCCGGCTGCTCCGCCGCAGGTCGAGTCTGATGTGAATCTGGAGCTGGACGATGGTAGCGCCGAGACGTTTCTGGGCGTCAACGACGGGGTGTCTGGCGTCCAGTTCACCTGGCTGAACCGTTTTACGCCCAGCCCCGCCGATTTCCCCTTCGACCTGACCCAGATCTCGGTCCTGTTCGGCTTTAACGGCGTGCCTGTAGGAGGGGCCGTGGACCTGCTGGTCTTTGAGGATACCGACGGCGACGGCGATCCGAGTGACGCCACCTTGCTGGCCGTCATCAATGAGACGGTCCAGTTCGCCGACGGCACCACCTGGAGCGACTATACCCTGGCCTCCCCCATAAGGCTGGACGGGCCGGGCGACGTGGTGATCGGCGTGATCAACCGCTACCAGGACACCACGTTTCTCGACTTTTCCGCCGGCCTGGACACCAACAACAGCCAGATGCGCTCCTGGGCGGGCTGGTGGAGCGCCCATCCGCCCGACCCCACAGTTACCTGGCCTCCCGACGCGAGTTGGGGTATCATCGACGTGATCACCGGGGGCGCCTACGCCGGCAACTGGACGGTCCGCGCCTACGGTGACATCCCCGGCTTTACGGGCATCCTCCTGCGCCCGCCGGCGCTGCTGACCGAAGGGTGCGCGGGCGCCCCCCAGACCCACGAATTCTCCCTGGAGAACCAGACCGGCGCCGCGGCCACCTTTGACCTGACCTACGACGTGCCGAGCGCCAACGGCACCCTGACCGGGCCGGCCACGCTGCCTGTGGCCAATGGCGCTGTCGAGACCTTTGACGTGGTGTTGACCCCTGACGGCTGCCAGTACCAGGGGATCGAGGTGCTGGCCAACATCCACGCCGTGGACCCGACGGGCGTTTACAGCGCTACGTCGCATATCACCAAAACCATCGTCGGCGGCCTGAACGAGTGGTTGCCAGCGGCGAACACCCCCCTGGCCACGCGCTACCACGCCGTGGCCTACCACGATGGTTACCTCTTCCAATTCGCGGGCGAGACCGACTGGTGGACGCCCACCACCACCGTGAGCAAGTACGACGTCGCCAGTGACACCTGGTCGGCTGCTGCACCAATACCCACCGGTGTCTATGGCGTGGACGCCGTCACCATCGGCGACCTGATCTACCTGCCCGGCGGCAGCGATGACCTCGATGACAGCCGTGACGGCGGCACCTTCCTGACCACATTGCATATCTACGACCCGGTGGCTAATTCCTGGTCCACGGGGGCGCCCATGCCTGCCCCGCTGGCCTACGCCTCGGCGGTGACTTCTGGGGGCGACCTGTACGTGATTGGCGGCCTGCAAAACGACGGTACGGCCACCAACGCGCTGTACATCTATGACGTGGGCACCAATTCCTGGTCCACGGGGACGTCCATGACCGATGCCCGGAGCTTTGCTGCTGCTGCGGCCATCGACGGCAAGATCTATGTTGCCGGTGGATATCTGGGCGCGAACGCTGGCGACACTACGATCGACACCTTTGAGATCTATGACATCGCCACCGACACCTGGAGCGCCGGCCCCAGCCTGCCGGAGAATTGGGCACCTTACGGGGATGGGGCGCTGTACGACCGCTACTTCATCATCTTTAACGGCGGCGACCTGAGCCTGGCGTCGGGCTTTTACTGCAGCCAGAACGCCATGTGGTACGACACGGTCAACGGGGACTGGGAAGATCTGCCGCTTCTGCCCCGCTGTCTCTACGGTTCGCAGGGCGCTGCTGCCGGCAGCCGCTTCTTCACCGTTAGCGGCCGCACCAACGAGGGTGGCAGTTGGCACATGGCCCCCGAGGTCCAGTACCTGGAGGCCTGCCCCGCCTGCACCGAGATCGGCTGGCTGGACGGGTACGTCCTGGATTCGGAAACCGGAGACGTCGATCCGACCTGCACGGGTGCCACGGTGCTCGTCGAGCCCGGCGGCATCGAGGTGGCGGTGGACCCGGCGACCGGTTACTACTGGGCCGACCTGTACGCCGGGACCTACGATGTATCGGCCACGGCCACCGGCTACTCAGTCGAGATGGAAACGGTGGACGTGACCACTGCCATGACCACCTCCCAGGACTTTGACCTGTGGCGGCCCATCATCGATGTCGATCCGCAGGACTTTGTCCCGGTGACCGCCGTCGTGGACGATCCAACCACCCTGTCGCTGGACATCATCAACACCGGCCACGAGCCACTGGAGTTTGAGATCCTGGAGATTGTGCCTGGCGGCATCGTCCTCGATGCCGGCGTATCAGCCTTCCAGACCACCTGGCTCGAGGGCGATGTAGAGATCGAGCCGTTGGTGCTGGAGGAGTTGGACACGCGCGGCGCGACCGACTTTTTCGTGCAGATGCGGCTCCAGGCGGACCCGAGTCCGGCCTACGGCATCGAGGATTGGGCTGAGCGCGGCCAGTACGTGTACAGCTCGCTCGAGGCGGCCTCTACCGCCCAGGCACCGGTCATCGCCTATGCCCAGGAACACGGTCTCGAGTACCGCTCCTACCTGATCAACAACGCGGTGCTGATCAAGGGCGGCACACTGGACGACCTACAGGCCCTGGCGTCCATGCCTGAGGTCAAGACCATCCGGGCCAACCGCGTCTACGAGCTGGATGAGGATACGGTCCAGGCGCTTACGCCCGAGGACTGGGGCTGGAACCTGGATAGCCTGGATCCTGACGCTGGCGAGTACGGCATGGAGGCGGCCCAGGTATGGCAGGACTTTGGCGTCTATGGCGACTGCGAGGGCTGTGGCTACGACGGCGAGGACAACATCGTGGTGGCCAGCGTCGACACCGGCGTGTTCTACCAGCACGAGGCGCTGGTGCGCCAGTACCGGGGCAACCTGGGCGGGGGTACCTTTGAGCACGACTATAACTGGTACGCGCCGACCATCACCGCCACCAACGCCTGCCCTGGCGCGGCCACGACGCCGTGTGACTTTGCCGGCCACGGTTCTGGTGTGACGGGCATCATGGTCGGCGAGACGGCCGACCTGGAGGAGCAGATCGGCATCGCGCCCCACGGCCAGTGGATCGCCTGCATGGGCTGCGACACGCCGCCCAACGGTTGCTCGCGTGAGGCGCTGTTGGCCTGCGCCGACTGGATCCTCGCGCCCACGATGGTGGACGGCACCAACCCCGATCCCGACAAACGCCCCCACGTCGTCAACAACTCCTGGGGTGGCCCGGGCTGCGACGACTGGTACGAAGCCTCCATCGGTGCCTGGCGGGCGGCCGGCGTCTTCCCGGCCTTCTCGGCGGGCAACACCACCGCCTGCGGCGCGGTGGGCGCACCCGGCGACACACCGAATGCCTTTAGCTCGGCGGCCCACAACCAACTGGGCGAGAACCAGTACGCCGGCGGGCCGAGTTGCTGGTTCCCCAATCCGAGCTGCGACCCCAGCGCCCACGAAGTGGACCCGCACCTGAACGCCCCCACCTTTGGCCGCACGGCAGGCAACACACCGGGTGCATACTGGAGCCTGAGCGGCACCTCGGGGGCCAGCCCGCATACTGCTGGCTGCGTGGCCCTGATGTGGGCGGCCAACCCGGAGCTTATCGGGGACATCGAGACGACGTTTACCATCCTGGAACAGTCGGCCGACCGGACCTCGACCCAGCCCTGGGCCGAGGGTGACTGCGGCAAGCCGGCCTGTGCCGGAACCGACGCTTATCCCAACTATGAGTACGGCTGGGGCTACCTGGACTGCCACGCGGCGGTGGACTGGGCTCTCGATCTGCTGCCCGCGCTGGATTGGGTCACAGTGGAACCGCCGACGGGCACGGTGCCCGCGCTGGATACCATGACGGTCGACGTCACTTTCCTCTGCACCGAGACCAAGGTCTACACCGGCACGCTGCGCATCCTGCACAACGCGCCCTGCGATGATCCCGTCGACGTCCCGATCGAGTTGCACTGCGTGGCCACACCTCCACTCTCGTACTACTACCTGCCCATCATTGTCAAGAACTACTAGGACTTGACGGCATGAGCTAACCTGAAGGGGCGGGGTCACCCCGCCCCTTCAGCCTACTAATGACACGAGTACTGTCACCGCGAGCGCAGCGAAGCGGTCTCCGATGACCCAGTTGGGGATTGCTTCGGCCCAAAATGCGGGCCTCGCAATGACAGAATGGTGGTGTCATTTCACATAGAGTGGCGCCCCGCGCCATGGAACACTCGGAAGGAAAAGAGCCTGGCGCGAGGGATATCCCTTGCGCCAGGTTGTCTTGTTTCCCGGCAACGAGGGGGTAGGTCCTACTCCTCCAGCGGCTTTCCTGTCACTGTAGCTTCCCAGGGCCGCGCCAGCCGGTCTGGTTCTGCTCAAGTGGAAGCAAATTTGCCCCGAATGGGAACAAAGGGGGATTGACAAAGGGGGGGAAGTAGCGTACAATTTGCACCGCTCCGGGCCGAGATCTCTTTCGGGCCCGGGGGCAAGGGAGAGAGGACCAGCTTTGCATCGAGATACACAATTCCTCGACTCACCCGGGGTGGGTGGCCATACACGTTGGACACTGATAGAGAAAAGAGGCCGGACGTAGCGGGCGTGTCTCACGCTGCTGCACCTGGCCTTTCTTTGCGTTGCTACTAATGACATGACTCCTGTCACTGCGAGCGCCGGCGAAGCAGCCTCCGTTTACTCAAGTGGAGATCGCTTTGTCGCTCGCAAACGGCGCTCGCTTCTCGCGATGACAGGGCATATGTCTTTCCAGAGAGAGTGCCGCCGTGGGCCATGGATCAACTCGCAAATCTACACTGCCCAGGGGTGCACCTTGCATGTCGTGTGTCGATAGAAAGGGGGTGAGCCACACCGTCGCGAACCTCAAGCATGAAACGTGGTTGTAGAACGTTGGTGTTCGATACTTTGACTACCAAGGAGGTAACATGGATCCAAAGCGGTTTTGGAATTTGTTGATTCTGGCGGTCCTGGTCGCCGGGTTGCTGCCTACGACGTTGGCGGCGGCGCCCCTGGATGCGGCCCCCGACTCGCTGGCGGGCTCGACGGTTGAAGTGAACGATTGCTACGAAGGTGGTGTGACCCAATCCCTCGCCTTTACGGCCTTCAACGCCTCGGGGGACGACGAGTGGATCGACGTGGTGGAGGTGACCTTTCCCGCCGGCTGGACAGTGGCCTGCGATACCCAGGATGCCGCTGACTCGTGTGGAAACGGAGTCGCGATGAGCTGCGCTGTCGCTGGCACGACGGTGACCTATGCCGACAACAACGGCGGGTACGGTGAAATCCTGCCTACCTGCACCTGGGGCTTTAGCGTCAATGTCACCGTGCCTGGTGGGACCTCCGGCACACAGCCGGTGGACTGGCACCTTTCCGGCGATGACTGGGGCGGCACCCCCCATGACGTGTACGGGACCGTGGACGTCCTGGACTGCAACGACATCGGCGAGCTGGGGGGGACTGTCTATGACCTGAACGACATGTCGCCGCCCTGCACCAGTGCTGCGGTCTCGGTCGAGCCGGTTGGCCTGAATGTGCCGGTGGACCCGGCCACAGGCGACTATGGCCCGGTGGCGCTGGGTTCAGGAACCTACACTGTGACGGCTTCGGCGCCTGGCTATGCAGACGACGGCCCGTACCAGGTCGTCGTTGCGGCCGGCATGACCACGACCCAGGACTTTGCGCTGGAGCGCCCGGTCGTGGAGGTGAACCCCTCCGACTTTATCTCGATCACGGCCCCGGTGGACGTGCCGGTGGTCTATCCACTGACCATCGCCAACCTGGGCCAGCAGCCGCTCGACTTTGAGATCCTGGAGATCCCGCCCACGGTGGTCAAGGTCGAGGAAGGGGCCCCGGCCTTCCAAACGACCTGGCTGGAGGGCGATGTGGCGGTCGATCCCCAGGTGTTGGACGAGCTGGATGCCGGCGGCACGACCGATTTCTTTGTGCAGATGCGGCTCCAGGCGGACCTGAGCCCGGCCTCTGGCATCGAGGACTGGAGCGCTCGCGGGCGCTATGTCTACGACGCGCTGCGCGAGGCGGCGGAGGCCCAGGCCCCGGTAAAGGTCTATCTCAAGGAGCAGGGACTGAAATTCGAGACCCGGCTGGGCAATAACGCCGTCTTTGTCAAGGGCGGTTCGCTGGACGAGGTCGACGCGCTGGCGGCGCGACCGGACGTCAAGGCGATCCGTGCCAACCACGTCTACCAGATCGAGGAGGACAGCCTGCCGGCCACCCCGGACGCCTGGGGCTGGAACCTGGACCAACTGGACCCCAACAACAGCCTGTTCGGCATGGAGGCCGCCCAGGTGTGGCAGGACTTTGGCGTGTCCGGCGACGGTATCGTGGTGGCCAACATCGACACCGGCGTGTACTACCAGCACGAGGCCCTGGATCGCCAGTACCGTGGCAACTTGACGGGCAACACCGGCGGCCCCTACAATCACGACTTTGACTGGTACATGCCCACCTCCGGCTGCGGCGATGGGACCTACCCCTGCGACAACAACTCCCATGGCTCGGGCACCATGGGCATCATGGTGGGCGAGAACGCCGACCAAAGCGAGCAGATCGGCATCGCGCCCGCGGCCACGTGGATCGCCTGCAAGGGGTGCGAGAGCAGCTCCTGCTCCGAGGCGGCGCTGACCGGTTGTGCCGACTGGATGGTGGCGCCCTGCCCCATTGGTGTGGCACCCGGCGATCCCTCCTGCGATCCCGACATGCGCCCCCACATCATCAACAACTCGTGGGGTGGCGGTGGCTGTGATACCTGGTACCAGGGTTACATCCAGGCCTGGGTGGCAGCGGGCCAGTTCCCGGCCTTCTCGGCGGGCAACACCACCGCCTGCAGTGCCGTCGGCTCGCCAGGCGATACCCCCGAGGCGTTTGGCACCGCGGCCCACAACAGCTCCGGCGACAACCTGTACGCTGGCGGGCCCAGTTGTTACTTTGCCAACCCCAGTTGCGACCCCGGCGCACACGAGGTCGACCCGCACCTGAACGCGCCGACCTATGGACGTTCGGCTGATAACACAGGCGGCTACTTTAACATTGGCGGCACCTCGGGCGCCAGCCCTCACACCGGCGGTTGCGTGGCCCTGCTCTGGGCGGCGAATCCAACCCTCATCGGCGACATGGATACCACCTTTACCATCCTAGAGCAGACGGCCGACCGGAGCTGGACCGATCCGGCGGCGGTGGGCAGTTGTGGCAAGCCGGCCTGTGCCGGGAGCGATCCCTACCCCAACTATGAGTATGGCTGGGGCTTCCTGGACTGCTATGCTGCCATGGAAACGGCGTATCTCGCCGACCTGCCCTGGGTGTGGACAGACCCGATCAGCGGCACAGTCCCGGCCATGGACGACGTGACCCTCGACGTCACCTTCCAGTGCACCGAGACTCGCGACTATGTGGGCACGCTGCGCGTTTCGCACAACGATCCCTGCCAGGCGCCGGTCGACGTGCCGATCGTCCTCCACTGTGGGGCCGAGCCACCGCAGGTCGAGTGGTACAAGACCATCAACGGCGTGGAGTGGCAACCCGGAATCTCGGTCACCGTCGAGACGTCAGACACTATCGAGGTCGTGGACGTGCTGAACTTTTCCAGGCCACCCATGAATATCCTGGGCCACGATACATCGTTCGCCCCCGCCGGCGCCCTGCCCGAAGGGCCGGTCCCCGAGCTGGACGTGACCAGCATGTCGCCCGAGGCCAGGGCTGTCGGCGCACCCGAGGCGCCGGCCAACCCGGAGGACGTACTGTGGGATCAGCCGCTCAGCGCCGCGAACCAGAACGCCTACGCGAACCAGGACTTTGAGGCGGCCAACGACGCCTACGACATCTTTATCGCCGACGAGTTTGACACCGCCGGCGAGTGGTGGGCCGTCGACACCATCTTTGTGCCGGGCAACACCTGGAACACTGGCTGTGACCTGACCTGCGCCGACTCGTTGACCTGGATGATCTTTGCCGACGGTGGCGGTGTGCCGGACGGCGACCCGTACGGAGGCGGCAACCCGCCGGTGTGGGTGCTGAACCTGCCACCGACCGATCCGGCGGTCACCATCACGACCGGCACGGGCGGCTACCTGTCGAATGTGACCCTGGACCACGTGGCGTTCGCCGGTGGGCCGCTGATGCTGCCGCCCGGACAGTACTGGCTGGTATTCTACCCGTCGATGGAGCTGGCGAGCTGTTGCCAGTACGGGCGGCAGCCGTCGGACACGACGAACGGCTACGTGGCGCAGGTAATCAACCCCGGCGGTGGGCTTGGCTTCCCGACGACGTGGACCTCGGTGCAGGTACCGGCGACGTGGGGGCTGGTACAACAAGACTTTGCCTTCCGCATCGAGGGCACCGTCGGCGCGCCGCCAGCCTTTGAACTGGTCGAGGCCTGGAACCCCGACGAGCTGATGCTGCTCGACTTTGATATCAGCGCCGGTGAGGTCTTTACCCAGGATGGGCAACTCGTGTGGGTTGGGCCCATGGACGGCCCGCCGCTTGTCACGATGACCAAGTGGTTCCACGTCGAGCCCTGCACCTGGACCGAGACCGGCCTCATGGAGCAACTGTGGGTCGAGGGCATCCCCTTGCTGCCCAAGCCGGTCCTGTTCAACAAGCTGCAGCCGGATCTGTGGATCGACGCTGGTGCTTATGACCAGGACACCTACCCCGGTGGTGAGGCCAGCTTCACGTTGCTCTACGGCAACGAAGGCGGCTACGAGAACGACGTCACGGTTGCCAACGAATTCCCACCGGAAGCGCCCTTCCTCTCGGCTGTGCCGGCACCCGACTTTGTAAGCCCGGATGGCCTGTGGGTGGAGTGGGCCGTCGGCGACCTGGCCATGGACGACGAGGGCAGCATCGAGGTCACCGTGGCCGTGTCCGATACGTTGGAGGTTGGTGCCTGGTTCACCGTGACGGATTGGATTGTCGACCATACTGACGTGCCCGCGGACCAGGTAGAGATCCCCTTCTACGTCGGAGAACCGATCAGCCGTTACTACCTGCCCATCATCGTCAAGAACTACTAGGTAGGATCTGACTGGATCGTTACTCTGTGGGGGTGGTTTATGATCCTAAGCGCAGACGGAATATCCGATGTCTAGGGATGCGAACTTCCCGCAGTAGAATAGCCAGAAGGAAACCGGGCCAGCAGAGGAATCCGCTGGCCCGGTGTGTCGTGCGTGGGAGAAGAGCAGCGGCGTGCGCCGCTACCCGAGTTCAGGCGCTCGCCTATGGCCAATTCTTGACGATCAGCGGCAGGTAGACTCGCTGCCGGGGCGCGGGCAGGGTGACCTGCGCAGACCAATCGTCGCTGCCACAGGCATTGGCCACGGTCAGGGTGTAAGGATAGGTGCCATAGGCCGGATAGGTGTGGGTTGGCGCGGGCAAGGTGCTGGCGAGCCCATCTCCGAATTCCCATAGGTAGCCGGCCGGCAGCGTGGTCGTGATGGTGGCGCTGAATGCGGCGGTCAAGTCGTCGGTGACAACGTTCACGGCCAGGATGGCTGGCTCAGGACAGGCCAGGGGCACCAGGGAAAAGTCTTGCACGACGGTGCCCCACAGCGCCTCGACGGTGACTGTCAAGGGGAGGTACCCCTCGGCGGACGCCGTGACCGAGATCGATCCGGGTTCCGGCAGGGTCATGGCATAGATGCCATTGGCATCGGTCGTGGCGGTGGTAACTCCGTGAGCTTTCACTAGGGCGCCAGGGATGGGCAACAGGGTCATGGCATCGCTTACCTGGCCGGTCAGGGTGATGACCGTGCCGGTAAAGACCCCCCGCGAGATATAGATGTCCTGTTCGCCGAGAACAGTGGTGTTCCAGGCAGCCATGACGATCTGGTCCTGGCCACTGCCGACCACGTCCAATCCCCAGTAGTCGCCGGCCGCGTTGTAACCGGTCGGCGGCGGAAAGCCCACGTTCAGGTCAAATGCCTCGTCGCTTACCCGGCTGTCCGGCTCCCAGGTGTCGCCCCCGTCGGCGGTGGAGGTGTGGTAGCCGTGGAACAGGATGTTGCTGGGATCGTCACGCCGGTCGAGCCAGAAAGCGTGGAGCCTGCTGTCGGGACCGATGGCAAAGACGGGTGTGATGTGATCGACGTCGGCGCTGGGATCGTCGTGGCTCAGGCGCTCCGGCGCGCTCCAGGTCACACCGCCGTCGCTGCTGCGGACGTAGAGGACGTCCGTTTTGCCATAGGGCACGTTGTTGTCGTCGGTCCAGGCGACCCACAGGTTGTCGGCGTTGTTGGGGTCGGCCGCGGCGGTGATGATGGAGAAGAACCGCCATTGGTCATACTCTCCCGAGCCATGGATGGGGCTGCACGGCTGGGAGGTCGCCGTCACGGTGACGGGAGGGTCAAAGGTTGTGCCGCCGTCAGCCGAGCGCACGTACTTGATATCGCCGTCCTGGCAATAGCCCCAGCCGTCCATGTAGAACAGGTACAGGTCGCCGTCGGCGGCCACCACAGGATAGGCGTACTCGGTAAACGCGCCGGGGTCGATGTTCACGTAGGAGGACCAGGTCAGCCCGCCGTCGAGCGAACGTTTGAACAGCACACCCTCACCGTAGGGGTCGGACCAGGCTACGTAGATGTTGTGGTAGTGGGGGCTGGCCGGGTTGTTGTCGATAGCCAGCCATTCCTTGTCATCCAGGCTCCCCATGGTTTCGTTGTAGGTGATGTTCACCGCGTCCTGCCAGGTATCGCCGTCGTCGTCGGACCACGTGAGAAAGAGCCCATGGCTGCCGCTGCTGTTGCCCACGCCCAGGCAGACGACGTAGAGGCGGCCATCGTCGCGGGCCATGACCACAGGGTCGCTCTGCTCGTTGATGTCGGGTGGCAGGCCCGGCACCTGCAGTTGCTTGTCAAGCGGCCAGGTCTGCCCCCCATCCTGCGAGACATAGATCCAGACTTCCTTGGTGTTGGCCACACGGTAGTCCTTGGCGACGACGACCACCACGTCTGAGTCAGTACGGCTGATGGCCAAGTGGGGTTCGTGCTGGCTCCAGCCGCTGTTGTCCGTGTTGGCCCGCACGTCGGGCCCCCAGGTGGGCACCATCTGCTGGACGTCGTCTGCCATCGCTCCCGCCCAGCCGGCGCCGAGCAACAGCGCCATCAGCCCCAGGATGCCCATGAGGACAAGCCTGCGGTTCCTGCTTCCAAGGTGATGCTCCACGTTCTGCCTCCTTGTAACCCTTGTCTGGTTTTCCGCCCCGAAAAGAGCTGCCACTGGCGAGAAGTTGCCGTCTTGTGCTCAATGGGCCGCAGTGGCCTGCCATGGATCTACCGGGCTTGTGACCCTTCTACCCCATCCCTCCATCCAGCAGAAGCGGATTGCGGTGTATGGCTACTGCTGGATCCCGGATGAACCTTGGCTTTGCCAGGCGTAGCGTGTCAAGCCCGGCAGGCGTCTACCAGGGCATCGAACAACCGCTGGGCTCTCTCGTCGGTATCTGCCAGTTCCTCCGGGTGCCACTGGACGGCGATGGCAAAGGGATGGTCCTCAGCCTCCACGGCCTCTATGATGCCATCTGGGCTGCGGGCCACCACTGTCAAGCCAGACGCCACCTTCTTGAGCGCCTGGTGGTGCAGGCTGTTGACTGGCAGGGACGTGGTGCGCAGGATATGGGCCAGGCGTGTCTGAGGGGAGACGTCCACCGTGTGGGGCAGGTGGTTCCGCGGGTATCCAGGGTACCAATTGTGCTTCTGAGCCGTGGGCACCTGGTGCTGGATGTCCTGGTAGAGGCTGCCCCCCAGCGCCACATTGAGGACCTGGATCCCCCGGCACATGGCCAGCAAGGGCAACCCCTCGTCCATCGACCAGCGGGCCAGTGCAAGCTCGACAGTGTCCCGCTCCGGGGATGTCTTGCCCAGCTTGTCGTGGGGCGTCTCCCGGTACCAGGCTGGGTCCACGTCCTCACCACCGGGCAACAGCAGGCCGTCCAAAAGGTCGTACAGGGTGCGCAGTTGGGTCTCGTCTGGCAGGTGTGGGATCAGCAGCGGGGTGGCCCCGGCCCGGGTTAGTGCCCGGAGATAGGTGCGGTTCTGGCCCAGGCGCGGAGGGCGCTCGTTTTGGCTGGTTCGACTCTCGGTGCAGGTGACGCCGATGATGGGCGATCGCATGTCGGCCATCCAGCAGACCTCCGTCTATCGGTACCGCCCCAGCCGGGGACCTTGGCAACTATGGGGTGGCCGTGGGCGTGATGGTGGCCGTGGGTGTGATGGTGGCCGTGGCTGTGAAGGTGGGCGCCGCTGGCGCCCCGGTTGGCTCTTCCGCAGGCGTTTCCGACGGCTCAGTCGTGGCCTCGCCGGTGACGACCGGGGTGATCGTCGCCTCGGTTATGCCTTCATCTACCTTTTCAAAGACGCGGTCTACCACTTCGCCAGGCTCTCCCAGTGTGCCCTGCAACTGGCCATTCACGGTGACGAGGACGGCACCGGCGTTGCCGATGCGCAGTTCGATGCGCTGTTCACCGTACCAAGAGCGGTAGGTGTCAGCTTCCAGCTCGCCCTGGAATTGGCGTATACCGTCCACGGTAACCTGGATCCAGGACGTGTCGGTGAAGACCAGCTCCAGGAAAACACCGGTGTACACCGGCGGCGACGGTGTGGGCGAGGGTGACGGCGTGGTTGTAGTAGTTGGCGTCAGGGTGATCGTCGGGGTTGGCGTCACCATCACCGTCCCGGTAGACGCGGGCGTCGTGGTAGGCGATTGCGTGGCCGTCGGTGTGTACGTGGCCGTGCCTGGGTTGGCACTGGGGGACTGTCGGGTGGGTGTCTCGGCCGCAGACGTTGCGGTTCCGTCATCCCGGGCCAGCAGGCCGCTCAGACGGGGGTAGGACCACCAGCCCAGCAGAGCCAGAGCCACGATTATGACGATGGCTGCGCCAATGAGGAATATCCACCGCCTGCTGCGCCCTCTGTCAACCTCGTGGAGTGGGACGGGCCGGAAAGGTTCCGACACAAAGGGCGATGACTCGTCGACCTGAATCGGTTCCGATCTGGGAAGTGCAAGGAGCTCTGGATAGCGTCTGGCTGCTTCCTCAGGATCCAACTCCAGGTACACGGCATAGTTCCGCAGAAAACCCCGGCCCACGATCGGATCAGGCAGTGCTGCCAAATCCCCCGCTTCCAGCGCCTCCAGATAACGCTGGCGGATGCGGGTTTCCTCTTCGGCCTGCTCAAGGCTGATGCCCAGCTCTTCTCTGCGCTGCTGCAACCATTCGCCCCAGGGGCGTCCTTTGTCCTCTGTCACGCCCTCAACTATACCCGTACTGGGTCCAATTGTCAAATTCCTCCCGGAGGCGAAACGCGTGGATTGGCGGAGTGGTTTCAGAAACCGGGGATTCGGGATTCGGATGGAGCGGGGTGTTGGAGGAAAGGGAAGTCTGTGCTATACTGAGCCGGGAACTGACCAAAGTGTAGGAGATCGACGATGGAGAGCAAGCCCAAGATAGAGTTTCTTTATTGGGAGGATTGCCCCTCTCATCCGCAGGCCCGAAAGCTGCTGGGAGAGGTCATGATGGAGGTAGGTCTTGACGTGCCGGTGGAGGAGATCGAGGTGCTGACAGATGAGGATGCAGAGCGATTGGCCTTCCCCGGCTCACCTACCATCCGGGTGGATGGCGTGGACGTGGATCCTTCCAGCGCCGCACAGATGGGCACGGCGCTGACCTGCCGGGTGTACGTCACGGAGGATGGTCGCTTCTCCCCTGTGCCCTCAAAGGAGATGATCCGCCGGGCACTGTCTTGAGCGGTGATCCGGAAACGCAAAGCCCCTGCTTGGCAAACTCGGGCCCTGCCATCTGGGATGCCCCGAGGACGAGGGCCGGTGCGCTTGCGGATAGGGAAGGGACAGATCAAGGGGCCGGACTCGCGTCCGGCCCCTTGATCGATCGCTGCCCTACTTCCACTTTATCGTGCAGCCCACAGGTGGCGTGTCGGTCACGGAGAGCTCCTGGCCAGCCAGCACCGCATCCAGCGCATTGCGCAGGTAGGGCACGGTGGCCTGATCCTCTTCATAGTTGTCGTCGGGCGCGCCGTGGTAGCGCAGTTTCATGTCGGCGTCAAAAAGGAAAATCTCAGGCGTGCGCGCAGCGCCATAGGCGTGCGCTACCTCCTGTGTCTTGTCGTGCAGGTAAGGGAAAGGCAGTCCTCGCTCCTTGGCCAGCTTTTGCATCCCTGGAAAGTCATCGGCCGCGTACTTGGCCGGGTCGTTGGCGTTGATGCCGGCAAAAGCAACGCCCTGTGGCGCATAGGCCTTGGCGGTGGCGATCAGCCGGTCCAGCCAGGCTAGCACGTAGGGGCAGTGGTTACACATGAACACAACCGCCGTCGCCTTTTTCCCCTCGCCGATGGCTGTCAGGGAGTAGGTCTGGCCGTCCACAGCGGGCAACTCGAATGGAATTGCCCTGTCTCCGATCTTGATGTTTGTCATTTTTCCCTCCTAGGTTATTGGTATATGATACTACGCGGTTCTTGGTGACCCTGTGACTGGTTCTTTCCTGTGAGCAGGTGCTCCAGAACTCGCGGGGGCAGATCCCCCCGGTTGCTCTTGTCGATGCGAAACACCACCTGCTCGACCTCCCCCAACCTGTCCTGCAGCTCAGCCAGCAGCGACTCGCGTACCAGGACCAACGCGCGGTGTGCCTCGCCGGCAGCCAGACGCGGCACGATCGGCGCCAGGCCGGTGCCCCGCCATAGCTCCAGCTTGCCGATTTCGTCCACGACGAGCAGATCACACGCGCCGAGCGCACTTTCCAACGTGCCCACTGCCCAGTCGAGTGCTCCGGCGTCGAAAGAATAGGCGCCCACACGTGGCCCTTCCAGGTCCCTGTCCATGCGGGCCAGAATGCGGCGCTCGCCGCCAGGGAGAGCTACCCCCCAGATGCCCACCTTCTGGCCGCAACTGTTCTTCATGGCCGGCGTCAGCAGCCCACCGCAGGTGAGTCCCTGCCGCCGGGCCAAGCCCACGACGCGTTCGGCTGCGGTGGTCTTGCCCACCCCCACCGGCCCCGTCAGCAGGCCGATCTGCGGGACATGCACCCTAGGCCTTCCTCACTTCCCCGAGCCACTCCTGGGGCACCAGGCAGATGAAGCGCAGCACGTCGTCGCCGGTGTTGCGCAGTTGGTGCATCTCCCCACCGGGCACAAAGATGGTGCTGCCGTGGCTGACGGGGAGGTCACCCTGGTCGGTCTTCATCATGCCCTGGCCCGACAGTACAAAGATCTCGTGCTCCCACCAGTGGTTGTGGTGGGGAGAGGCGTGTCCAGGCTGTACTTCAAAGATGCGCATGTTGAAGAACGGCGCTCCCTCCTCCGGCCCAATGACCACGCGCATGGTCACACCCTCCAGGGCGGGCTGGGCCTCGACGTCGCGGAAATCTCGAACTCGGATCATGTGTTACTCCTCTCTCTTTGAATGGTGGTGGCTCTTTGGCCACGGCTACTTTCTGATACGAAATGGCGCCCGGACCCGTTATCGGGGCCAAATCCGCCCTTGGGGTCTCGAGCAAATGTCGCACCCAATGCTACGACCGGGGACGGGCTGTTCTGGTTTATGTTCGCTCTTCGTCCATCCCCGGGAGTAGCCAGCGGGCAGTGGCGTCGATCAATCGCCGCCCGATACCTTCGTAGCTTCCCCTCTCGGTCAGCACGCTCACAAGGTGCCGGATCGTCGCTGGGTTCCGTATGCCGAACTGGTAGCATAACCAGGGCAGGCGGTAGTACGTATTGGCTGTCAATCCGGCCGTCGCCAGGCTGTGGCCGATCTGGCGCCATATCTCCCGCTCATAGGTCGACAGATCGTCGCGGAGGATCGCCTCTGCCGCCAGGCGGCTGCTAGTGATGGCGTAGCGTATGCCCTCCCCCAAAAGGGGGTCCACCAGGCCTGCCGCGTCCCCCACCAGCAGGCAGCGCCGGGTGGCGAGGGGCTCCTGTGGCTGGCCCCGCCAGAAGGGCCATGGTGGAGCCTGGTAACAGGGCAGCGGGTGACCGTGGAGGTGAGCACCGTTCAGGTGGATGCCCAGCCGCTTCATTTCCCTTTCCAGGGCTGCGTTCAGGTCTACGCGTCCTGGCCGGACACGCCCGATGCCCACCGACAGGTGATCGCCCTTGGGAAAGATCCAGGCATAGCCCCAGGGAATCGTGCCCAGGGCAAAGACCGCGCGGTTTCCGTATTCGGCTTGCAGCTCCTTACGCCCGCTCAAAGGTATCTCGGCTTCCAGGCTGCCGCCCAGCCTTCGCTGTTGGCGCAATCCCAGGACCCGCGCCACCGTCGACGTGGCGCCGTCGGCCCCCACCAGGTAGCGGGCCGTGAGCTTGTGGGCTCCCGCCTGCACCTGGACCTGATCTCTGCTCTCGGTCACGGCGGTGACGGCGGTCTCTGCCAGCACCTCAGCTTTCGCGTGTTCCAGTAGAAAGGCGTCGAACTTGCTGCGCATGACCATCAGCACAGGCTGGTCGGGCAGGGGTACCTCCATGGGCGGCAGTCCGGGAAAGGTGAAGCGGACTTTTGCCGGCGCTGCCTCGATGATTTTGTTAAGGTCAAAAGGAAATCGTTCCAGTGTTGGCCGTGGAATCGCGCCGCCGCATGCCTTGTAGCGCGGCAGGCGGGCTTTTTCCACAACCAGCACCCGCAGTCCCGCCTGGGCCAGATAGTAGGCAGCGGTTGCGCCACCGGCCCCTGCGCCAGCGACGATGGCATCAAAGTCGGTTCGTTTCATCCTCGTCCGGTCCTGATTGTAAGCTTCCCTCTGTCTTCTGTCTGTAGCTAGTGTCACGTGAACAGTAGACTGTTGTCATCCTCCGATCTGCCAAACGTGAACCAATGGCTTGTCTTGATCCACCAAAGGTTCGAATACGAACAGCAACCCCCGTTCGTGGTCAAAACTGGCTGCGCCCACGTGGTGCTTCTGCTGATGCGACTCCACGTGGTAGAGATACTCGTCGATATCCAGCGTGGCGTAGGGCTGTGGTTCCCAGGGTTCCATCTCCCCTCTGGTCACGGCAGCCAGTTTGGCAGGGTCGTAGAAGAGGATTCGCCCGACAAATCGATCGGACCACCAGCCCCTGTCCTCACAATCCAGGCAGGGACCACCGGCGTTTCCATACCAGCAGTCTCCCTGTCCCTTGGTGCCGACAAAGATGACGGCCGCTCTGTCGCCAGCAACCAGCCAGGCCCCCGCCGGCCACTCGTCGGCGTGATGGTAGCCCGCCAACGTGTGGGCCGCGCCCGCCTCTACCCGGGAACTGGTATACAGGAGCAAGGGGACGGCTGGAAGCCGGACGCCTGGTGGTGGCGGATTGCCCTGGTTCCACGGGCCATAGGCAAAGAGGGAGGGGCCCTGTCCGCCCCACCCACCATCCCGGAACCTGCCCGTAGCGAGCAGCATCCCCGGCGTGTGGACATCGGCCCAGCTTTGCGGGATGGCGAACAGGTAATCGTTGGTGGCATAATTCGAGTAATCGCCCAGGTACCAGGCCCCAGCCGGCTGAGGGTTGCTCAGGTCCAACTCGCACCAACCGTGCGAAGGCACCTGCCCTTCCTCCTGCAGATGCTGTCCCCAGCAGAAGTGCAACTTGCCCGTCGCCTGGCCATCCTGCCCTGGCAGGTAAGCCAGACCCGCCCGGGGGATCTCAAAGTCGAGGTGGTCGAACAGGTCTCCCCGGATATTGCCGAACCCCTGCAGTGTTGTGGCAACATTCAGATCGTCGAGATCTCTGTCGGGCGAGTCCACCGGGACCGGGATGCTGATTTCAGAGACCCATTGGTGCCAATTGTGTCCGGTGCCAAAGAGCGAACCTGGATAGCCATCATCCGGGCCATCGGGGTCGCCGCCGGGGTAATAGGCCATTGCCTCGCCGCTCCACGCCCAGCCGATCTCTTCGGGGCCATCGGGCAGCCGGAATGCGCCGACGTACATCAGGTCTGCTGGTTGGATGAGGTGACTTGTCTCTGACGTCGTGGGAGCGGGTGCATGTGCCGTGGGAGCAGGGGCGCGGGTGGGCAGCGCTGCCAGCGGCGTGGCTGTTGCCCGGGCGCAACCGCCCAGCAGGAGGAGGGCAAGCAAGTAGGCGAAAGACGTGTGCTTTGGGTTCAATTTTGACATCTCTACGACGTGTGAAAAGTCAGCCCCTCCTGGTCCGCATCGACAAGAACCTTGGCGCCTGGCTCTGGATCTGCGGCGAGGAGGTAGTCGGCCAGGGGCTCACGCAGGTAGCGGCGGATGATGCGCCGCAAGGGGCGGGCGCCCCATTCGGGATGCTCGTTCTGGGCCAACATCCAGGTATAGGCGTCATTGCTGACCTCCAGACTCACCCCCCGGGCCTCCAGCAACCGCGCCTCTCCTTGGAGCATCAGCCCCAGGATCTTTCGTAACTGATCCTGAGACAGGGGATGGAAGAGGATGATCTCGTCCAGGCGGTTCAGGAATTCAGGGCGGAGGGTTGCCTTGACCAAGCCCATGACCCGATCCCGGGTCTCGTCGGTCAACACCGGCTCGGTCAGGTATTCGGAGCCGAGGTTGCTGGTCATGATAATCACTGCCTCACCAAAGTTGGCGGTGCGGCCCTGGCCATCGGTCAGGCGGCCCTCTTCCATCACTTGCAGGAGAATATCCAGTACGCGCGGGTGGGCCTTTTCCACCTCATCGAACAGGACGACGGTGTAGGGATGGTCGCGGATGGCGTCGGTGAGCTGGCCGCCGCCCTCGTAGCCGACATAGCCGGGTGGCGCGCCGATGAGACGATTTACCGTGTGCTCCTGTTGGTATTCGCTCATGTCCAGGGTGACGGTGGCCTGCTCGTCATCAAAGAGGAACTCGGCCAGGGCCTTGGCCAGTTCGGTCTTGCCCACGCCAGTAGGGCCCAGGAAGAGGAAGGAGCCGATGGGTCGCCGCGGATCCTTCAAGCCGACGCGGGCCGTCTTGACCGCGCGGCTCACGGCCAGCACTGCCTCGGCCTGGCCAATGATGCGTCGGTGGAGGTGCTCGACCATATGGGCGTAGCGGCTCCGCTCGTCGGCACCCAGTTTGGCTACAGGGATGCCAGTCATCAAGCTCGTGGCCAGGGTCACGTCCTCGGCGTCCAGTTGGTTGTCAGGGGCTGTCATGGTTGGAAAGGCGATGCGCGGGCGTTCGCCCTCGGACAAGTCGACCCCGGTGCTCATCCGCAGTAAGGCGCAGGCGCGATGGAGCAATTGCAGGGCGCTGGCGGGCAGCACCGCGTCGGCCAGGTAGCGCTTGGCCAGGGTAGCGGCTACGTCCAGCGCCTCATCGGTGATGGTCACTGCGTAGTCGGCCTCGACGTGGGGTTTGTGGACGCGCAGAATGTCCACTGTTTCATCGTGGTCGGGCTCGGGCACCTTGAGCACGTGGCTGTGTTCGCTCAGGGTGGTGTCGGAGACCAACCGGGCTTCATAGTCGGCGCCGGTAGCGGTGCCGAGCAGCACCGCTCCTTTACCGTCCCCCCGGTCGTCGAGGAAGGCGCGCTGCACATCAGCCTGGGCCTTGGGGAATTCGGCGTGGAGGACGCCGCCAAAGAAGCGGTGCATGTTGGGCAGAAAGAGTACCCCGCCCGCCGCCTTGCGCCGCCCAGCCTGCAGGGCAAGGGAGACGTCGGTCAGCAGAGCCGGTTCAGCGATCTCGACCACTGACCCGAGCCCCGGCGGCCCCTGTCCCTCGGCGATGAGCAATGCCAGGCCGTGGACCAGCGATCTTTTGCCCACGCCCGCCGGCCCCACGAGGATGACGTGGCGGTCGCGGGCGAGAGCCAGCAGGTTAAACAGATCCCGCAGCAGATCCTGCCGGAAATGGACCGGCTGCAGTTGCCCTTCGCGGGCCAGGGCCACCAGATCGCGGGTTGTCGTCCCCCGGGCCAGGTCCGAGTCAGATAGGAGAGTCCTCAGGGTGCGAGGCGTGATGCCCCGCTGCTGGAGCAGCCCCGCCGTGGAGATCCCCGACTGGCTCATGGCCACCAGGGCGTCCTCGGTGCCCACCCAGAGCTCATCCCGGGCCCGTGCGCCTGTGCGACCCTCGTCCAGTACGACCAGCATCTCGTTGCCCAGGGCCACGCGTGTGCCGTCCTGGGCAATGAAATCGAAATCCACGTCGGCGGCACGCCGGGTGCGGACCTGGTCCTCGGTAGCGTGGATGAGATCAGCCAGATCAAAGCCTCGCTCGCCCGCGAGCCGGGCCAGCAAGCCGTGGGCGGCATACTGTTTGTTGTCCAGGAAGGCCAGCAACAGGTGCTCGGGCACCATCACCTGCTGGCGAAAGCCGGCCATGATGGTGCCCGCCTCTTCGAGGGCGCGAGTCAGCTCTTCAGACGGGATGTCTGGATTCAGCGTTCCCATAGGTGCGTTCTCCCCAAGCGTGCCGGAGATTGCGCATGGCGTCAAGTAGAACGCGATGTGCAGCACGCAACACGGACCACGTAGCACGTGATACGCCCGTTGATTGTAGCACCGCGACAGGGCTTTGTCAAACAGCCCGCCGGTTTCCGGGGGTCTACCAAGGCACCCAGCGGAATACCAGGTAAAAACAGGTGTGAACTGTAAAGGCAGGGGCTTCGGCTGTACCCAGCCCCATGCCGACTATGCGGTCACTGGGGCTGCCGCCGACACTCACTGAATAGGAGCCCAGGGTGTTGTACATGGGAAAGTTCACGCCCCAGTCGGGAGGGGGCCGGTCCTCGACTGGCAGCGTCTGGCTCCCGCCGGCCCAGCGGACGACGACCGGCTGGCTGATGGTCCGGCGGCCAAACTCGTCGATCACTTCGACATAAATGCTGTGCTTGCCCCCTGATTCTTCCTCATTCGTCCACCTGGCCTCAACGAGGCGCCAAAAGGGCTGTCCAGGCGTGACAGGGGCTGGTTCGAGGCGGACCCCCAGCCCGTTCAAGCGCCCGTCCCACAAGCGCAGGGGCAAGGTCGGCCTGGGCTGGGGCGTGAGGGTGGCGGTTGGTCGGGGTTGGCGGGCCGGGCGACTGGTGGGGAGGGCAGTCGGGGTAGGCGTGTCGGTCGGTGTAGGTGTGCAGGTGCAGGTTGGGGTGAAGGTGGGCGTCGGTGTGTCGGTGGATGTGGGTGTGGGCGTTGGCGTGGACGTGAAGGTGGGGCGCAGGGTGCCAGCCGGGCCAAGCGTAGGGCGGGGCGCGACGGCGGCCAACGCTTCTTCCTCGGCGGCCCCAGATCCGGCGAGAGAGGCATAAGCCAACACGCCCACAAGCCCAAGAGCGATGACGGCCAGGCAAGCGACGACCACCTGCCAGAAGCGGGTTCGCCGGGCCAGTTCATCTGGCCTGGCCAGGCCTTCGTGCGGTTTCGGTGGTGGCAGGGGGGGCGCAGGTGGCTGGACAATGACGGCAGGCGCAGGCTGGGCCTTTTCCAGGGCTGTTAGGCCCCTCTGGGCAGCCCGGTTGGCCGGGTTAAGGGTCAGGACTTGTCGCAGGCAAAAGAGCCTGCCCTGCGGCGTGTCGAGGACGGCGCTGAGCCACAGCCAGGCCTCCTCCGAATCGGGGTTCTGCTGTGCTGCACGGGTGAGGAGCTCACGGGCAGTATGCTTATCGCCAGCCTTGACGGCGGCGATGCCCCGGGCAAGGAGCGGGTCGCGGATGGTCATGATCTACCCCTGTGCATCCGTTGTTCTCATCATCACTACCAAGAATACCAACGCCCCAATTCCCGTCATGGCCATGACGATGGCGCGTGTTACCCACTCCGCTTCTGGCAGGATCTCCCACAGTTCCGGGCGTACGGCTGCCAAGGTGTACAGGATGTACCCAAGCATGCCGCCGATCACCGCCAGACAGAGCCAGCGGACGACGGTACTGTGTCGCCTGCGCCGTTCCCCTAGCAGCAGATAGCCCCCCCATGCAACCAGGAGGGTCGTGCCTGCTGCCAGCAGCAGGCTGATCCCGTCTATAGGTTGGGTTGGACTGGTCGCTGGTGGTGGGCTTTCGCCTATGGGCGTGGCACTGGGGGCTATCGTAGGGCTGGCCGTCGGCAGGCGCGTGGGCTCCTCGGTGGGCGTGGCGATTGGCGAGCGGGTGGGGACGGGCGTATCGGTAGGAAAGGGCTGGATCGTGAGGGCTATCGACTGAGCACTGTGGGCCTCATCGCTCTCGGCGCGAACGTGTACCCGTCCGGTTGCTCCCAGTGTGAGGGTCGCCTCGGCCAGACCGCCGGTCGTTGCCCCCACGTTCGGAGGCGCGTAGGTCCCCGCATCGTACTGGGCATAGAATGTGACCTCAGTCCCATCGGGTACCACGTGCCCGTTGCGGTCCAGGATCGGACCTGCTTGCACGCGGGCGTCCA
>Ga0180438_10003609_pt1 | contig 23175 bp, 15 predicted proteins | sample SS_ome_12_FD_132455 | JGI IMG/M metagenome (GOLD analysis project Ga0180438, IMG submission 132455) | Hypersaline lake sediment archaeal communities from the Salton Sea, California, USA - SS_3_D_2 metaG | ecosystem: Environmental > Aquatic > Non-marine Saline and Alkaline > Hypersaline >...
GCCGTGGCGTTTTTATCTTTCAAGATCATAATTAATATTTGATTTGCTCTTATTTTGTGCTTTTCATATAGAGGTACAATATCAAAATTATCTTCTTTTATTTTAATTGCTTTTTTGTTTCGAGATCATTTATTCATTTATCTCATATTTCTCTTTTGCACTCCCCGTGCAGGGGCAGGTATTTTGCGTGCCCAAAACACCTGCACTAACCCTTCGAGACGCGCCATAGGCGCTCCTCAGGATGAGCGGGACATATCAATGTTTGATCTTCTTTTCGCGCAAATCCTGGCATGTCTCCATGGCTGGGCACAAGACGTAAGCAGTAGCCATACGCATGCCACTCAGAGCGCTACCGGAATACATTATTTGGGCCTACGGCCCAATAGACATGTAATACCTTCACGCTCACCTGTTTGACAAGATGAGCCGTAGGCGAATGCTTGGAGTTTGAGCGTCTGGGGATCCAAGGGAAAGTTGGCGCCATTTTCATCCAATGCTTTTGGGGCGAGCAAAAGCATTGGCCCTGCGCGGGAGGCGCAAAAGTGAGTAAAGAAATAATAAAAATAAATGATCTCGAAAATAAGAAGCTTTTATAACTAAAAAAATAGAGTTGATGATTCTTCTTTTATTGGGGCGAGCAAAAGCATTGGCCCTGCGCGGGCAGCGCACAAGAGATTAATGAAAAAAATAAATATATGATTTCAAAATAAAGATGAATTATAAAGAATCAAAAAATAAAAAAGATGACATTGCATATTGCCCCTGCATGCGGAGTGCAAAAATGATAAAAAACAAAAAATATGTTAATGATCTTGAAATCAATAAGGGAAATAAGAAGCTAAAATAAAAATAAAGAACAGATTACACACTCATAATTTAGTTATATACAGTTGATTCTTTTTCTTAATAATAGCCCACGATTGATGAATCTGATGTTTCTTACTGCCTTCTTGCTGAGCAAAACGTATAATTTCAGTAAGTAATCCTTCTGAAGGCTTAAATATTACTTTTTCTCCAATAAGCCACTGCAAAAGAACTCGTTTTTGTAAAAATGGATCAAGCTGAAAAAAGGAGGGCAGAAACAATGTGCATTTGTTATTTTCGTTCCAGGTTGTTTTAGTGAGTGTGTCATGCGTAAGCTTTTCAAGAAATCGATCTGCATCTTGCAGGTGATTAACCGTTTTGAGAAAATTGAGATCAAATCGATCATCAGTTTCTCGAAGTACCGGTAATACATTATTTCTGATGCGATTGCGCAGATAAAGCGGTTCGATATTTGTCGGATCAACAAGATACGGGATACGGTGTAATTCAAGGTAGCGTACGATGTCATCTTTATTAATTTCTAGCAAGGGGCGAATGTAAAGGCCGCTTTTTGGCCACATGCAGGTTAATCCGGTTAACGTAGCACCACGCATAAGCCGTATAAAAAATGTTTCCTCTTGATCTTGAAGATGATGAGCAAGTGCGATACATGTTGCATTATGTTCTGCACATACTTTTTCAAGAAAAAAACGACGTAGTTTGCGGCCAAGCTCTTCTTTTGAACCTTCCAGTATAAATGGCGCTTTAAGCTCTGAGGCTTTAGCACTGATATAGCTAATGCCAAGCTCATCAGCCATGGTTTTGCAGAATTGTTCATCTTGAGCAGATTCTGGGCGCCATTCATGGTCAAGGTGCGCTGCGATAAGCTCAATTTGTCCTGTTTTTGCAACATTTGCAAAAAAATGCAGCAGAAATACCGAATCTGGTCCGCCTGAAAAACCTAATACTACACGTGAGCCTGCGGGGAGCAAGTCATGTTTATGAATAAATTGCCAAATTTGTTTTGTTAGGGGATTATGCACAATTCACCTCTTTTGTAGTTTACGTCAATAATCAAGTTTGTGAAGAGGTTTTAAATGTTACTTGTTTTTATTGTCTGGGGGTAGTTTCGACGGGTAATGTATTTGTGGTGAGGCGGAGCGTGAACGTGGCGGTGGATTTACAGGAAAATCGGTTATATGCTCAATCTCGGCCAGCACCTCTTGTACGCCCCCTGAAGTCCTGAGCATCTTTTGATGGCTACGTTCTTGAGCTCTTTTTTCAAAATGATCTTTTTGCATCGCGATAGAAGTACATGACATACAGAGCAGGATAACAGTGAAAAAAAATAGTTTTTTCATAAACCACCCTTTTTGAAATAAAGTGTTAAACCATAAATTTATCATCTATCTACCAATAATGCTTTTAAAAATACAACAATTGGCAATTATAATCCAGAAGAATGTGCTATATAACGAATTGTTTTGAATGAAAATAAGATAAAGGGCGCAGTAATGCGCCCCCTATAATACATGAATGGTATTCACTTTTGAAATCATTTAAATATCAAGATTTTTGACGAAATGGCCGTACTCTTCGATAAACTGTTTTCTTCCGGAAACATCTTCGCCCATAAGCGTAGTAAACCAAGCGTCAGCTTCTAATGCGTCTTCGATTGAGACGTGAAGCAGGCTGCGTGTTTTTTCGTCCATCGACGTTTCCCATAGCTGATCAGGATTCATTTCACCAAGACCTTTATAGCGTTGGATATTCATGTATGGCTTGCTGATTTCAGAAAGAGCGGAAATCAGATGTAAAATGCCGGTTCCTGTTATACTGCGATCTTTGCCGATAATTTGTAATGCCCATTCTTTAAGCTCAAGAGGTTCAAGTTTATTGATCATTTCTAACAGCGCTTTTGTTTCTTGCTGCGTAAAGAAGGAAAGCTGAACTTGCCATTCGCGATTAAGTAGTTTAAATACGATGACCGTTCGTTCTTCGATTAGCTCGTCTGTTGCTTCTTCACCTTCTTCGATTTTAGCTTCTTTGATCATTATGTCGTAGGCCGGAAAATCTTTCTTTAATACATCGATAAGTGCAGAAACTCCATCAGGCCGTTTCCAGCCAGATTTGTATAACGTATTGAGTAATGCGGCACACTGTTCCGAGGTTATCACGTTGTGCATGCTTGAGGTATTGAGCTGCTCTTTGTATATGAGCATGGTGTCAAGCCATGATTGCCACGTTTTTTCATCTATTTCTTTATTTCCTACGGCGATCTGGGTCTGTTCTTTTGCCCAGTCGAAAAGAAATGCACTGAATGCCTTATCATCTTTGAGATATTGTTCTTTTTTGCCGATTTTGACTTTGTAAAGAGGAGGTTGAGCAATATAGAGAAATCCTTTTTCGATCAATGGTTTCATATGCCTGAAGAAAAATGTCAGCAGGAGCGTTCTGATGTGTGATCCGTCAACATCAGCATCGGTCATAAGGATAATTTTGTGGTAACGTGCTTTATCAACGTTAAAGTCATTCCCTATTCCTGCGCCGATTGCCGAAATTAATGCTTTGATTTCTTCATTTGAAAGAACTTTATCAAGACGAGCCTTTTCGACGTTTAGAATTTTACCTCGCAACGGCAAAATTGCCTGATTTGCTCGGTCTCGTCCTTGTTTGGCAGAGCCGCCTGCTGAATCACCCTCAACAATGAACAGCTCGGTTTTTGCAGGATCTTCATTGGAGCAATCGGCAAGCTTTCCTGGCAAAATTGCTGATTCAAGAGCCGTTTTACGTCTTGTCAGATCGCGTGCCTTGCGAGCAGCTTCTCGAGCGCGTTTTGCAACTTCGGCTTTGACTAAGATTTTTTTAGCAATGCTTGGGTTTTCTTCAAAAAATCTGTCAAGGTAGCTAAACAGCCATGAATCAACCAGACCTTTAATTTCACTATTGCCTAATTTAGTTTTGGTCTGTCCTTCAAATTGTGGCTCTGGAACTTTTAGATTGATAACAGCAACCAGTCCTTCACGAACATCTTCACTCGAAAAACTTTCATCTTTTTTCAATACATTGAGATCTTGCGCCTTCTTATTGCAGATTTTAGTCAGTGCTGATCGGAACCCTGAAACATGGGTGCCACCCTCTATGGTGTTGATGTTATTGACGAAGGAAAAAAGCTGCTCACCAAAACCATCGTTATACTGCATAGCTACTTCAAGAACATTATGTTCATCGCTATGTTCAAAATGTATAATTTCAGGAAAGAGAGGCGTTTTTTTGGCATTAATATGTTCAATAAATGAAATGATGCCGCCTTCAAAGTAAAATTCATGTCCTTTGTTGTTCTCTTCATCAGTGATTGTGATGCGCAATCCTTTGTTCAAAAATGCAAGTTCTCTTAGGCGCGAAGAAAGCATATCAAAACTCAGGGCAGTAGTTTCTTGAAAAATTTTTGGATCGGGCCAAAAGCGTATCAACGTTCCACGCTTTTTTGTGTCGCCTGTTACCTCGAGCGGTGCTAATGGTTTGCCCCGTTCATACTCTTGATAATGAATTTTGCCATCTTGATAGACGGTTAATGTGAGCTTTGAGGCAAGGGCGTTTACTACCGATACGCCAACACCATGAAGGCCGCCTGAAAACTTATAGACATCCTTATCGAACTTTCCGCCTGCATGAAGTTTGGTAAGTACAACTTCAGCAGCAGAAACTCCTACCTCGTGAAGACCTGTAGGTATGCCACGGCCGTTATCCTCAACGGAACAGGAGCCATCTTCATGCAAGATGATTTTAATATTGTCACAATAACCGGCAAGAGCCTCGTCGACTGAGTTGTCGACCAACTCATAGACAAGGTGATGAAGACCTTGCTGCCCGGTTGAGCCAATATACATGGCAGGGCGCTTGCGGACCGCTTCAAGACCTTCAATAACCCTAATAGATTTAGCTTTATATTCACCATTGTTAGATGATGACGTTGGCATAGTTCATCTCCTGATTGAGGAAAAACGCATCTGTGCGATAATTATTAAAAAGTTTATTGACACTTATAGATCGTGCGTTGTTTAGTATACTAATAGTATATCACAAAAATAAAAGAATGCATAGTCAAACAGGGCCTTAAGCGCGATAAAATGGGCATAAAATGATAATAATTTGGCTAGGTTGTGTGAACCAAATTGTGTTCATCTTATGAATCACCATTCGAATGCTTCAAGTTCGCCCTACGGGCTACCTTCAGCACGAACGGTGATTATGTCATACAAAATGAGAATTTTATAGTAATGACTTGAAAAATAGTCAAACAAGGCGATCAATTTTAAAATACAATTATGATTCCCGTTCGTGCTGAGGGAAGTGGAGCAAAGCGAAGCGAACTTGAAGCATTCGAACGTGGTGTTAAATTAGGTTCATAGAACCTAATGCCAGATCATTTTTTTAAGGCTAGAACGTCTTGGCCTATGAAACCTGACTAAGCTACTGGTATAGGATGTTTGAGACATATGGTTTGTATTATTTCTCGTACCGTTTTTATACTATCAGCTTTATCATGATTATGTATAACAGTATCAATCAGGTCAACCAGCCGTATTGAATCTTGTTTATCCAGGCCACGCGTGGTAATAGCTGCAGTTCCGATACGTATACCACTGCCAATAAGGGGAGATTTTGTATCATAGGGAATGGTGCTTTTGGTGACGGTGATTCCGGATTGAGCAAGTTCGTTGGCAGCCTGTTTCCCTGTAATTCCCTGTGATTGTAGATCAACAATAAAAAGATGTGTGTCGGTTCCATCAGCCACAATACGATATCCCAACTCTTTAAAGCGTTGTGCCATAGCTTGTGCATTTCGGATAACCTGATGTTGGTACTGCTTGAATCTTTCAGTTTGTGCCAGCTTAAAGCAGATTCCTTGAGCTGCAATTTTATTAAATGAAGCAGAGCCTTGGGTTCCAGGCATAACCGCTTTATCAATAGCTTGTGCGTATTCTTTTTTACAGAGAATAAAACCTCCATGTGGGCCACGCAATGTTTTAAATGTTGTTCCGGTTATAAAGTCTGCATGTGGTACAGGCGATGGATGAAGTTTTGCTGCAATCAGGCCAGCAATATGTGCAATATCTACAAGTAAAAGGGCGTTAGATTTTTTAGCTATGTCGGCAAATTTAGCAAAATCGATAGTACGTGAATAGGCTGATGCGCCGGCAACTATTAACTTTGGATTATGCATTAATGCTAATCTTTCGATGGTGTCATAATCAAACTGTTCAGACTGAGGATCAACATTATAGGGAATTACCTTATACATCTGACCAGATAAGTTTCCTTTATAGCCATGAGTTAGATGTCCTCCACCTGAAAGATTTAATCCCATAATGGTATCCCCTGGTTCAAGGACTGCTTTATAGACAGAAATATTAGCTTGTGAACCGGAATGGGGCTGAACGTTGGCATGATCAGTACCAAATAATTCTTTGCACCATGTTTGAGCTTTGCTTTCTATTTCATCAACAATCTGGCAATCCTCGTAATAACGTTTGCCCGGTGTTCCCTCTGCCGTTTTGTCTCCTACTCTTGAAGAGAGCAGTTCAAGGACAACGCCAGGTGCATGATTTTCAGAGGCAACGAGGCTCAGTGTTGATTGTTGTCGACATTCTTCATCTTTACATAACTGTTGCATCTGGCCTATTTGTAATAGTGTTCCATCTTCCATAGCATTGAGCTGAAAAATAAGCAAACCGAAAGATATTAAGGAATAAAAAGAACAGGTGCGGTAATTCATAATGGTCCCTCCCTATGTGTTATTGTCCGATTCATTACTCGCTATCATTGTTACACCATAGATAATGGAAAAACAACCATCATTAAAAAATTGTTATCAGAATTGTGTAATTTATTAAAAAAACAGTAATGGTAAGACGAAGATTTGTATAACATTGAGCAAGAGCATCTTTGTGGATGACCCTTGACTGATTTCTTGATTTTTGCAAAAAATCAGTGATACTATTCTGATCAGTTTTTAAAATGTTTTATGTTGAAAGGCCAAAAACCTATGGAGACACCCTTTAGTAGGGAGCAAGATACTATTTTTATGAAGAAAGCCCTTGTTCAAGCTAAAATGGCCTATGCTGCGGATGAGGTCCCTGTGGGCGCCGTAGTCGTTGATGCGCAAGGGACGGTGATTGGCAGAGGGTATAATCAGGTTGAACGTCGCCATACCCAGGCAGCTCATGCGGAAGTGTTGGCCATTAATGCCGCTGGCAGAAAGCTGAGTGATTGGCGCCTTAATGGCTGTTGGCTTTATGTGACCTTGGAGCCGTGCGGAATGTGTATGAATTTAGCCGTTTTAAGCAGGCTAGAAGGTGTAGTTTTTGGAGCGCGATCTCCGCTGTTTGGGTATCAACTTGACAAGGATCTGAATTTTCAGTTATACAAGTTAGGTGCTCTGTCGGTTGTGGAAGGTATATGTGCCGAGGAAGCAGCGGCGTTGCTCAAGGATTTTTTTCGCTTAAAAAGAGGAGAAAAGGCATCATGATAAGAAATGAGAGTGAAATAAAAGGGATGGGTAAGATAAAGGATGAGTTGCTTGTCAGAAAGCAGGAGCTTGAAGAGATTCTGGTAAACCTGTATAAAGAGAAATTTTCAGATGGCCAGGTGCAGGATTTTGGTGATCAAGCTCTTTCTTCAACAATGGAGTCGCTCCAGGCCTCAATGCAAGATTCCCGACTCGACGAGTATAAGCGCATTGTAAGAGCGCTCCAGATGATCCATGACGGTTCGTATGGTATATGTATCGATTGCGGTGGCCCAATTTCAGATAAGCGTCTAAAATCATATCCAAATGCAACACGGTGTATTGCATGCCAGGAGGCTTATGAGGAAGAGATGGGAGAGCGTTTTCCCTGATTCTTTTGTTGCCCAGTAACCAGTTCCTGTGATATACTACAAATGCGTCACGTAGGCCGATGTAGCTCAGTGGTAGAGCAATTGATTCGTAATCAATAGGTCGTCGGTTCAAATCCGACCATCGGCTCCAAAAATGACTATATTAAGTTCAGAGGTGTCTTGCGTCAGGGAAAATCAGGGTAGGCAAGGCTAAGCTGTTTTTGACAAAAAACTGTTTTCTGATACTATTAGAACATATCGTATTAATTTCTAACATTTAAACCTAATTTTGGGGCAATTAACGTTTATGAAACAGGCAAAAAGCGCTAACGAACAGCCAAAAGCAAAAAAAACTAAACCGCTCGCTTATGGGTTTGGGCATCGAAAAACAGCCCGTGCTCGCGTATGGTTACGTCCAGGTACGGGAAAATTTCTCGTCAACAAAAAAGAGATGAAACAATATTTTGATACCGAACTTATGCAAATCGATGCATTAACACCATTTCGCGTGGTACCATTTGCTTCCAAATATGATGTTGAAGTCAATGTTTCTGGTGGCGGAAAATGTGGCCAGGCTGGTGCCGTAAAGCTCGGTATTGCCAGTGCGCTTCTTGAGCTTGATGAGTCAATTCGCTCAACACTTCGTAAAGAAGGTCTTTTAACAGTTGATTCTCGTCAAAAAGAGCGAAAAAAATATGGGCAACGAGCTGCACGACGCAAATTCCAATTCGTCAAACGTTAATAGTATCTGTTCTTATTACACCTATTTCTATGTTGTGTGATATCAGGTAAAAAACGAAACTATCTATGTCTAGTATCGTTGGTTATATTGGGAAAAGATTAAGTCGGGCAATCATATTTGATGCCTTAAAACGACTTGAATATCGTGGCTATGATTGTTCCGGATTTTCTTGTCTCAGTTCTCAAAACAATCGTATTTTGTATGCCAAGGTTTCCGATAAGGTTCTTGAATTGGATAAAAAATGCAAGAACAGTTATATCGATGGCAACATTGGCTTGGGTCATTTGCGGTTAGCAACTCAAGGTGCACTTACCGAGGAAAATACGCCGCCACAATTTGATTGTAATAAATCGATTGCCGTTGCTCACAACGGTATTATTGAAAACAATTATCTTCTGCGTCAGCAGCTTGCACAAACCGGGCATGCCTTTTTATCATCGGTTGATAGCGAGATTATAGCACATCTTTTTGCCGAATCATTAAAGTCTCATAGAACACTCAATGCAGCGTTAATTAATACGATTGGCAAGCTTGAAGGGGCCTACTCATTTGTAGCTTTTTTACAGGAACAGCCGGATTGTTTAGTGGCTGTACGTAAAAGTTCGCCTCTTTACCTGGGTATTGGCGATGATGAGTTTATGGTTGTTTCCCAACTTCAAGCACTTGAAGGCTTTACGGACAAAGTTGCATTCATGCCAAACGAGAGTTTTGCACTTATTAAGAATAATAACATTGAGTTGTTTGATTTTTCTGGAAAGCCCTTGCCGGTGATTGCTCAGAAGATTTCACATGCTGATCCTGATAATGAAAAATGTGGCTATGATCATTATATGCTCAAAGAGATCTACGACCAAAAAGCCGCTATTTATGCAACTCAAGAGTTTCTCACTATGATGAGTGATAACATTTGGGATCATATTGGCATATCATTCGAGCAGATGAAAAACAGTGAGCGGATTCATTTAGTAGGATCAGGCACGTCGTGGCATGCGGCTCGTATTGCACGATTTTTTTTCGAACATATTGCGCAGATACCAACACAGGTTTCGCTTTCGTCTGAATTTTGTTTTATGCCCTTATTACCTGAACAACATACGATGTTTCTGTTGCTTTCTCAATCGGGAGAAACGATCGACACCTTGTCTGCATTGCGCATGATCAACGGGATACAGTTTCCCACGCTCGGCGTGACAAATGAACCATCAAGCTCCCTGGTACGCGAAGCGGATGGTTTTTTGTTAACACAAGCAGGGCACGAACGAGCTGCTGCATCAACTAAATCATTCACGACGCAACTTGCAGCGCTTTATTGGTTTGCACATCGACTAGCCTTGGAGAAAGGCATCATAGATAAAGTCGCCATGGAAAATGCCAATGCCGATCTGCTGGTAGCAGCTGAATTGCTTGAAAATAGCATTGAAAATTACAAAATTGATATTGAGCAACGATTGGCCAAACAGTATGCTCAATACACCAATGGTATATTTTTAGGCCGTCATATAACCTATCCCTTTGCATGTGAAGCGGCGCTGAAGCTCAAGAAAACTTCGTACTTGCATGTTGAATGTTATCCTGCGGGAGAACTTAAACATGGTCCACTTGCGGTAATTGATGAACGTTGCGCCGTATTTTTGTTTTCGCATCAAGATCCATCAATCTATAAAAAATTGTTAAGTAATGCTCAAGAGATCAAGGCACGAAATGGTCATATCGTATCCTTTGTGTTTGAAGGGCAAAACGAGCTTGAGGCGCTTTCTGAAACTGCTTTTATTATTCCGTCAACGGTTTCATTATTGGCACCAATTGCAATGGCAGGATTGATGCAATTTTTTATGTATCAGATTGCCAAAGAACTCAATTGCCCTATTGATAAGCCTCGCAATATAACCAAAACCTGTGATTATTAAAAATAGATTCTTCTGAAATCATATTCAGATTCTATCTTGAGCGTTTTTGAAAACTTTAAGTTATTCTTTGTAGAAAAATACCATGAAAGATGAATTTATAACACCGTTCGTCCTGAAGGAAGTGGAGCGAAGCGAAACGTACTTGAAGGATACGAACGGAATATAATAGTTTAAGTTTTCATTGAGAAAGTCTCAGTAGGGGGCTGATCAATCTTTTACCGCAACGTGTTGCAATAATTCAGATGCTCAGCTCCAAAAAAATCTTTGGTAAATTCCACTGCAACTTCTGCATCGAAATTTTTGCAGGAAAAGATATTGATATATGCATTATCTATGTATTCCGAAAAATGACCGCTTATCAAACTTGTTTTGATCATTTGGGCACATGAATATCCGGCTGCAATTTCTGAATGTAATGCAAAGCGTTCAATAAATGGTTCTCCAAATTTTTTCATATCAATTAAGATACAGAGCTGATCTATAAATTCTCTAAGTTTTTCTTCGGAACAGATCGTTTCATGATCACAGTTTTTAAGATCAATGGTCAGTTCTTGTCCAAACAGTTCATCAGGTTTTTTTGTCAAAGGAGCAGGAGCAGTTGTGATTTCTCCACGTGCAACCTCTTTGATCTGAGCTTTGCGAGGTTTAAGTTGCTGTTCAAGATGAGCAATACCTTTAAGAGGGAGCGCATTGTCTCCGCAGGCAAAAAAATCGATTGCGATATAATCAAGTTCCGGCCATGTATGAATTGTTAAATGTGATTCGGTCAGTAAAATCATGCCGGTAACACCCTGAGGTTCAAACTTTTTGGAGATTGTTTGTACAGAGGTGCAGCCAGCTTTTTCTGCCGCTTCGATCAACATCTGTTCAAGCTCTTGGGTGTCTTCTATAATACGTGCACCCCAGAATTCAGCAAGAATATGAACGCCTGCTGTTTGTTTTGTCTCAGGATTTTTTATGGGACGGTCGATATGACAAAAAGTGGTAATAAAGCATGTTGCAATTAAGGAAAATAGCCATTTGTTCATGTATATTCCTTGTTACATTGTTTGTATGCATACCATCTTGAGAAAAATACAATACTACAATAAAATTGTTTTGAACAGAAAAAGTTTTAATCCGATAATGTGGCTGGCTGATGGATTGAAATGAAGATATAAATTTTGCAAAAGCAGATTTTCAAATTGTTGCTATATTTTCTATTTTAGAGGTGCAGGAAGGTTTTGACGCATACAAAAAGGGGCCATATATGGCCCCTAATAAACCGTATGTCGATTAAACTTTGATTTCAGTCATATCAATTTTTTCGTCGGTAGGGTAAAGCCCTTTCAAGAATGTACGTGCTTTATTTAAATTTGATACAATTTGTGGGCTGTTCTGTTGTGCATTGGCTAGAATGTTGATCAGTCGGACGGCAGCAAGGAACTGATTGTCAGCAAGAAGCATCTCTTTTACTCGCTCTGTCCAGCTTTTTTCATTGTCAGCTTTTTTGGCGTCATTTTCTTTGGTATCAGTTTCTTTAAAGCCAATAGGTTTTATGTAGTTTGATAAGGCTTTTTCGGTTCCATAATGTTTTTTAAACCACGAGACCTGCTCAGGCAGTTCGGTTAATTTTTCTATCAAAAAGTCAGGCTCAATACCTGCACCCTGAACTGAGGTATCATTCGGCAGATAATATAAAGAGGTGGTCAACTTAAGTGCGCAATTATTGCTGACCGGAATAATCTCTTGAACTGATCCTTTTCCAAACGTTTTAGTGCCTACTAAAAAGACCATGAGAGGATTTTTCGATTGCATCTGTTCGGCATTGATTTTTAGACATCCTGCCAAAATTTCTGCGGCAGATGCGGTGTAGTTGTTGATCAAGATAAAGACTGGTGGCATTTTCTCGTTGGTAACCGGTGCCTGTGTTGTGCTAAATTTCTCAAGAATGGTATTTGCTTTATCGCGGGTTGTGACTACCAGACTGTCCTTTGGCAAAAAGAGTCCCGCAATATTGATAGCGGATGTCAATAGTCCACCGGAGTTATTGCGCAGATCTAAGACAAGCCCTTTATATTGTTTTTTGCGTGATTCTTGAAGAAGTTGTTTTATTTGATTAATTGCCTGTTCGCTGAACATATTGAGTGAAATGTAATAAATGTTTTGGTCGGTCAGATAAAAGCAGAGTGAATTGCGTTCTTTAATTACATCACGTTCAATGGTAAAGGTCAGCAGTTCATTTTTTGTGCCGCGCAATATTTTGATAGTAACTTTTGTATTTTGTTTTCCTTTCAGCTTTGCCATAGCCTCTTCGGTAGACATGCCTTCAAGTGGTTCGCCCTCGATTTCAACAATTTTATCCATTCCGCGTACGCCGGCTTTGTACGCAGGTCCATCAGGCAATGTTTCTATGATCGTTAACTGTTTGTCCTTTTTGCTACGCGTATTGTCGATAACAACACCGATGCCAAAAAAAGCGCCACTGGTTGACTCAACGATGGCCTGATACGCTTTTGGATCAAGACAGCCTGAGTGTGGATCAAGCGTGTTGAGCAGTGTATCGATAGATTTGGTTATTGCGTCTTCAAGATTTGCTGAAGGATCATAATGTTTTTTCTTAATACACTGTAATGATTCTGCAAAGGTACGTGTCCAGTTGTATGCAATTTCGTCAAAATCTTTGGGTGGTTGTTCTTTGTTTGGTTCTTCTTTGCCATAAGATGTTTGGATAGTTAAAAGAGAAAGCATTATGAGCATTGCAAGATCATTGCGTTTTTTGGATAGTATGGGTAGCTTCATAAAAGAACTCCTTCATGTGGTTAAGTTTTGATACTATAGTGAGCATACCTTGATTAAGTAGGTAGTGTGAAGAGAATAAGGAGCATTTATGAAATTAGGATTAGATACTAAGCTGCTTAAACGGCGCGCAATGCGCGTATTCTTTATGGTAGAGATTATGTTTTTTATTGGATTATATCTTTTTGGAACACGTGGCATTCAATATCTCATGCAACTTCAATATGAACAACAAAAGCTCGATATTGAATTGGAGGAGGTCAGACAGGAAGTAGCCTCATTGAATGAGCAGGTTGAACAATGGAATGCTACACCATTTTTCAAAGAAAAGATTGCGCGTGAGCAGCTTCAGATGGCCCGTGAGGGTGATGAAATATATTATATTGGATGATCAAGGGGATAAAAAAGATGTCATATCCTTATACATTACCAGATTTACCCTATGCGTATAATGCATTAGAGCCTTATATTGATGAACGTACTATGCATTTCCATCATGACAAACATCAGCAGGGGTATGTGAACAAATTAAATGATGCTCTTGCCGCATGGCCTGAAGGCCAAAAACGTGATTTAGTAGATATGCTGAGCAAGCCTGACTCGATTCCACAGCACATACGTGCTGCAGTTATCAATAATGGAGGGGGTACATGGATTCATACGATGTTTTTCAATATCATGAGCCCTGATGGAGGGCAAGATCCAACCGGAAACCTCGCAAAAGTTATTGACGCATCTTTTGGTAGCTTTGATGCATTCAAAGAACAATTTTCAGCACAGGCGGGGGCCTTTTTTGGTAGTGGATGGACTTGGCTTGTCATCGCTCCAGATGGAACCCTGAAAATCATATCAACTCAAGGCCATGATATGCCTCAAGTTCATGGATATCAACCGATTTTGGTTATCGATGTCTGGGAGCATGCTTATTATCTAAAGTTTCAAAACAGGCGTTCTGAATATATTCAAAACTGGTGGCATGTAGTTGATTGGCATAAGATTTCAAGTAGCCTGGGCCTGAAGGATTTATAGTTTACTTTTTTTTGATTGCTCCAGGGGCCCCGTCAGGGGGCACGTTAAGCGGCGCTTCAATTTGTAATATCCTATGGCGGTTGACGAGGTATAATTTCTATGATAATTTAATATTTTCGGGCCGTACACTATCAAAAGCCCGGGAAATTATGAACGTTTAGTTTATACTATCTTTTTCTGAAATGGAGTTATCATGATTCATAAGAAGTCTCTTCTTTTGGTAAGTTTGTTGTGTGCATCATTAGCTACTTTTGATGCATCAGCAATGTCGTTTATTAAAAATATAGCTGCTTTTTTGAAAAATCGACCGGGACGTTCTGCTTTTTATGGTGCCGGGTTTGCGATGGCCGGTTGGATCGGCTTTAGCGTATATCGATGGTTTAGACAGCCTCAACTTCGTTTGCCGGAGCCACCGCAGGTCCCTGATGTTGTTGGTCCTAAAAAAGATGCTGATCATATTCAAAAAGATAAGACTGCTGAGCAGTCACAAGCAACCAAAGATTCAAGTCATCGAAGAGTTCAGACCGATACAAATCTAGCAGCGTCCTTCCCTGTTTTGCCAAAGGAAAAATCAACTCAACATAGACGTATCCAATCTGATAGTGCTTTACAGATAGCAAAAATTTCAAGATTAGCATTTAAAGAATCTGCAAAACTAGAATCATTGCCACCGGTAGTAGTAGATTCTTCAATGTCTGGACGTCAATATAAATCTATTTTTGAGGCTGCTTTGCATGGAACTAAATATGATGTTGAACAGTTTGTAAGCCAAGGAATTTCAGTAGATGCTCAAGATTCGGTAGGATTAACTCCGCTCTGTTGTGCTGTCTATGGAAACAACATTGATGTTGCTCGCTATCTTCTTGAGACTGGCGCAGATGTCAATCTGGCATGTCAAACCACACCGCTTCATGTTGCGTCAACACCTGAAATACTCGAATTATTATTGAAACATCAACCTAAAATCTGCCAGGATAAATCCGGCCGCACGATATTTCATTTAGCTGCTCGCAGACCTGACTTGATAAACGTATTGGTGACACACGTTTATCCGGGTACCCTTGGAAATCATCTTATTGCATCATATGATGTGCTTGGTTACAGTCCTCTTATGTATTCATTACAGAGTGGTGATCTTGATTGTATAAAAGCATTGATGAAGTGTATTACAGTTCCTGGCGCACTTCATGGCCATACATCGCGGTATCACGGAAAGCTACTTAGCGGTGATAATTTGCTTCATCTTGCAGTCCAATTGAATCTTAAATTGGTCCAAATGCTTGTAGAGGATTTTGATTTTAAATCGATTATAGACAACCAAAATAGAACTACAGGAGAAACTGCACTTCATATTGCCCTAAAAGCAAAACGTCTTGATATTGCACAATATCTTGTTGCCCAAGGTGCTTGTTATGATATTAAAGATACAACAAGAAAAACCGCTCAGGATCTTGCTGGTTGGGATCAACTGACCATTCCTGTTGTTGCAACATCTTCAGTTGAACCCGTAGAGCATCAACAACAAGAAACGAGACTGGAAGAGACCGATTCTGATGATGAAATGGGTGAGGGATATGACACGGTAGTCATTCGCAAAACTGGTGACACATTAGATACAGAGCCGGTCGATGAGAGTGCTGCAACGGTAACAACTACCCAATTGACGGTAAAACCAGTTTCTGAAAAAAAACACACTCCATTAGATGACGTAAAAAAAACGCGCCCACGAAAGCCACAATCATCTCGCAAACGAACTTCATCACGAATTGAAGGTCGTGATGAACCTACAGTTGAACCACGTAAAAGAGATCAGGTCACGGTAGATCCGGCCAGACAAGAACAAACTTCAACCACACAAACTCGCAAACCAGTTGGAGGTGTGCCAATGCCAGGATTTGGTAGAGGATTTGATCCAGCTGCTGCTCGCAGTGGGTTGCGACCAACAAATAAAAAGTCATAACGATAATTACACGAGGATCTTAATTATAATAAGATCCTCGTGTATTCGTGGACTTCATGTAAACTAGTGCTGTTAAGGAAATTAATGCATAGAGATAGAATGAAACAAACCTTGCTAATTTTTATGTTACCTATTATTTTTGGCTGGTTGCCTGTTTATACGATGGAGTCAAAAAAAACAGTCGTTAAAAAGGTGTTTCCTTGTCCTTCATGCTGTTATGAAGCATTGCAAGCATGTGCGATAAATAGACATAAATGTTCCCGTAAGACTCCTGAATATTTGTGGCAATGTGGTTTGTGCCAGCTAAGATTTTTTAATCAAATTCGTTTTAAGCACCATTTAAATTATGGACATAATGAGGCGATAAAAAAAGTGGTTATGTTCTGCTGTTATCTATGTTGGCGGCCTTATAAAATTATTCAAGCATCTTTTCAAGATAGAGTTTTATATGAACAGCATATGCTTCATCATCACAAAATAGTTGTTAAACAGCCTTCATTACTGTATTTCTTTGAGCCAAAATGTGCCAATGCTCAAGAATATAACTCGGGAAATTTTGGCTATGCCGATAGTGCTCGAAGCTATCAAGAGTATGAATCGGAAAAATATACTGTAAGTCAAGATGTGCATATGAGCGATCAATCATCTGCCCTGTTACCAGCTGAATCTTACTCACAAGGAATTTCAACAGGTTATAACATTGAAGATATTAGGCCTGAAGATCTGCCCCTTATTTTGAGATTTTCTCCTAATATTATTATGGGCCCAAACCATATAGCCGTGCCTACTGATGAATCAAGGGGGCAAAACACTTTTCAGTTTATGTGCATGTTGTGTCAATATGATGGAAGGGTTTCAAATTTCAACGACAGAGATTCATTTAGAAATCATATGAAAAAAGAACACAATATCGTTGTGCCTGTTCCAAAAAAACTATGTATGCCATAAAAAAAGAGAGAACTGATAAGTTCCCTCTTTTTTATATTATTGTTTTGACATCAAGATGACATTCTTGAGTTGTACTTATTCTGCCATTTCAATATATGGCTTTAAGGTTTCTTGGACTTCTAAAGCCTTTCGGGCTACATCTTTGTACCCTTTTTTCATCTCTTTGGCAGTTTTTTTGATTTCTTGAAACGTACTTTCAGGTTTTTCCGCTTTGGCTTGTTCAAATTCTTTCCACCACTCGTCAAACGCCTCTTTTGCCTTATTAATTTGTTCGATGGTTACATTCTTATCGATGCCGGCAACAATGTCAAATTGTGCTTTATCCAAGCTCAGCCAAACAGTCAAAAATACATGTTTAATGCCTTTTTGTTTTTGGAGGCGTTCTGGATTTAATACGAGTCCGTTTTGGCTATTTTTGATGTCGCGATAGCTTGCCGTTATAACATCGGGAATGGTATTCATGGTGAAGTTGTCGCCCGGATCGATATAAATCTTTTCAATTTTTTTACCTTCAGACTCACGAATTTTGAGTTTTAACTGTTTTCCGTAAATATTGGTGATGCTAAATGCAGGAAGTTCCGGCTCTGCTGCAACTATGCGCAGCATTTTTTCAGCGGCTGCAAGTTTGGCTTCTTCAGATTTCTTTTCAATTGTTTCGATTCCTGAGCTGACCGCCTGTTTAACTTTTCCTGCAACCTCTGTGATTTTTTCTTTTGCAGCTTGTGCATACGGCGTGACTGCTTCTTTTGCTGCTTGCGCATATGGTGCAATAGCCTCTTTTGCTGCTTCTAACTTTTCGCCGACAGTCTGTTTTACTTCTACGGCTTTTTCGCGAAGCGCTTTTTGAGCTTCTTCCCATTCGGACATTTTTTTTGCTGCAAAAGCTGTTGAACCGAGTATTGCGAACCCAACAAGATATACGCTCATCTGTTTTAGATTCATAATTGATTCCTTTATTATTATATATTTATTCTACTGTTCTACGATTTTGTCGTGTTCTTCGTGGTGGTTTTTGAGTCGTTTTGACCGGCTGCAGTTTGCTTTGTTTTACGGAAATAGTATCATTTTCAAGTGAAACGTTAATAATGACAGGACCTTTTGCCCCTTTGGCTCCAAAGGGTATTTCGCGTATTATGTCATCATAGATCAAACGTGCTGTAAATGGCTTTTCTACTATTACCTCATCACCCGGATTAATGCTAATTATTTTATAAACGCGTCTTGGTGAGCTCTTCAGTTCAACTGTAAGATGCTCATCAGCATCATTAATTATGCGAACATCATCTTCACGAAATACATCTGCTATTGCTGTGGTTGTATCTTTTGCAACTTCTAATGGTGCTTCAACTATTTTTTTGGCTGGTGGAATAACTGCCCCCGTAACCCCCTCAACAGTATTTGCTGCTTTTGCAGTGGTTTTTTCTACCGTTTCAGTGATCCCTTTCATAAGTCCTTGCAGAGGCTGCGTGCTCAGAATGCCTCCCGCAAAGATCAATAAAACATAAAGCCTGATTTGCTTCATCTTTCCTCCTAAAGGGTAAAAATATTATACCGATTTTACCATAACCATACATAGTGATTAAGATAGCAACAGTTTCTTTTAAATGGCAATACCGTTGAATCTATTTTTATAATTTTGTTTAACAGCTTGTTTTTTAGTTTGTTTGATTTAAACAGGAATAAAGAAAAACGAAACCAATTTAGAAAGGCGACGGCTCGCGTCGCCTTATAATTCATAAGCAAAGTAGTTTAAAGCTTTGGTGGCAGGAATATAACACCTCCTCTTGGTAGTGCAACACGGCCAGTCCTAAAAGGAGCTGCTCCAAAGAAAGGAAATGTACCAGTGGTGCCCCGTTGCATGAGAGCAGGGGGAATTCTCAAAGGCGATGCTGGCTGTTGCACTCTAGGAGTTGGTTGCGGGAAAATTGATGGATAGAATCGCTGTAACGTTGTGCGAGTGATGATTGGTTGTGTTTGCCAGGGAGGTCTGGCTTCTGGTTGCCTGCCTGGCCATCCTCGTTGCATCAATCCTGGAACTCCTGCTACAGGGAATTTATATGGTTGATATTGTCGTTCTTTTTCTTCCTCTTTTTTGAGTATGATTCCCTCGCGAGCCTCTTTGGCCTTGATTGAGGCAACCGGTGTGCCTTCAGGATATTGAGTTAATTCTCGTAGGTATTCTCGTAGGTATTGTGCTGTATCTGTTTTGCGTTTTATGAAATCTTTAAATTCGATCTCGCGTTGTTTTTGCAGCATGGTATTGAATGATTGACTTTCAAAGATATTGTATATTCCTTGGCGTTCTGGCTCCGTCATAACTTCTGCAACAGGAGGAGCATTAAGTATACTTTCATATACGAGAGGTTGTACGCTGCTGTATAGTCTAAAACCTTCAGTTAATCCCAACAAATAATGTTCATTCAAAATAGCAGCAACGGGGTTTGAAAGTTCTTGCTTGAATTTAGTGATTTGTTGCATCAGGATTTCTACTCCTACTGGTACATTTTCCAATGCTACATTAGCATCACTGGCTTGTAGAAGCGGAACAGCGTGTGGTGAAATATCGGTCAATTGTGCAGCCTGACCTGCAGTTATTAACCTTTTTCCTTCTTTCAAAACACTTTCAATCCGACTCGCTGTGGTTTGTGAAATGCCTGGAATACCTCTGCGTAAAATGTTTAACAATGCATCAAAATCAAGTTGAGCTGCAAGATGAATGCCTGCAAACATTCCTTTAAATTCTGTGGCTACAACTGCATTTGAAAGTTGAGCCGGGAGTTGAGGGTTAGCGGCAGCTAATTGCGGCATTAGTTCTGGATGCTGGCGATCAAGAGTTGCCAGCGCAGTTGATGAAAGCTGATCGATTGCCGTAACTGCTCTTGAAGGATCTTGAGCCAGATTTGGGTCAAAAGTAATAATGAGCGGTAAGAGATTGGATGCTGTAGGATCTTTTTTTATCAGTGCTTGAATTTCACGTTGTGTTTCGAGCGCTTTTGCTGCTTGAATAAGAGGAGATGGCCGTGATGCAACTGCGATTCGTTTCAATGCATCTGCTATTTCCTGTCCGCTTGCTCCTGGTTTAACAGCACTACGCGCAACCAATTGCCTCACAAGATCAGGGGCTACAGTACGCGGGGTAACACCGGGTAGCCGCATAACATCGCCGATCTCTTGTAATGCTTCTTGTTTCTCTCCTTCCTTTTTGGCTTGTAATTTTTGCTCGTCACTTTTCAATCCTGCAATCTTAGACTCTATTTTGATAACATCTGTACCTTCCTTTGTAGCTTCTGCAAGTTCTTTTTCAGTTTGAGCCGCTAATTTTCTTGCTTGCGCCAGCTCATCCACATCATTTTGAGTGATAGTGATAGTCTTTTCAGCTACAGGTGGTTGCTCTTCAGTAAGTGGTGGAGGCGCGACAGGTTCAGTTGGCCGCATAGTTGTAAATTCAAAGGGTTCTTTTCTTGCCCATCGAGCACGGTCGTCGAGCAGTGTGCGAATCCATGCTTGTTGATTTGTCTCAATAGCTGTTCTAGCCTCTTTTTGTAACTCTGCATCATTACGTACCATGACGCTGCGTTGGAATCCTGCTGTGATGTTAAGTTTAACTGCCGGTAGTTTATATATAGCTTCAGCCAACTTTCTGAAATTGTTTTGGGCTATCTGTTCTAGCTGAGCTCTCGTCAAGAGATATTGCAGTGAGTTTAATATATCTTCAATAGTTTTTGGAATAACATTTGCAAGAATTGCAAATGTTATTGTTTTCATTATCCATGAGGCGTCGTCCGCAGTCATTAAGATAAGGGCATTTCTCAATGTATCCCGCTGTGGGCTGCCTAAAGGAGCGTCAATCATCTGAACTTGTATCTTTTCAAATACGTTAGCAATTCTTGACAGTAAGTTGACCGACGGCATCTCGACTTCGGCTTCTGCAGGTTTCCTCCTTATAAATGAACGAAACCGTTCTAACGGACCCGGTTTTTTAGGCGCCGTTGGCAATACTAATGCTTCCGCTTCACCTTTGAGTTGTTTGACTTCCTCAAGCAGTTCATTTGCTATAGCTTCTTTTTCTGCTTGCAATTCTCTTTGAGTTCGCAATTCTTCTTCCCGTTGTTCTAGCTCTTCACGTTCTTTTTCAAGAAGCTCCTGTTCTTCTCCTTCAGTTCGAGCTCTTTCTATCATTTGAGATATTTTTCCTGCGGTTTGTTCTTTTATTAAACGCTCAGCTTCAGCTTTTTCTAATGCCGCTTTACGCTTTGCTGCTTCTTGTTGTTGCCTTTCAAGCTGCTCCATTGCCCAGGCTCTTCTTCTTTCTTCTTTTTCTTTCTTTATTTGTTGTGCAGTTTTTTGCCGTTTTCTTCTTTCTGCTTTTGTTTCACGAAGTCGTTGTTCCCTCTCGAGCCTTTGTAGCTCTTCTTGTTCGCGTTCTATTTCTTCACGCTCTTTTCTTTGCTGTTCAAGGTAGGCCTCACGCTCTTTTTCAAGCTGTGCAGCATATTCTGCTGCTCGTTTTTTCTGTTGTTCTATTTTACGATCATGTTCTTCCAAGCTTTCTTGCCATGCTGCGACTTTTTCCTGACTTGGTTCTCCTGCTGCAAATATTTTTTGAAGGCGTTTTCCGGCTTCTTCAGCTTCTTTTGTTTCTTTTTCCCATGCTTCAAATGCTTCTTGTCTCGTTCGAGCCGCTTCTTCTTTTTTCTGGAGTTCTGCATATTCTTCTCGAGCTTTGCGCAATTCTTCTCCTTCCCTTAAGCGCCGTTGCTCTTGCTTTATGGCTTCTTTACGTTTTCGCTCTTCTTCTTGACGCGCAACTTCTTCTAGTTCTTCGCTTACCGCTTTAATATCTTTTCCAAAACGCTTAGCTTCTTCTAAGATTCGAGCTCGTTTTTCTTCTTCCGAAATGAGTGGCCTTGGGACCGGTGTCACGGTTGGTTTTACTTCTGGTTGAGGGAAGCCAAGCGTTGGCAGTATTGCGGCTGGAGTAGGTACTTCAGTTATAGCACGCTGTATTGGTGCAAAGCTTGGGACATCTGTTATCTGTTGTATAGTAACCGTTCCTACAGGTGGATTTTGCATGGCGTTAGAAAATTCCAGAGCTAAAGGTAAGCCTTGTTGGATAAGGTTTTTCAGAATATCGGCTCGTGCTACTTGGAGCAATCTAGTAGCTTGAGGTGTTTGAATGTATTGCATTATTTGTTGTTGAACAGCTGCATTCAATCCTGCTGTGCGTGCAAGTTTGTTCATGATGAATGATAGAATCTGCGGGCGCATCTGCATGTACCACTGGAATCCTGAGAGTAAAGCTCTACCTCTTGCATTTTGCAACAGTGTTGTTAATTGGTTTGCAAGTTCTGGATCTTTTGAATTAATTAAGGCTAAGAAATTTTGCTGATTTTGTCCGAGGATTAATGCAAGACCAGCTGATGCATCAGATCCACGAGTAAGAGCTTTTAGATCTGCGGGAGCTAACGGTTCATTACTTATAAATTGTGTGGCTTGACCACGAGATAAACCTTGAGCGAGAGCAAGCATTACGTTTTCAAGGCGTTGTAGTGTGTCCGGAGAAATTTGTATTAAACCTTGGGAAATACCTATTTGAGTAACATTTGCCAATGCTTGCATATCAATAAAGAATGCGAGTTTTGCTGCTTCAAATACGCCAGTGAGCTCTTGGGCAATAACGAGGTTAGCAAACTGTTGAACCAATTGTGGATTAACTGTTGCTAATTGTTGCATAAGTTGAGGCTGTTCTCTTTGAAGTGTTTGCATGGCAGCAGGTGTAATTTGATTTACAATTGTTGGTATTTGCTCAGGACTTGTGGCAAGGCTTGGATCTAGCACAATCAATGGTTCTAGCAGAAGTTGGGAGCCGGGATTTGTTGTAACAAGTTGTTGAACCCCCGGGTCTTGTTGCAAGGTTGCCACCTCTTTAACAGCTTTCATCATTTCTTGTGCCGTTGTTCTTAGTTTTTCAACATCAATTTCAGGCGCTATGAGCTCAGCCCTTTTAGGTTTTGCAAGTGGTTCTTCAATCGCTATTGTTTTTTGTGGTATAGCAGGTAAAGGCCTTGGAGCTGTTATTCCCCCAGCAGGAGGTGCGATCTTTACGGCGCGATGCTCTTTAACAA
>Ga0180438_10003610_pt1 | contig 23172 bp, 17 predicted proteins | sample SS_ome_12_FD_132455 | JGI IMG/M metagenome (GOLD analysis project Ga0180438, IMG submission 132455) | Hypersaline lake sediment archaeal communities from the Salton Sea, California, USA - SS_3_D_2 metaG | ecosystem: Environmental > Aquatic > Non-marine Saline and Alkaline > Hypersaline >...
CTAAATGGGCCGGCTCATAGGGCTGGCATCCACAGTGAGGTATTTCACCTGGCGAGCTCTGCCCTCCTGGGCGCGCACCGCCAGGAGGGCAGTATACAGCCCGCGCTTGCGGTAGCCTTTCACTGTCGCTCCACCCCACAAGCTGGCAAACTGGCTGTCTTCCGGGAAAAATATCCAGGCTGCGCTTACCGGCTGCCCATCGATATAAGCCGCAAAAACGCTCATCTGTTCAGGATAATCGCTTACTGCTCCTTCCAGGAAATGGCCCAGATTAGTAAGGTCTTCGTCCCAAACCTGTGCGTCCACGCTCAGGACATCCGGTATTTTACCCGGATCCACGATACGCTGCTTAGGATGCTGGACCGGCTGCCACAAAATATCCGGAGCTTCAACTAAGTCAAGCACCATAATCGCTTCCGCTTCACCGACGGTAAATCCGTGTGACCCCAATCGTTCTTTCAGGTGAGACGGTTCATCATAATCATATACTTTCCATTCAAAATCCTGCCCGATGCTTTCAATTTAGCTCGCCTGCTCTCGAATAATATCATCAGCATTGTTTTCATCCAACTGGCTGAAAATAATTGCCCCTTTCCCGGGCTCAGATGTGTCGATGCTCCGCACTAAATTTAGGGTGACTTCCCGCCGGAAACCGGGATACTCTACATCTCTACGTTGATCCAGGTCATATAGAGCAATTGTTTTTGATTTTTTCATCACAGATGCCGGTCACCGAATGAAGCATTATATGCAGAAATTGGTTTTTCAGCGGTATACCACCGGCAAGTTGACCTCCTGGCTGGGAAAGACGCCTTCCACCGCCCAGGGCGAACCCGTGAATGTGTGGTCAATCGCCTGTACGCTCCAGTAGTATGTGCCTGGAGGCAGGTTCAGGGTGGCGCTCAAGCCGTGGTTGGCGGCGCCCATGGCGGGCACCTGACGGTAACCATCTGGTCCGGTGCCGCAGGTGCCAACACAGGACATGGGTGCCAGGATATCGCTCAAACCGGAGGCGGTACCCACCCGCAGGTTATAAGTCAGGCTGGTGAAGGGCGTGGTGTATGTCAGCGGCGATGGGGGGTCCCAGCTCAGGCTGACCTGTTGGCCATCCATGCTGCTTTTCAATCCACCAGGCGCCCCGGGCGGAATGTTGTTTGTAACCACATTGTTGCGGTACACATTGGATTGAAAGCCGTCGCCATCATGTCCGGTCAACAGGATATCCAGGTCGCCGTCATTATCATAATCGCCCCAGGCAACGCTGCTGTAATAAACACCGGTCAGAATACTGCTGGCGGTGATATTTTCAGTAAAGCCCGACCCAGTATTCTCATACAGTCTAGATACTCCATTATTTACTCCTTTAATCCATGTATCCCCGGTCAGCAGGATATCCAGGTCGCCATCGTTGTCATAATCCCCCCAGGCTGCACTACCATTAATAACATCAGTCAGGACGCTGCTTGCTGCCAGGTCTTCCGTAAAGCCTGACCCGGTGTTCTCATACAATCTGGACAGAGGGCCGATACCTTCACCATACCCGGTCAGCAGGATATCCAGATCGCCGTCGTTGTCATAATCGCCCCAGGCTGCGCTGCTGCCGTTAACACCGGGCAGGACACTGCTGATGCTGACATTTTCAGTAAAACCAGACCCGGTATTCTCATAAACGTAGGACCGCCGGATGCTGCCATCATAACCAGTTAACAGGATGTCCAGGTCGCCGTCGTTGTCATAATCACCCCAGGCTACGCTGCTGTTAGAAACCCCGGTCAAGACGCTGCTGGCCGCCAGGTCTTCCTTAAAGCCCGTCCCGGTATTCTCATACAACTTGGATAGGCGGTTTGAACCGCTATCAGACCCGGTCAGCAGGATATCCAGGTCGCCGTCGTTGTCATAATCGCCCCACGCCACGCTGCTGTTGGATACATCAACCAGGACGCTGCTGATGCTTACATCTTCCATGAAGCCCGACCCGGTGTTCTTATACACGCGGGAATGATTTCCGCTGCCATCATAACCGGTCAGCAGTATATCCAGGTCGCCGTCATTGTCATAATCACCCCACGCCGCGCTGCTCCAATAAACATCTTCCAAAACGCCGCTGATACTAACATCCTCGGCTAAGCCCGACCCGGTATTCTCATACACGCTTGAAAGCGGGATCAAGCCGGTACCCCGCCCGGTCAGCAGGACATCCAGGTCACCGTCGTTGTCATAATCGCCCCAGGCTACACTGCTGAGAATAACATCACTCAGTACATTGCTGGCCGCCACATCGAGGGTGAAGGTGACTGCTGCCGCGGTAGCGTTGGTGAAAGTCGCTTTGTTGGCACCATCTATAGTCAGTTGGTCCACATTCCAAGATGACTCTCTCACAGCCGGTACCAATAAACTTTCCCTCACCATGTGTTGTTGGGCACGCGCAAAGGTGGGAACTGCAAAGGCAATCCCCAGACCCACCAGGATTGGTAGGGCTAAAAACCAGAATGTTTGGGATGATTTCGCTTTTGTCATTACTTACTCCTCACGCAGCCAGGTGTATTTACCCTCGCTTAGGCGGATGGCTGCGTTCAAGTTGATTTTTACAGGAGGGTGGTTGTCCAAAAATCTAGAGTTACTCTCCACCGTACAGACAATAATAATTTTATCCCCTTATTGGACATTTTTGATGTGAATTGGTAAGAATTTGATGAGAGTTTGAGGTATACGTGTGGGTTAACCCAATAAGCTCATCAACGGATTGATGAGGATGAAGACCAACCAACGAACACAATTAGATATTTTGAGATGAGCATATTCTTCATGGGCTAGCTTTGCACTCCGCTGTTTGCTGCCAGTGCTTTTACCAATCCTGCCCCAACAATTTATATCGTACCCATGTCCGATGCTGACAGCGCCAACACCGAACAAGCAATCAGTAAAATGCTCTCTGCTTATAATGAATCAGCATCCCATTTCACCTCAACAAACTGGGAAATGAATCGAATCGAGTGGATCTATAAAACTGTAAAAATCCATTAATAAATGTTGGTCTATTATTCAATTATCTAATTTAAACTCAGCGGGCTACCAGCGGCAGGTTGATTTCGAACGCTGGTTCGAGATCAAATACAGCCGTCACGCTTTTGTCGCCATCCATCGTTAACTGGCAGTCCCTATCCCCGCTGCAGGCCCCGCTCTAGCCGGTAAATTGGGAGCCCCCATCAGCAGTTGCTGTAAGGGTAATAGTGCTGTCATGCTTCAGGGCAGCACTGCAGTTCGTACCGCAATTTATACCTGCTGGGGTGCTGGCAACCTTTCCACTACCTGTACCCGTCCTGGACACACTCAACAGGTAACGTGTGTCTGCTTCGTAGGCGCCCATGTCCACCACTGCATCACCGTCGCCATCGCCATCCTTGAAGCGCGCCTCACTATCCAGGTCAGTCGGCACGCCTGTGTTCTCGGTGTGCGAATTTAATCCTGATCGATAGCCGGCGAACCCTTTCCCAGGCGCAGGTCGCCGGTGGTGGTTGGGGCTCAAGAGGGGGCAATGGGATCGAGGAATAGCGGTTCTTCATCGATATTGCCGCCGCCGTCAAAATATGTGCCTCCAATCCAGCTGCCGCCCGTATAAGCGCCTTCCACCAGGCTGTGGGTCAGGCCATAAACAACGCCGTAAGAATGAAAATTGGCATCTATTGTCCCCGTTACACCATCAGCACGGTTGTTCCAGAATATACTGTTATTTACAACCAGGAGACATTTACCATCCGCTTCAGCTTCGATCGCCCCACCATAATAAACCGCTGAATTCCCGGAAAATGAAACGTTGGTCATGACAGCACTGCCTTCGCCATTGCAGACACTGACCACCCATCCCCCGCCAGTGTTGGCAGCATTCCCGGACATCACAACATTGGTTAATCTGGCACTGTTATTGCCATTTTCACACATGTTGGCCATCGCCCCACCATAGCTGGCAGAATTACCGGACAAGGTCACATCTGTCAGCATGGGGCTGCTTGTACCACTGTCGCAGTCGTTGTACAGAGCTCCACCATGAAAACCTACGTTCTCGGAAAATGTGACACCTTTCAGGAACGGGCTGACTCCAAGGCTGTACATCCCTCCCCCATCCCAATCTGAAGTGTTGCTGTAAACGATTGTGTTCGTCAGAGTCACGAAACTGTTGGTCCAGATTCCCCCACCGTTACCATCAAGAGATGGATTATCGGCAAAACCACCGGTCAGGTAGAGTCCATCTATATTAACACCTGCGGTGCTGGATATGACGACTACCCGCCCGCCTTGATCCGCATCCAGCGTGGTGGTGTAGGTTTCCAGATCACGCTCGACGGTCCAGTCGCCGGGCGCGTAGCCGCCTTCCAGGGTCAGGCTCTTGGAAATGTACACAGTTTGGATAAGCCCGCCGCGCGTTTGCGTCCCCGCACACTCCCCAGCGATTAACAGGACATCCCCTAGGGAGGCTGCATCAACAGCTTGCTGTACTGCACTGGCATCAGTGCTGCTGTATTCATCTAATGTTTCATTGTTTTTTACGAAACAGAGATCATCGGAAGATAAAGGCGCATTACTATGCCGGGCAACGACACTGTGCGCGGACGCTAGCCAGGGTATAGCCATTGCAAATCCCAAACCGACCACCGATATTAAAGTCAAAATCACAAAATGCTTACACTGCAGATTGGATGCCACCGGCGCACCTCCCCAGGGCGAATCAAAAATCAGGATTTTTGGTGAACAGGGCTGTAAGGTTGTGAAAGGCAGCAGTGAAAGGAAATTTTTCGAGTAAATGCAGGCTTAATCGACGCGTTTCCACCCCGATTATAGTTATATTGTTTATGTAAAACAGTATATATTATCTATATCCGAAAGTCAAATTTTCATATGATGTGAGGCGATTAAAAAGTTCAGGACTGGCAGTCCTAACAATATTGTTGTGCGCCTCATCCCGCTCTACCTGAATTTCAGTTAACGCCCTCATATTTTGCAGAGGACTGCCAGTCCTTAAATGGTTGATTTTTACTTCTATCCAGACCAACTGCAGAAAAAAAAACCAAAAAAATTTCTATGATATACTGCAAATTACCGTCTATCAATAACGGCGTTTGACCTTCGGGGGGAGTGCTAACACAGCTGTTACATTGAAACGCCGAAGGACTTGTGTTCAATCCGGATGGGCAGCATGTTCACCAGACACAAATCACTATCCCGCCTTTTGTTATTTCCACTTATCTGCATTCTGGTTTCTTTCACTCTCGGCTTTTCCCCAACAAACCTTAACCACAACAAATTCGTTCTCACCAGCGAACCAAACCTTCCCGCCTACCCGCCGCTGGCGTGGTACGCGCTATCCAATAAAGGGCTGAACGGCTACGTGTACGCCCTGGCTGCCTCCGGAGACGATCTTTATGTGGGCGGGGATTTTAGCGCCACCGGCGACGGTACAACCAAGACCAGCCTGGGCAACATCGCCCGCTACGATATCAAGGATGGTACCTGGCACACCCTACCAAATAAAGGTCTTAACAAACCGGTTCGATCGCTGGCGGTCTCCGGGCCGGACCTGTACGTGGGCGGCGAGTTCGATAAGACCGGCGACGGGACAACCTGGACCAACCTGGGCAATATCGTGCGCTACAACGCTGATGACGATTCCTGGTACCCGCTGCCGGAAAGCGGCTTGAACGGCATGGTCATGGCTTTGGCAGTGTCCGGGGATGACCTTTTTGTTGGGGGATCTTTCAGCAGCACCGGGGGTACGTCGCCAACGTATTTAAGCAACATCGCCCGCTACGATACTTCTTCTCCCGGCTGGCACGCGCTTCCTGCAGGGTCCAGCCAGGGTTTGAACGGCAGCGTGTTCACCCTGGAAGTAAAGGGTAAAGACCTGTACGTGGGCGGCGCTTTCACACAGACAGGTGGGGGCTCGCCGACCAACCTGGGTCATATCGCGCGCTACGACGCCGCCACCAGCACCTGGTACCCGCTTGCCAATGGGGGGCTGAATGGTTCTGTACGATCTTTTGCTTTATATAACGGGGATTTATTTGTGGGCGGGAGTTTTTTACAAACCAAGGATACCACGGTCCCAAACCTGGGCAGAATCGCCCGCTATAAAATCAAAGACGAATCCTGGGAAGGGCTGCCCAATGACGGGTTGAATAACACGGTCTACTCGCTGGCGGCAAGCGGGGATGACCTTTACGTGGGAGGGTCTTTCAACAACCTGGGGGACAGCAGCCAGACGGACGCGAATCACATCGCCCGCTTTCAAACGAAATCAAACACCTGGCACGCGCTTACTGAAAAAGGGGTGACGCATTTCGTATACGCGCTGGAGGAAACCGGAGAGAACCTTTTCGCCGGCGGAAGTTTCGTGGCAACCACAGGGACCAAGTTTGCCCATTTGTTGAACTATATCGGGCGGGTGTCTCTAGATGTACCCAAATACCACGATTATCTGCCGCTGGTGTTCAGTCGATGAAGTCCAAATAAATACTTGTACGGTAGTGGAATAATAAGAAGGGAAAAAAGCGGAGACACACCATGAAGATCGTTCGTAAATCACATACAAAAATAATTGTGATTGGATTTTGCTGCATTATCCTATTCGCCACGCTAGCATTTTCATCTGCCCTACCAAATCAAAATGCCGAAACTTACTCAAGCGGTTGGAAACGCCCAACCTTCCCTCCGCTGGGCTGGTATGCACTCCCCAATAAGGGATTAAACGGTGGTGTTCGCGCATTTTCAGTTACCGGCAGCGACCTGTATGCGGGAGGTTACTTCACCGCAACAGGGGATGCAGGGCTGACAAACCTGGGGCACATCGGCCGCTACAACACCAGCTCCAAATCCTGGCATGCGCTGTCAAATGAGGGCTTGAATGGTGCAGTTCTGGCACTGACAGTCCATGGAGATGACCTGTATGTGGGAGGTAGTTTCAGCGCGACCGGCGATGGAACAATACCCGACCTGACCAATATCGCCCGATATGACACGAAAAACAGCACCTGGCACGAAATGCCCAATGAAGGGTTGAATTCTGTTGTCCGCGCGATGGTTGTCCACGGAGATGACCTTTACGTAGCAGGAACGTTCTTCGAAACTGGCGATGGGACGCTGAAGGACATTGGTAGAATAGTACGTTTTGATACCAATACCAAAACCTGGCACAAACTACCTAAACAGGGTTTGAACCACTGGGTTTATTCACTGGCTTTGTCAGGAGATAACCTGTATGCTGGGGGACAATTCACCGCCACCGGAGACGGCAGCACATGGACCGACCTGGGTCATATCGTGCGCTACAACATCACGGCTAAAACCTGGCAGCCTCTGCCCAATAAGGGTTTAGATGATGATGTTATTGCACTTAAAGCATCTGGGGAATATCTTTACGCAGGTGGAGATTTCCTAGAAACTGGCGATGGGGACCTTGAAAAACTGGGTCGGATCGCCCGCTATAATTCGAACAGTGATACCTGGGAAACCTTTCCCAACAAGGGACTGAACAATAGAATCTGGGCACTGGAAATCTCAGGAGACGACCTGTATGTTGGGGGGGAATTTGTTGCCGCAGGTGACGGCACACTGACAGATTTAAACCGCATCGCTCGTTACAACCTCGTATCGGGAGACTGGCACCCCCTTCTCTCAAACGGCGTTACCGATGATGTGTATGCGCTCAAGTTTTTCAAAAGCGATCTTTATGTGGGGGGAGCTTTCCTGGCAACTAAAGGAACAGGGTTAATTCCGATCCTGAATTACATCGCCCGTCTTGCACTCGATGTACCGGACTTCAACGGTTACCTGCCGCTGGTGTTCAAACGCTGATCGCCCACCATCCTGCGTTTGTTCAAAATATTCAAATACAATAGCCAGAAGTAGAAGGGAGGCAGAATATGATCACGAAGCAAGGATCGCTGCACAGGCTAATTGTTTTTATATTCCTCAGCATTTTCCTGGTATTCAATACTGCCCCATCCCCATCTCAGGTGTATGCCCAGATGGCGGAAAATGCTGGCGCATCCGCTTCAATGCCCCCTCCACCGGGCTGGTACGCCTTTGCCAACAAGGGTCTGGATGACGGCGTATTCGCCCTGGAAATCTCTGGAGATGACCTGTACGTGGGCGGCTCTTTCGATACCAGTGGAGATGGAACGCTTACCGGAATGGGGGGTATTGCCCGGTTTAACATCCCATCAAACACGTGGCACACGCTGCCAAACAATGGACTTGACGACGGCGTTGGTGCTATGGCGCTCTATCGAGACAATCTATATATCGGTGGACATTTTTTAGCCAGCGGGGACGGAGCGCGCAACCTGGCCAATATCGCCCGCTACGACGCGTCCGCCAATACCTGGAATGCGCTGCCCAACAAAGGTTTGAATAATCCTGTCACTTCTTTCGCCGTTTCCGGGAAATATATATATGTCGGCGGCTGGTTCGAAGGGACCGTCGACACTACTATTAAGGATCTCGGCCATATCGTGCGCTACGACACCGCCAACAAATCCTGGGAAGCGCTTGCCAACCAGGGATTGGATAAGGCTGTCTTCGCTTTAGCAGCAAAAGCTGTCGACCTGTACGCGGCCGGCAGGTTCAGGAACAGCGGTGATTTGACCGTCAAGGACATGATCAACATCGCACGCTATGACACGCGCACCGGCAAATGGCACCAACTCCCCGAAAAAGGATTGAACGGCGACACGCAAGCGCTGGCAATTTCGGGAGATGACCTGTATATCGGCGGGGAATTCTCGCGTACCGTTGAAGGCTCCGTGACCGACCTTGGCAATATCGTGCGCTTTGACACCAGCACCTACTCCTGGCACGCGCTGCCCAACCAGGGACTAAACGGCGCGGTGAGGTCGCTGGCGGTTTCGGGAGACGACCTGTACCTGGGCGGCAACTTCACTGAGACAGGCGATGGCTCACTGGTAGACCTGGGCGGTATCGCCCGCTACGATAAAAACACCAACACCTGGCACCCCCTCCCCAACCAGGGATTCAAGGGTAATTTGAACGCGCTGCTTGTAAGTGGTGATGGGCTGTTTGTTGGAGGGAATTTTACACAAACTGGAGATGGGTGGTGGAAAGAATTAGGGCACGTCGCCCGTTCGGCGCTGGATGTCGAATTCCTGCCACTGGCGTTCAAATAAGGTAATCAGGTGATTTTAATATAATCAGATCGCTTAGATATGAAGAATGTTAATCTCATTACGATTTACCCATCAGGGCGCCCGGGAATGCGGGGATTGTTCAACAACATAGACTACACAGCACGAACGCCGTAATATTCAATACATCCGGAGGGAAACCATGTATGCGAACCGTTCTTCTTACTTTAAAGTGGGGGCCATCATATGCTGCACCTGGCTGGCGCTGGCGTTGTTTTACTCCCCGATCAAGTCCATCCACGCACTAAATTCGGATTTCTCTTCGATTGGTAACGTCGAAGGAATTCCTGCAGCAAATCATCCCTTCATACCTTATGAGGTGGACAACCCTGCCTATCTGCCGCTCTCATGGCATGCTCTCCCAGAGCAGGGGGTAAATAGCCCCATTTTAACGATGGCTGCTCTGGGAGATGAAATTCTTATCGGCGGTTGGTTTACGGAAACTGTTAAGGGGACAACTTCCAACCTGGGACATATCGCCAGATTTGACACAAAAGCTGAATCATGGAAGGCGCTCTCCAGTAACGGGGTAGATGATACTGTGCGGGCACTGGCATTTCATGGCAGCGACCTGTATGTGGGAGGGGAATTCACGAAAACCGGAGACAGCGTCTGGACAGAACTTGGTTTTATTGCTAGCTACGATACCGATAAGGATGAATGGCTGCCGCTTCCACATCGTGGATTAAATCATTATGTTTACGCGATGGCTGTAGCCGGTAATGACCTGTACGTCGGAGGAAGCTTCACTCAAACTGGGGATGGATCTTTAAAAGAATTGGGACGAATCGTTCGCTACGATATGGAAAACAAAACCTGGCATGCTCTGCCCAACAATGGTTTGAATGGCAATGTCAATATGTTGGTTGTGTCCGGAAGCGACCTGTATGTAGGAGGAGGGTTTACCTCCTCCGGCGACGGAGCCGCAGCGGACTTAAGCCACATTGCCCGCTATGATACCCTGAATGAAGAATGGTACCCGCTTGCGAACAATGGTTTAATTGACGATGTTAAGACGCTGGTGGTATCCGGGAGCAACCTGTATGTGGGCGGTGATTTCACCCAAACCGCCGATCAAACCAAAAAAGACTTGGGCTACATCGCCCGCTATGACACAACAGGTAGTGGTTCCTGGCACGCACTATCTTTCCAGGGATTAAATCTCCCAGTGTACTCACTGGCGCTGTCCGAAAGTGATTTGTATGTGGGCGGCGCTTTCACCCAAACCGGGGACGGGTTGGTAGGGGACCTGAACCATATCGCCCGCTTTGACACGGAGGCAGGAACATGGCATGCCCTTCCTAACCAGGGATTAAATTGGTTTTGGGTCCATAACTTCGTTTCAACAGCAGGTGCCTTTTACGTCAGTGGAATGTTCTCCGAAACCGGAGATGGGTTGATCACTGACCTGGGCAATATCGGACGCCTGGCGTTGGATGTCCCAGAATTCAGCGGGTACCTGCCGCTGGTGGTCAAGCGGTGAGCGCCGTGCACAGGGTGGCCAAATAAACTGGTTTTCAATTGTGCTGCAGCTGACTGCTGGCTTACCTTCCCTTCCATTGCAGCCAAGAAGCCGTATTAAGATGGCGCTTCTATATCATTAAAGACCAGCGGTAGATTGATGCCGTAAGAATAATATTCAAATGCGCCCATATCAACAAATGGGATGCCGCTCAGTTTCCCATCCACGATTCGCTGTTTATATTCCATATCGTAGGGAACATCGACCAGGCTGTTCCTGCCGGCATCCACGGCGGGCGAGGAGCGCGGCAGGTGCAGGTCTCCATCTGCAGCCGGCGCGCTGGTGGGACTGATTGGCAAGATAAACAAGCCCAGCGGGGATAATTAAACATAATGGATAGGAGCTATTTTTCTCTCAGCGGTTGACCAGCGGCAGGTTGATTTCGAACGCTGGTTCGAGATCAAAGGCAGCCGTCACGCTCTTGTCGCCATCCATCGTTACCTGGCAGTCTCCATCTCCGCTGCAGTCGCCGCTCCAACCGGAGAAGATCGATCCTTCATCAGGCATCGCTTCCAGGATTTTTTGACTGCCTTCCGGAAGGATTTCCATACAGAGGTCCCCGCAGTCAATACCTGCAGGCGAACTGGTTGCGGTTCCACCACCAGCGCCGGATTTCACCACACTCAACTGGTAATACCCATCGGCTTCGTAAGCGCCCATGTCAACAGTGGCTGACCCGTCCCCATCCCCGTCTTTAAAGCGCGCTGCTCCATCCAGGTCGGTCTGGAAACCGGTGTTTTCGGTGTACAAATTTAATCCTGCATCGATAGCCGGCGAACCCTCCCCCAGGCGCAGGTCACCAGTGGTGGTTGGGGCGAAAGTGGGAGAAATTGGATCGATGAAGAGCGGATCAGCGTCAATATTACCGGAGCCATCTATATAATCTCCCCCAATCCATCCCGCCCCGCTGCCCCCCGAACCTTCCACCAAGCTGTGGTTCAGTGTGATTGTAGCGTTGGCGTTGAAAATAGTAGCAGTTATCGTTCCGGTTATTCCATTAGCCTGGTTATCCCACAGGATGCTGTTGCATACCTCAGTGTTACTTTTGCCATTAAAAGCTCCGATATTGTACATCGCGCCACCCTCATCTCCAGCTGAGTTGCCCGAAAAGGTCACATTTGTCAGGATGAGGTTGCCTTCGCCGTCAAATACTTCAATTAAGTTGTATATCGCGCCGCCTCGAACACCTGCTGAATTACCGGAAAAGCTCACATTGGATAGTATCGGGTTACTTACTCCCCGATAAGCATAGTTATGGATTGCCCCCCCATTGCTGTTTGCTGAATTTCCAGAGAATGTCACATTGGTCAAAGTTGGACTGCTTTCTCGATCTTCTGAGGCATAATTGTATACAGAACCGCCATTACTAGCAGAATTTTCAGAAAAGGTCACATTGCTTACCGCCGGACTGACATTCAGGTTATACATCCCGCCAGCAACCAAAGCTGTGTTGCTGTGTATGATCGAATTAATGAGGGTCATACTGCTGTTGGTCCAGATTCCCCCACCCCTGTCATTGGTAGCCCCGCCTGTAATATAAAGACCGTCCAGGGTGACATCTGTTGTGCCCGAGATGACCGCTACTCGGCCGGCACTGCCCGCGTCAAGGGTGGTGGTTTGTTATTCTTTCCCGCTTCCTTTACAGTATATCACCATTTCAGGTAAATATTATCATATTTAATTCTGAGAATCATGCCTGTCCTGACAAAATTGAAAGGAAAAATCACCAATGGAATTGATACTTCAATCGCTTTTTAATTAAACCGGAGCTTAACAAAAATATGAGTATAGAATTAACACAAACACCAATAACGATCCTTGGTTCGCTCTTTCGCACCGCGAAATGATTCTCAATAGAGCGTCCCCCCTTCGGTGGGAATTACACGTGCCTTTTCTCTTCGAGCAGGTTCTAGCGCAAGATCAGCGGTCCATACAAACGGTACGGGAAATAATCCGGCACTTCATAGGCGCCCATATCGACCACTTCGTCCGAATCGCCATCGCCATCCGTTATACGCGCCTGGTTATCCAGGTCAAAGGAAAAGCTGACATAGGAATTCTCTCCCGCATCGACAGCCGGTGAACTCCGTTTCAGGTGCAGGTCCCCATCAGTGGTCGGAGCAGATATGGGATCAACAGGTATGATGAACTTCGGGTTTTCATCAATATTACCCATACCGTTAACAAAACTGGTATCCGAAGTCCAGTACATGCTGCCTCCGGTGCCCTGCACCAGACTGTGGAAGACAGTGGTCGTTGCGGTATCGTTGCGGATGGTGGCATTAAGGGTACCAGGACCGCTGCTGTCCTGGTTGTTCCACAGGATGCTGTTGTACAGCTCCACTTTGCATGTACCTGTCCCCCCAAAATTGTAGATCCCCCCGCCGCGGATTACTGCGAAGTTGCCTGAAAAGGTGACATTGTACATACCAGTGATGCTTACGCCGCCTGAGCGGCCATCGTTGAACACCGCCCCTCCAATATTACCGGCTTTGTTTCCCGAGAATTTGACATTAGTAAACAGGGGATTGTTCCCCCCGTTCAGACCATCGTTGTAAACCGCGCCACCATTACCATCTGCCGAGTTTCCGGTAAAAACGACGTTTTTTAAGCCGGGACTGCTGCTGCCTTTATAACCGTAGTTGTACATCGCCCCGCCGTTACCTGCCGAGTTCTTTGAGAAGTTGACATCTCTCAAGTTGGGGCTGCTGCTGCCGCTTTCACCATTATTGTATATTGCCCCGCCCTTTTCCACAGCCGAGTTACCAGCGAATGCAACTTGTCTGAGACTGGGGCTGCTGATACCGTCAGCGTGGCCATCGTTGAACATCGCCCCGCCATCATAATATGCGGAATTATCGATGAAGTCGACATCCGTCAGGTCAGGACTGCTGATACCGGTGGAGCCCTGGTTATACATCGCTCCACCGTAATCCGCTGAATTACCAGTAAAAGTAACCTCCCTCAAGCTGGGATTACTTTTGCCGTTATTAGGAGCGTAATTGAACAATGCCCCGCCGTTCACCGCCTTGTTACCGGAGAACATGACGTATCTCAGTGTTGGGCTGCTGATGCCTTCGGAATGGCCGTAATTTACCATCGCCCCACCATCAATTTTTGCTAAATTACCGGAAAAGGTGATATTGTTAAGGCTGGGGCTGCACTCATTACCGCTCTGCATGCCATTGCAGAAGAAACCGCCGCCGAATTTATCCAACAAATTTACTCCTTCAGCTTTACCGGCAGTTATGATGAACCCATCCAATATAGTACTAGAGGTAATAGGGGTGCCGGTTGTGCCGTCAGCCTTCACGACATGGAAGCTATTACTCCCGAGGATGTCACCGTAATCAACGACTATACCGTCCCCATCCACGAAATCATTTCCATCAATATCGCCGCTAAGAATGGTCAGGTTATCCTCCCAATCACGGTCTGAGAGCTTATTGTCGCCAGGCTTAAACCCGCCGTACACTTTTACACCGGGCACCAGGTTGAAGCTGTCCTCTCGATTTGATCCCGGATTATAAATCCCTGCTGCTACCCAGATCTCGTCACCATTGACAGCCGCAGCCAGGGCATCCTGCAGGTTGGTGAAAGCATTTTTCCAACTTTTGCCATTCGAATCGTCCCCAGACTTGGCAACGTAGTATCTGGTCCCGGCTTCAGGAAAGTTATCCAAGCCAGAAAAATACTGAAAATCCTCAGTTGAAGAAATAACTCTTCTTTTCCCATTATCACTGGCGTTTACGAGTTCCCTCTGGGATCCAGTTTTAGCTTGATATTCAAGGTTCTGTGAGCCGGCTTGGGATGGGAGACATAAGACAGATCCAATAACAATAACGAACATCAGCGCGCAAATTGAATATCGGCTGTGAAGCAGGTTTTTAATCATATTGGTGCCTCCCCGGTAGTGAATCGTAAAGTTGGATTGCTTAATCAGGGGCTTTGATGAACAAAAACAGCTTTAATGGAAGGATACCTGGAGGTTAAAAGAAATTCCAACTACCTGGTCTCCGCCCCTTTAACTCATTAAGATAGATCGTTTGTAGTATATATTTATTAAATTTTAAAGTCAATAACTCATATGGGGGAAATCCAATCCTGACCCAAAATATTTCACATAACGGGCGATTCTGCCACGTTAATGGGACACCTTTACTTAAGCAAGGTTATATATAAAAAATTGTAATGTCATTATGAGCACAACAAAAACTCGCACGTTTTGCAAACGTGCGAGGTCTTTTCGGTTAATTAGGAGGTTGATGAGGTGAAAGCGCTCCACCAAACGGTATACTCGGGAATATCATCAAGCCTAAGAACACAACAGGTGCAGCATAGGAAATGGGATGAGAGGATGCGACGCGCATAAGAAATACTCACAAACCAAGTCGCTCGGTTGAAAAGCTGGCATATGCGCGCGTAAGCGAGCAGAACACACGTCTGGAGAGATAAAGAAGTATTTGAGTAAATTTCCCAAAGGTGCGCCTGCAGCAGTGGAATGTATGGGTAATTGTTACTGGATCGTGGATGAGATCGAAGCCGGTCTGTGTCATCCACTGCTGGCGGATGCAGGCAAGGCGAAACTGATAATTGGAAACATGAATAAGACTGGCAAACTGGATGCAGATAGGTTGGCGCTGCCGCTGCATAACTGCACACTGCCGTCGGTTTGGATCCCTTGTGGCGAGCAAAGAGATTTGAGCCGACATTGACAACAAGGAATGCCCACAGCGACAATTAGAAATAACCAGAATACATTACATCTGTCAACAGAAAAAATTACATTTTACGCTTATGATTTACTTTATTGTGCTATATACTTTTTCAATATATCCATATATGCGAATACATCAAAAGGAGAGTGCGTGGATATCCCCTCAGAAAAAGAGCTTCAGCTGCTGCACACCAATATATGTAAATCATTGGGCGACACCAAGCGCATCCAGATACTCTATATGCTGGACGAAGGACCGTGCAATGTTAGCGACCTGGCTGCAGCTTTGGATACACCCCAACCCACAATTTCCCGGCATTTAGCCATCTTGCGCCGCAACTCACTGGTGAGCGCTGAACGCGACGGCCAGATGGTCGTATACCAGCTGGCTGACCAGCGCATCATTAATGTGCTTGATTCCATGCGCACTATTTTGCGCGATCTCCTGGAGCTCCAGTCCAGCATATTTGTTTAGGGAGTGGATAGAACAGCCAGCTTTTTCGATAACTGAGCGCAAAAGTCTTTGCTCTTACCTTTTAAAAGTAGGCTGATTACATCACGGATACATAAAATAATTCACAAGAATAAGAGTGGAAATAAGATGAAGGATTTTAAATATATTTGGATCATCGGGCTGGTCGTCACTGCCCTGATTATCGTGGTGCCGATTGTTTTGCTGGTATCTACTGAACCTGTATCTGGAGAACAAAATGATCCCTGGGAATCCATACCCGCGGATGTTCCGCCCGTCAGCCACGCCGATATCATCAAAGGCCCGTTCGAAACCGGCTCCGATGTCACCAGAGCCTGTCTCGAATGCCACGAAGAGGCTGCCCAGGAGATGATGAAAACCGTGCACTGGAAGTGGGAAGGCGATCCGGTTCTGCTGGACGGGCGTGAGGAGCCGGTGACCATTGGCAAGAAGAACCAGATCAACAACTTCTGCATCGGTATCCAATCCAACTGGGAAGGCTGCACTCGCTGCCACGCCGGGTATGGTTGGGAGGATGAAAATTTTGATTTCAGCGCGCAGGAGAATATCGACTGCCTGGTCTGTCACGATCAAACCGGGACGTACGTGAAGAGCAACTCCGGTCTCCCGGACAGCGATGTCGATTTGCTGGCAGTAGCTCAGAGTGTCGCTAACCCCACCCGCGCCAACTGCGGCGGATGCCATTTCAACGGCGGCGGCGGGAACGCGGTCAAACACGGCGATCTTGACAGCAGCCTATTCTTTCCCACCGAAAACATCGATGTGCACATGGGGCGCCACGATTTCGAGTGCGTGGACTGCCATAAGACCGAAGACCACGATATCCGCGGGCGGGCGATGTCCGTCAGCGTGGACAACGAAAACCAGGTATTCTGCACAGATTGCCACAGCGAAACCGTCCACCCGGATGAGCGTATCAACGCCCATGTCGAGACCGTCGCCTGCCAGACCTGCCATATCCCTCAAGGGGCTGTCAGGGACGCCACCAAGATGCACTGGGACTGGTCCACCGCCGGACAGGACTTACCCGAAGATGAGCATGAATACCTGAAAATTAAAGGCACCTTCGTATACGAAGAAGATTTTATGCCCGAGTATCACTGGTCGAACGGCAACGCTGACCGTTATATTCTGGGTGATAAAATTAATCCTGAAGAGACCACATCCCTGAACCAGCCCAAGGGCGACATCAGCGATCCAGACGCAAAAATATGGCCGTTCAAGGTGCACCGGGCCAACCAGATATACGACAGTGTGTACAACTACCTGGTCCAGCCCAAGACCGTCGGCGAGGGCGGGTATTGGACCGAGTTCGATTGGGATCTGGCGGCTAAATTGGGTTCAGAATCCGTGGGGATGGAATACAGTGGAGAATACGATTTTGCGCCCACGCAAATGTACTGGCCGCTGTCGCACATGGTCGCGCCCACCGAAAACGCCTTAGGATGCACCGATTGCCATGGTGATGACAGCCGCATGGACTGGGAAGCACTCGGTTATTTCGGTGATCCTTTGCGCTGGGGCGGACGCCACGTGGTACCCTCCGGCTCCCAGTGATAGGTTAGTGACATGCATATTAACCCAAAATCTAGCCGCAGTAAATTCCACTTTTTCTTCTACCTCACCCTGGTCGTTTTGGGTACCGCAGCTCTCCTGGTGGCTGCCAGCACGGCAAATGCCGAATCGCCCGTGCTGCACCCCAACTTTCCCTTATTAAATGAGGATGGGGAGAATGTGGTCGAGGCCGGCGGGGCGGTTTCTACCATGCAGACCTGCAAAGAATGCCACGACACTACCTTTATTGAAGAACACAGTTTCCACAGCGATGTCGGGTTGAGTTCTTTTGGCGAACCAGGTGATACGCCTTCAGGGCGGGCATGGGATACCAGTCCGGGTTTGTTTGGGAACTGGAACCCAATTATATACAGGTATTTATCCCCAAATGGCGATGAAAGGTTAGACCTGACCACGCCTGAATGGGTGCAGATGCTGGGCGCCCGCCACGCAGGCGGAGGCCCGGCCGTCGCCAGCCGGGAAGGAGTTTTGTTGGAAGAATTAACGCCAAAAGACGGCGATCCGGAAACCAACATCGTCCACCCGGAAAGCGGAGATTTAAAATCCTGGGACTGGGGCGAATCCGGACAGGTCGAGATGAACTGCTTCCTGTGCCATACGCTTACCCCCAATAATGAAGCCCGACTGGAGACGCTGCATGAGGGTGCGTTCGGCTGGGCAAACACAGCTACCCTGCTGGACACGGGTATCCTCACCAAAGAAGGGGCTGAGTGGGTGTGGAATCCAGAAGCGTTCAACGAAGCAAACGAAGTAAAAGCCGAGTATATAAACATCCAGGAGCCCAGCAATGAGAACTGCGGCCTGTGCCACGGGCTGGTGCACGTCGATGCGCAAACGCCGCTGATTATGTACTCCTGCCAGCCAGACCAGTGGAGCACAATTACCACCGGGCAGATCTTCTCGCCGCAGCGCATATCCTCATCGGGCTTAAACCTGGATGATAAGGAACAGCTGGACCGCACATGGGATATCCACGCCGAACGTGTACTCAAATGCACTGACTGCCATTATTCGCTCAATAACCCGGTTTACTACCAGGAAACCAACGAAAAGCAGCCGGACCACCTGCTGTTCGACCCGCGCCGCATTGACCTGGGCGAATACCTTTACCGCCCGCTGCACCAATTCGCAAAAGGCCAGAGCGCGCAGGGCACACTGGCGCCCGAATTTGATAATACGCTGCGGCGCTGCGAATCCTGTCACAGCATCCAGGCTACCCACGAATGGCTGCCTTACAAAGAGCGCCATACCGAGGTGCTCAGCTGCGAAACCTGCCATGTCCCCAAGATGTACGCGCCAGCCCGCCAGTATTATGACTGGACCGTGCTGCGCACGGACAGCACCCCCCAGGTGAGCTGCCGCGGAATGGAAGGAGAGGGCGATACGTTCAGTTCCGCCTTCATCACCGGTTTCGAACCGGTGCTGCTGCCGCGCAGCAACAATGACGGCAGCGTTTCACTGGCGCCGCACAACCTGATCACATCTTGGTTCTGGGTATACGGCGATCCGCCGCGCCCGGTGCCCCTGCGGGATTTGCAGGCGGTCTGGTTAGCGGGTGATGCTTATCCGGATGAAATATTGGACGTTTTCGACAGCAGCGGGGATGGGCAGCTCGACCAGGCGGAGCTCATCATCGACAGCCAGGTGAAAGAGGACCTGATCAAAGCGCGCCTGGAAAGTCGCGGCCTGGAGAACGCCCGCATCCAGGGCGAAATACAGCCTTACAGCATCAACCACACCGTAACCCACGAAGAATGGGTGATCAGAGATTGCCAGGTCTGCCACACCGAAGATTCGCGCATTAATGCGGCTATGATGCTGTCCGACCGGGTCCCGGGAGGTATCACGCCGGAGTTCATCAGCGACAATTCTGTATCAATGAACGGCGAACTTCAAATCACTGAGACGGGTGAACTCTATTACCAGCCGCAGAGCGGGCGGGCAAGTGACCGGCAGGGCGCCGGTCTGTATTTGCTTGGACACGATTACGTAAGCTGGGTGGACAGGTTGGGCGCTTTGATTTTCCTGGGTACGCTGGCAGGAATCACCATACACGCCGGGCTGCGCTTCTTCTCCGCCCGCCGCCGTGCGCGCCAGGAACCCCGGCTTGAAGAAGTCTACATGTACAGCGTTTACGAACGGCTCTGGCACTGGCTGCAGACGCTGGTCATCCTGGGGCTTCTCTTTACCGGTCTGATCATCCACAAACCGGACATATTCGGATTATTCAGCTTCCGGTATGTCGTTCAGGTGCATAACATCCTGGCGTTCATCCTGGTGGCTAACGCCGCGCTGGCGGTTTTCTACCACCTTGCCAGTGGGGAGATCAAGCAATTCATCCCGCAACCACACGGTTTTTTCAACCAGGCGGTCGTCCAGGCGAAATTCTATGTGAACGGCATCTTTCACGGCGAAGGGCATCCTATCCAAAAAACACCAGGGCGCAAACTGAATCCCCTGCAGCAGGTAACCTATTTCGCCATCCTGAACGTGCTGCTGCCGCTGCAAATCCTGACCGGCATTTTTATGTGGGGAGCCAACCGCTGGCCGGATACCGCCGCGATGCTGGGAGGGCTGCCGTTCCTGGCTCCTTTCCACACACTCATCGCCTGGCTGTTCGCTACATTTATTGTTCTGCACGTCTACCTGACCACCACGGGGCACACCGCTACCGCGGGCATCAAATCCATGATCATGGGGTGGGAGGAAATGGAAGTCCATTCCACTCCCGCTCAGGAGGAACCGATCGAACCATGACCACTTACACACCTGCACAAGACGCAAAGGATGCCGCTGAACCGGCGGCGAAAACGAAAACCAGAACCAAAATCAGCCTGAAACGAGAAGCCAGGCCTTATATCAACCCGTACCTGGGCGGCATACTGCTCGGGTTGGTGCTCTTTTCGGCATTTTTTATCACCGGCAGCGGTCTGGGCGCCTCGGGCGGCATGAACCGTTTGCTGGTCGTGGTTGAAGATGCCCTGGCGCCGGGTCACGTCGACCGCACGCCTTACCTGCTGGAGATGGCCGGCGGCGATAAAAATCCGCTGGACAGCTGGGTGGTGTGGGTCACTGTTGGAACCGTCTTTGGCGGTTTATTTTCCGGATGGCGCAACGGGCGCATAAAAGTGGAGACCAACCGCGGCCCGCGTATGCCGGTCAAGCTGCGCTGGGTGACCGCATTTATCGGGGGTGCGTTTATGGGTTACGGGGCGCGCTTCGCCAGGGGCTGCACCTCTGGACAGGCGCTTTCCGGCGGGGCGGTTCTGTCTGTTGGAAGCTGGGCTTTTATGTTCGCGGTCTTCGCCGGCGCATATGCCCTGGCTTTTTTTGTGCGTAAGTTGTGGATATAAGGAGATAAATCATGACCATATTCCCCTTACCGCTCTCACAGTATTTTTTGCCTTTCGGCGTTTACCTGGTCTTTTTGCTGGTCGGGTTTGCTTTCGGATACGTGCTGGAAATTTCCGGGTTCGGCAACTCGAAAAAGCTGGCCGCCCAGTTCTACTTCCGGGATATGACTGTGCTCAAAGTCATGTTCGGCGCCATTATCACCGCCATGGTGCTGGTTTTCGGCGCTACAGCCATCGGTTTGCTGGATTACCGCCTGATCTGGGTTAATCCAACATACCTGTGGCCCGGTATCCTCGGCGGCTTGATCATGGGTGTCGGGTTCATCATCGGCGGTTTCTGCCCGGGGACCTCCCTGGTGGGCGCGGCTACGTTAAAACTGGACGGAATAGCCTTCGTGCTGGGCGTGTTCTTCGGCATCTTCCTGTTCGGCGAGACGGTCGAATATTTTTATACCTTCTGGAACTCATCCTACCTGGGCCGCTTCACGCTGCCGGAGTTGTTCGGTGTTGAAACCGGCTGGGTGGTGCTGGGGGTTGTATTGATGGCGCTGTTTATGTTTTTCGGCGCCGAGCAGCTGGAAAAGATCTTCGGTAAAAAAGACCCCAGCAAAGCTCCCAAATGGCGTTTTGCGGCTGCCGGCGCCCTGATCGCAGGCGCAGTGGCCTTGATCTTTGTCGGCCAACCCACCAATGCCCAGCGCTGGACAGCCATCTCGGAAGAGAAACAAGCCCTGCTGGATGAACGAGCAGTGCAGATCCATCCCGGAGAACTGCTCAGCCTGATCCATGACAACCAGATTAAAGTCATCATGCTGGATGTGCGCGATGAAATGGACTACAACCTGTTCCACATCCTGGATGCCGAACATATGCCGATCGAAGAACTGCCAGAAATCATCTCTGACCTGCACTTTGAGCCCGCCAACGCGGTATTTGTGACCATGAGCAACGATGAAGCCGCCGCCACAGAAGCTTGGAAGATGCTTGTAGCGGAAAGTGTACCCAACGTTTATTTATTGGAAGGTGGGATCAACAACTGGATCGCAGTTTTTGGCGACGATGACCTTACCAAGACATTCAACCGCGGCGCGGGCGATGACCAGTTATGCTATATCTTCGATTCCGCCCTGGGCGCGCGCAACCCGGCTGCTGAGCCGGACGTGGAAGGCGCGGAGCTGATTTACACGCCCAAGGTGAAACTCGAGTTGAAGCGCGCCCCCACCAGCGGAGGCTGTGGGTAGGATTATTCAGCTAGAATTAAGAATAAAAAGGCTGCCCTGAATTCGGAGCAGCCTTTTTTGAATCGCCAATTTTTTCGTTGTTGGCGCGATCGCGGCATATTGATTTCTGTTAAATTACCGGAAGATTACCGGCAGGTCGACCTTCAAGGTTGCTTCAAAAGTAGCCGTGATGTGGGTATCGGAATCGATATTCAGCGTGCAATCATCGTCCCCATTGCAGGTGCCGCTCCATCCGGTGAACTTCGAAAATCCTACCGGTACCGCCTCAAGGGTGAGGCTGGTGCTTTCCAGTATATACTGGCTGCAGACATCCCCGCAGTCAATGCCTGCCGGCGTGCTTGTCACCGTGCCCAGACCGGAACCTGACTTCCACACGTAAAGATTGAAGTAGCCTTTCGCTTCGTATGCACCCATATCCACGGCTGCGCTTCCATCACCAGTCCCGTCCTTGATGCGTGCTTCCCCGTCCAGGTCTGAAGTGACACCAACAGGAACGTAGTTGTTGTCTCCAGCATCGATGGCAGGGCTGGTTGTTTTCAACCGTAGGTTGCCTGCTGTAGTAGGAGCGTCTACGGGTCCGACAGGTGTTATGAACATTGGGTTCGCCTCAATATTGCCTCCGCCGTCTATAAAGCTGCCGCCGTACCAATCGAGGCCGCTGGTGCCAGCTCCATGCACCAGGCTGTTTGACACGTTTACAGTGGAGGTCAGGTTGGAGATAGAGGCTGAAATGGCGCTCGTTACACCGTCTGCCATGTTATTCCAAACGATAGAATTGCGCATTTTTATACTGCAGGTGCTGTCTTCGCCTGAGTTATACATGGCGCCGCCATCTCCACCTGCAGCATTGCCAGAGAAAGTAACGTTGTTCAGGACAGGCAGGTTCGTGCCACCATCGTAGGCATCGTTGTACAGCGCCCCACCGTCACCCCCGGCAGCGTTGCCGGAGAACAGCACGTTGGTCAATATCGGTCTGCATTCGCCTTCTCCATCACAATCGATGACAACCGCTCCGCCTTCATCGTCAGCAGAGTTACTTGAGAAGACCACATATGTCAATTTGAGGTTGCTGATTCC
>Ga0180438_10003611_pt1 | contig 23170 bp, 17 predicted proteins | sample SS_ome_12_FD_132455 | JGI IMG/M metagenome (GOLD analysis project Ga0180438, IMG submission 132455) | Hypersaline lake sediment archaeal communities from the Salton Sea, California, USA - SS_3_D_2 metaG | ecosystem: Environmental > Aquatic > Non-marine Saline and Alkaline > Hypersaline >...
AGCTCATCTGGAAGCTTAATATCCTCATTTCCCGAAAGATCGAGACCTTCAAGGAGGCTAAATTTACTTATATCCTTGTGAAGAGAGCTAAGTTTAGTATCCGCCAAATTAAGCCATTTAAGTCTCGGGGAACCCCAAAGCCGGGGTGAGAAAGGAAAACGCGGGTTACCTGAAAGATCGAGATCTTCAAGAGAATTAACAAGATTTTCCATCTTTGTATCATCGAACGACCTTCTAAGATTAATATTTCTTAAATTAAGCCGCTTGAGATTTTTAAGAGTGTAAATGGCCTCTGGAAACCCTCCAAACTCTCCAAGCAGCGTGTTATGTGAAAGATCGAGATCTTCAAGAAGAGTAAAGTTTTTTATCTCTTCGGGAAGGACTTTAAAATACATGGCCCTCAAATTAAGACGCTTAAGACCCTTATGAGAGCGTATAAGGCCCCAAAGTTGGTTTGGCACTTCATAATTTCTGTGCTCTGCAAGATTAAGATCTTCAAGTAAGGTAAAGTTTTTTATCTCTTCGGGAAGAAGATATGTCTTTTCCAAATTAAGTCGTTTAAGCTTTTTGAGATCACCAAATTGCTTTGGAAGATTTCGAAGATTTTCGTTCATTGAGAGATCAAGATCTTCGAGAGAATCTGCAAGCCTTCCTATCTCTTCGGGAAGCTGTGTAAGATCGGTGTCACTCAAATTAAGCCGTTTAAGATTTTTAAGATCCCAAAGCTCCTTTGGAAAAGTAGTAGTCTGCCAGCCCATTGAAAACTCAATCTGCCCCCAGTTTCCTGAGAGATCAAGATCTTCAAGAGAATCAGCAAGCCTTCCTATCTCTTCAGGAAGCTGTCTAAGACCGGTCTTACGCAAATTAAGCTGTTTAAGATTTTTAAGATCCCAAAGTTCCTTTGGAAGAGCAATACCCTTGTTCCCCGAAAGATTGAGACTTTCAAGAGAAGTAAGTCTTCCTATCTCTCTAGGAAGGGTTGCTATCCATTTCTTTTCTAGAGAAAGAGATGTGATAGTAGATGCTTCATCGGAATAAAGAAACTCTTTTATCCTCTCTATATACTTTTCATCTGATTCAGAATCAAATCGCTCGACACAGGATGAGAAGGTCTGAATGAAATCTTTGTCTTGTCTTTCTTTCTGATATTTTACTTGGTAAAAGAGGTCGCTTACCCTTTCTTGCTTTATTTGTGAGAGGGAAATGCAGCGCTTTTTGGTACGATAGTTCTGCACCTTGCTCTGGATTTTCTCCACAAGCTCGTGCCTACTAATTCCTTGCATTTCCTCGATGTTTCTTTTGCCAAGAGCGTCAAGGATGCGACAGAAATTATAGCGAGGAAGGAGCCATCGTAGAAATCTACTGATTACAGGGATCTTTCGTTTAGCAGTGAGAAGAGTTCCCTTGAGACAAAGATTGTACTCTTCTGGTTTCGAACAAAAATCTTTAATGCTTGAATCTAACCGAATTGGATCTACCAAACTCATAAAAAACCTATAACTTTTTTGGCCTGCTTCTTAATAAGAGTTTATCAAAAAGATGTCTTTTAAGAAACAACGATACTGAATAACCGTCATTATGGTGTCTTTTTGCTGTCAAAAGTCTATCCCTTTAATCTCTACTTTAACGCCGCGCTCTTCAAGCCCTTTCGGCAGGGTGCTTTTTAATTTCTCCCCTGTCTTTGGTGTCCCCCCCGAAATTCTAAGTTTTTTAAGCCCAGTAAGCTCATCAATTTTGGCGGGAATACGATCAAGATCAATATTATCCAGCTCGAGTATTTCAAGGTGTGTAAGAGTCCACAGAGGATGTGTGTTAGCAATTCCCACAAGGTTTCCTCTAAGGCAAAGCTTTTTGAGATTGATAAGAGCTCCAATCCCTTTTGGGAGATCGATACGCCCCTTCCACGACATATCGAGCGTCTTAAGGGGTATAAGAGTCCAAAGAGACTCGGGAATACTTCTCATCTCTTCGAGCACAAGATAGTTAAGCTTATTAAGGAGCCCAACCGTGCTAGAGAGATCGTCAGGATTCTCCCACCATAGGCTGAGCAGTTCAAGATTTGGAAGAGTCCCAAGAGAATCAGGCAATTTGTCAAAACTTCCGGTAAGATAAAGGCTTTTTAACTTCTCGAGCTCTCCAAGATTTTCAAAAAAGTCAATCTTTCCTTTCCACGCTATCTCAAGAGCTTCAAGATCTTTAAGGGTCCAAAGAGAATCAGGAAAACTTTTCACCTTGTCTTTAAGACAAAGTTCTTTGAGTTTAGTAAGTTGCCCGATCTTCTCAGAAAGATCGATAGGAGGACGTGTTGTTTTGCCGAAGCCTCTCTTCTCTTCTTCATCAATAGGATTTTTCCACGATATATTGAACGTTTCAAGGTTCACAAAATTCCAAAGAACCTCGGGTAGCCCCTCAAGATCATTTCCACAAAGATCAAGCTTTTGGAGTTTAATGAGCTTGCCAAATCCAGTGGGGAGCTTGGTAATCTTGTTCGAAAAAAGCTCGAGAATTTTAAGATTCTTAAGTTCCACAAAGGATGCGGGTAATTGAGTAAGCTCATTTCGAGAAAAGAGAAGCTGTTCAAGTTTAATGAGACTACCAAAGTCAGCAGGAAGCTCTTTGGTTCTGTTCTTAGAAAGATCGAATTTTTTAAGATTCTTAAGTTTCACAAAGGAGTCGGGTAATTCGGTAAGCTCATTTTGAGAAAAGAGAAGCTGTTCAAGTTTGGTGAGTCTACCAATCTCAACAGGAAGTTCTTTGAGTGCATTCTGAGAAAGATCGAGATTTTTGAGATTTTTAAGTTCCACAAAGGAAGCTGGTAATTTGATAAGCCCATTCTGAGACATGAAAAGCTCTTCGAGACTGGTAAGATTACCAAACCCAAGCGGAAGTTCAGTAATTTTATTTACCCGAAGGTCGAGACCTTTAAGAAGTTCAAGTTTTCTAATGGAAGAGGGAAGACTGGTAAGATGATTTCCAGAAAGATCAACTTTTTCGAGCTGGGTGAGCTTTCCAAACCCATCAGGAAGTTCAGTAATTTTGTTGTTTTTCAACTTAAGAAGTTTAACTGATTCGAGTCCTCCAATGGAGGAAGGTAAGCAGGTAAGGTGATTTCCAGAAAGATTCAGCTTCTTGAGCTTGGTAAGGGTTCCCAGCTCAACAGGAAGTTCGGCAAGTCCATTGTCACACAAGCAAAGTTCTTCAAGCAAAACAAGATTTCCAATATTACCAGAGAGGGTTGTAAGACCAATGCCATTTAACCAAACCTCTTTTAGTCCAGTTAATGTCCAAAAATCCTCGGGTAATTTGCCAAGTCTGTTTCTGGAAAGATCAATAACTCTAAGCTGAGTAAGTCGCCCAATTTCTTCTGAAAGCTCTATAAGATGTGTATTATTTACAAAAAGCTCCTCAAGCTTGGAGAGACCCCATAACCCTTCAGGCAACTCTCTAAGATCATTCTCGGAAACGTCGAGGGTTTTGAGGTTAGTGGCTCGTTCAATCTCTTTAGGCAAACTGGTAAGACCAATCTTATTTGCGGAAAGCCTTTCGAGCTGAGGAAGACCCCATAACCCTTCAGGCAACTCTCTAAGATCATTCTCGGAAACGTCAAGAAGTTTAAGGTTAATAGCTCTTTCGATCCCTCTAGGCAAACTGGTAAGAGAGGTCTCGTTTACATAAAGCTTTTCAAGCTGAGGAAGGCTCCACAACCCTTCAGGCAATTTTTTAAGATTTTTATTCCCAGAAACGTCGAGAGTTTTGAGCTTAGTAAGGTTGCTAATTTCTTTAGGCAGACAGCTACATGCGTTATTTTCTACCTTAAGTTCCTCAAGATTGGTAAAAAGGCCAATCTCTTTTGGAATCCTGTCTAAATTTTTTCCACTGAGATCGAGACTTCGTACATGTTGTAGCTTTCCTGAGGAAAGTGTCTCTTGTATCGTCCTCGCGTATTTTTCATCTGTTTGCCCATGAGGACGTTTAACAATAGAAGAAAAAGTTGTAATCAAATCCTTTTGATATTTTGCCTCAAAGAAGGATTTGATCTCATCGACTGATAATGGCTCCTTAGTCAAAGGCTTTGTCTGGAGAGTTGCCCAATGACATCGTGTATTCTCATCAATATCATCAAAAACCTCTTGTACTTGATCATCTGTATAGGTTTCCTTTATCTCTATTCCATACTGAGGCACTATGTCGCGAACCTTTTCATCCCGTAAAAGTACGTTAAGTTTCGCTTTTTTTTGTTGCTTTTCAGACATTGGCTCAAAGAGCTTTTTTTGAACGCTGCCAAAGAGATCCGCTACCTTTTTTTCTTGTTTCCTATGATTGCACCTATAACGCTCTTTTTTACCAAAGATCTCTGCATATAGCTTGTCTCTTTCAACTCCCTCCCTCTCCTGAATCTGTTTTGTACCAAGTTCATTGAGAATGCGGCAAAAACCATACCAAGGAAAAATCCAACGAAAAATCCTACTCAAAAAGTGTTTTCTCGTCGCATACAGAACGTTTCCCTTAACACAAAGATTGTATTGATCAGGGTCTGAACAAAATTTAGCGATGCTCGGATCTAATGAAATACTTGGATCTGGGGAAATCATACCTAATCCACCTAACGTTTAAATCTTAATTTTTCGTAATTAATAATAACAAAAAGCACAAGAAAACAAAAGATTTTTACGCAATAATTCTACTGTCTTGGTACACTGAATGGTCTTTTTTTGAGACCCACGCCACAACTAGTGCAAGGGGCCAAGAATTCCCAGCGCTTTTCCGAGAGGCACTTCAAGGAGCCATTGTCGTCTCTTCAACCACTTCTTCTTTTTTTGTTCGTAAAAAAGAGAATACAGAGAACCCTGTTGGTTTCTTATCTCCTGCACTAAAAGAATTGCTTCGTGTTCTCGTGACAACTTTTTCGTCTGCGGGTATAGATTCTTGAGCCGACGTCTCAGCCTTCATTCTTTTTAGAACGTTTTGTCTCATTCGAGGGTCTAGCTCCCCTAATAATTGCTGAACATCTGGGCTAATTTCCATCTCCGAGATAGAACTTCTTCGGGCTCGTGTTGTAACCTTTTCCGTTGTTGTATCTTGCTGTAGTTCTTGAGCAATCAAGGAACCACTTTGCGATCGAACCAAGGGTTGAGACGAATCTGCTGCCACCACTGTCTCTGAAACTACTTTCTGAGCTGGTATAGAGCCACTTCGGGAGCGCACCAAGGATTGAGGCGCATCTGCCACTACTGTCTCTGAAACTACCTCTTGAGCCGGTATAGAGTTACTTCGAGGACGCCCCGAGGATAGAGCTGGATCTGGCACTATTGTCTCTGCAGGCTTATGGGAACCGCCTTGAGCTTGTCGCGATTTAGGGGGCTGGGGAGGGGGCATGAGTACACGATCTCTTTTGTTCTTGCTCTGAGGTGAGAGCATATCGTTCTCAACGGCCACCTGCTCCCCAAGGGACTGGCGCGTTTTTTGGACAGTTGCTGTGCCTGTAGGTATAACTTTTTTCGCTGCCACCACCTCTGCTGCTATAGTTTTTGGAACCCCTATTACTGTGGACTTGTCCCCCATCACTGCCAATTGTGCTATTGTCTCTGCAGGCATCCCCGACAAAGAGCCGCTTCTACTTGGTCTTGTAACTGCTCCCGCTGTTGTATCTGAACCCACTGCTTGTTCAATCCTTTCTTCTCGAGCAATCATCTTTGTTTCTTTGGCAACTAGAGAACCACTTCGAGAGCGCACCAGAGGTTGAGGTGCACTTGGCACCACAGTCTGTTCAAGACTCATTGGTGCTGTTGGAAGTGCCTTATGGACAGGCTGAGAAGTTGTTTTCGGTGACACTACCAGTGATTGAGATGGTGCATCCTTGTTCTTTAGCGGGGATTTTAGTTTTGCTTTTACCCCGGCCACAACCTTGTCTTTGATCACTTGAACCGAGCGCGGATATCGCGTCTTGCCTTTACCTACGAAGGGAGGTGGGAGCATAGTTTCGCGATCCTCTGCAGCCTGACCTTCCTTAAATACAGGAGAAATGGGTTGTTCTTCCGGTGGTGCAGGAGGAGGCAACACTTTTTTGAAAACTGCTTCTACCTTTTCCTTTTCTAGTTTGGGCTTTCCTCGAGTAAAGTAGCCCTCTTGCTTTACAGACAACCTTTCATACAGCTTTGTTCTATCGATATCTGCTGCAAAGGTAAGTTCATTAGTCTCGAGCACATCAACTATTTTTTTAAAACTATATGAAGAAGAGAACAGCCATCTCCAAAGTCTGTGGAACCCATGCCATGCCCACTGTCTTTTTACAGTCAGCTCTCCTCCTTTCTCAAGACAGAAATCATACTTAGCTGCTTGGGTTTCATCGAAGGAAAGAAATTCTTTCACTTTTTCGCTTACTTGAACCATAAAAAATTCTCCGTGAATATCTGATATTGCAAGTTTACCCTTCAAGATACACGAGAAGTATTTAATAAACAATTAGTTAAGAACATATTTTATTTTTTCGAAAGGATGGTTAGACGATTACTACCTTATCTTCTTAGAGGGGCAATTGATGAATAAGCTTTTCCATCTCCTCGATAGTTGTAACATGACTCAAGGCCTCTCTAAAGGCACGCGCCCCTTTAGATCGGCCAATATACCAACAACCAACTCGGCGCATATCGACCAGAGCTCTTTGGTCTGAGCAGTGTGAGAGTGTCTCGTGAAAGTGATCTATGAGGATCTCTCGCCTCTCAGTAGCACTGTGAAGGGGAATTTCTCCTTTTTTTGCATAGTAGCAAATATCACTGGCAAGCCAAGGCTTTCCAAAAATACCTCGGGCAATAAGTACTCCATCACAAATGGTTGTCTCTAGCATACGGATAGCATCTTCTACAGAAAAGATGTCTCCATTTCCAATGATGGGAATTGTTGTGGCTGCTTGTTTAGCCTCTTTGATCCACTCCCAATTTGCTTTCCCTAAATAGGCCTGCTTTCGTGTTCTTCCATGTATTGTGAGCCCTTTTGCACCAGAGAGCTCTGCAATACGAACAAGATCTTTGTGCACAAGATTTTTCTCATCCCATCCCGCTCGAATTTTCACAGTCACAGGAATTTTTACAGCTGCGACTATATTAGATAAAATCTCACCGATACGAAGAGGAGAGCGAAGAAGAGCAGAGCCACTGCCATCTTTTGTCACATTGTCAACAGGACAGCCGCAGTTTAGATCTATAACATCAAAGCCCATATCTTCAATAATACGGGCTGCAGGCGCTGCCAGACTTGGGTTGCTTCCACAAAGCTGTGCTCCTATTGGCCTCATAGAAGCATTGTAATGGAGCATCCGAAAAGTGTCTTCATCATACTGCAAAAGGGCTTCCATCTTTACCATCTCGCAAAACATAAGCCCTGGATTATATCTAGAGGCTATTTGACGAAACGGATAGTCTGTACATCCGGCTAAAGGAGCGTATAGTATATTGTTTGGAAGCTGCAATGCTCCTAAAGAAAGAGGCTTTACACTCATATGGAAAAGAAGATCGCCCGTTTAATAACCGCCTCTAATATGTGCAGCATAAAAAGAGCCAGAAGAGGACTAATGTCCAGCGTCCCTCCGATAGGAGGAATAACGCGGCGAAAGATATCCATATAGGGATCTGTAAATCGCCTCACAAATCGAATGATCTTATGATCCCGCGCCTCAGGAAACCATGAGCTGATTATGACGATAATGATCATCCAAAAATAACAAGTAAATGCTTTATCGATAAAATGGTAGAGGAAAAACACTGCTTACTCCTTTAATTCATATAGACTAAAATAGGATATCATGATGCCCTTGGTTTACCAAGAGTCATCTTTGCTAAAAATAGGAGAATATTATGTCTATCCTTCTTCTTTCTTGCTGTAAACCACCAGAAAAACCGTTTTCTCTTCTCATAGAACGGTTGCAAGAACAGGGCACTACAGCCTCTGTTCTCGCTACTGGCTACTCAGCACAAGTTTTGAGAGACCGTGGTTTTCAATTCCAAGAAATCAACCCTAATAATATCGATCTTTCTACGCCTTCAGCAGCAAGAGATCTGCTTGTTCAAACCATAATATCAACCTATATAACAGCCTCCTCTATACTCACCGATACGAACCATCCCTTCATCAAGGAGGTTGTGCAAACCTTTAAATTGCAAAAGGGAACATCTCACGGTTTCTACAATTTTGCGAACACATCCAGTGCAATTGTTCAAGCTTGAGCTTATACCTGCAGCGTCGCACCAAAGCTAGCAAGAGGAAGCAGGACAGCAAAGAGCATTGATCCAATAGCAACACCCATTGTGATCAATAAGATGGGCTGTATGAGTCCAACAGCTCTTTCAAGAGTTCGATCACTATCTTCTTCATACAGCTTTGCAAGGTTGGCTAAAATTGGGGCAAGCCGCCCAGTCTCTTCACCAATAGAGACCATTCGAGCAAAAAGGGGAGGAAGATGCTTAGACTTTTGTAATGACGAGGAAAAGCTTTTTCCCTCAACAATTTGCTCTGAAGCATAAGCAATCTCATCTTCTAACACCTTGTTTCCTAAAGCTTCTTTGGCATGCTCTAAAGCCGTACTCAATGTCGTACCACCCAAAAGAAGGTTAGAAAGGGTTCTAGAAAACTTTCCAAGAGAGGATTTTAAAAGATATTGGCCCAAAATCGGCCACTTAAGCATTTTTATAACAACTTTCGATCTCACATCTGACTTTGAGAGAAGATAGATTCCCGCCATTATTGCTCCGATCAAGGAAAACCCTAAAAACCATGTATGGGCATGGATAAAGTGGGTGATCGACAAAACAAATGATGTAAACGCTGGAATCTCTTGATCTTCAAAAAGGCTCTCTATAGAAGGGATAACAAAGAAGATCATAATCCCTAAACTCACAACCAATAAAAGAGATAAAATAGCAGGATAGATAAGAGCAGAAATCAATCGTTGTTTTGCTTGCCTCTCGCTTGACAGCTGTTGACTTAATCGAATCAACGCTTGATCGAGTTTTCCAACAGACTCTCCAGCAACAACAATAGCTCGAAAAAAAGAAGAAAAGGTCTCAGGATAATGTGAAAGAGCTGCAGAAAAAGAGGCCCCTTTCCGAATATGCTCTCGAAGTGAAAAGATAATCCCCTGATACGACTCTCCCTCTGCTTGCTCTTCAAGCGCTTCCAGGCTTTCATATAAAGGAACATTTGCTTCGAGCAGTTGAGCCAGCTGAGAGGTGAAGATCACCTGCTGCTCAAAGGACATCTTCATCGCCTGACTTTTGCTAGATACGGCCTCTTTAAGATCGAGAATAATAAGCTGTTGTTCTCGCAAAAGCCTTTTTGCATCATCCTTAGAGGAGGCTTCTATTGACCCCTTTGATCTTTGTCCATCAGAGCGAACAGCTTTATATTGAAAGACTCTCATCGCTTATTCACCGCCTCGGGTAACTCTCCATACCTCTTCAGGTGTTGAAATACCCTTGTTAACAAGCTCCTTACCATGTTCTGTAAGCGTTTGCATCCCTTCTTGTTTTGCTATATCAAGCAAAAGAGAGGATTCTGGACTAACAGAGATCTGTTTTCTAATAGCAGAAGAGACTTTCATGAGCTCATAGAGACCATGTCGTCCAAAAAATCCCGAGCCCATGCAAAGAGAACAGTCTGGCTTTTTTCCTTTACAAGAGCGGCACACCCTGCGCACAAGGCGCTGTGCAAGAGCTCCAAGACAACAAGAAGAGATTAAGTACGGCTCAATTCCCATATCAACAAGACGGGTCACTGCAGAGCAGGCATCATTAGTATGTAATGTTGAGAGAACAAGGTGACCAGTCAACGCCGATTGAATAGCAATCTCTGCGGTCTCTCTATCTCTAATCTCACCAATCATAATGATATCTGGATCTTGTCGAAGAATATGCCTCAACCCAGTAGCAAAGTTAAGACCAATCTTTTGATGAACAGCAATTTGAGCAACTCCTGGAAGACGATATTCAACAGGATCTTCAATGGTCATGATATTGGTATCAGCGTCCTTTAATTCAGAAAGAGCACTATAGAGTGTTGTCGTCTTTCCACTACCAGTAGGACCTGTAACCAGAATAATGCCCTCAGAACAGGCAAGAAATTTTCGAAAATCAGCCAATACTGCATCTGGCATTCCTAAGTGGTCAAGCCCAAGAACGACATTTCCTTTGTCGAGAAGTCGCATAACAACACGCTCTCCAAGCACAACAGGAAGTGTGCTCACACGAAAATCAATAGCCTTTGCTCCCATTTTCATCTTCACACGACCATCTTGTGGAAGCCTTCTCTCTGCAATATCGAGCTTTGCCATGACCTTGACACGAGTTATCAAAGGCGATTGGAGCTCTTGAGGAGGTGTGAGGTGAGATTGTAAAACGCCATCAATACGAAGGCGAACAGCAAGTCCTGCCTCATCAGGATCAAAGTGAATATCAGAGGCTCCTCTCTTAATAGCTTCACCAACAATGAGATTTAAAAGACGGATTGCAGGAGGCTGTTTTGCATCATCTTCAAGGATATCGTATATTTCGATCTCTTCATCTCGTTTAACTTCACCTGCCTCCTCAATACCCTCTAAAAGAAGAGTCGCAGCATTTTCGTCCTGTTGGTAATACTCATGAATAGCAGATAAAATCGCATCTCTTGGTACCCATATCAGCCGTATCTCTTTATGAAACTGAAATCTGAGTTCATCAAAGGCACCTGTTGCTAAAGGATCAGCTGTAGCCACGGTAAGAGCGTTTTCATCTTCTGAAACAGGAAAGACAAGCTCTCTCTTTACAAAGGCGTAAGAGACAACCTTCATCAAGGAGCGGTCAATATCGAGCTCTGAGAGCGTTTTTGCAATAGGAATACCAAGCCTTTTTGCTGTGGCCTCACCATCGTCTACTGATTTTGTCTTTGTTGGACGCGCTGTTACTGCAGAAGGAGGTGCTGACGGCTTTCGAATATGAGAGAGAGCTGAATCATATCCCTTTTTTAGCTTTCCGAGAAGATCTTCCAAAACCATAGATTCCTCTTACGGTGAAATATCCGGAGAGCCAAACAACATGCGCAGACTCTTAGACATCAGGCCCTTTCTTTTCTCCGCCCTAGCCTCAAGAACCTCTTGTAAAAATTCTGGAGTATCTCCAGGTCTCTTTGAAAGCTCTTCTTTTCTAAGAGCCTTCCACTCCTCATGCTCATCTGGAAGGATTCTTGGTGTGAGGAAGACGATCATCTCAGTGCTTTCATCTGCAAGCGTCGACATACTAAAGAGCTTTCCTAATCCCGGAATCTCACCAAGAAATGGAATCATCTGTTTTTGCCCAGCTGAAAGCTTTCGTCGCAATCCTCCTAGGATCACTGTCTCCCCATCTCGTACGCGAACTTCGTTTTTGATATTGCGCCTCATGACATCCGGTCTATCACCCTCTTTCTCTTTCTGATTTTCGAAAAGGATGTCCGTTGCCAGAGTGACGTATTTTAACTCATCCGACTGATCTCCATCTATTTTAGCATGAATTGTAGGAGTGATCTGCAGGGTAATTCCATATTCCGCACGAGAATAGGAGTCCTTGACATGTCTATCGGTTACTTCAACAGATCCTGTATTAATTGAAATTTGTTCGACAATGGCAAGCTTTGCCGGCGTCTGATTAATAGTTGTTATCGATGGATTGGCGTTGATTTGAATATCATCTTGAGAGAGCAAAAATTGGTAGGCCATATCATAGGCAGGAAACCAACCGCATTTACTTTGCGAGAAAAAGAAGTTGAGAATACCTTTGACAACACCATTTTCCTCGTTGTTGTCATTGCTATTGTCGTTGCCGTTAGTATCATTGCTGTCATCGCTCTTTTTCTCTTTTGATTTCTTTTTATATTTCCTTCTCTCTCTTCCATTACCATTCCAAAAGAGCTTTGTCTTCGATCTACCCGACGCAGCATCACCAATTCTTAGGTTATTCAATCCTATTGAGCTTGCATCAGAGACCCTCTTTTCAAAGAGCAAAACATCGATCTGAACCATGCGTTTGGGAACATCAAGTTTATGTAAAAGCTCCCGAAGCTTTGGTAAAAGATAGTTTTCAACAACCATGATGATCGAATTTGTTTTTGCATCGACGATAAAGTTCTCAGAGGTGTCTTGCTCAGTTTCACTTTTCGATTTTATCGGGGGAATAGAAATGGGCTCTGACTCAATAATCAAAGTATCTTGAGCATGACTGCGCGCTTCAGTCTTTTCGCGCTGCCACTCCATCCATGTAGGGCGCTCCGGTGTTTTCTTCGGTGCTTCACCTAGAGGATCCTCTAATCCCATCATCCTCTTGTAGACTTGGCCCAACACTTTTGCTAATTCTTCAGCTTCTGAATGGCGGCAGGCATACCAATGGATTCCCCTCTCTTTCACCTGTCCTATGCTCGTCTCTAGCTCATCGATAATCTGACACGCTTTTTCTATCTGCTCTTTTTTTCCCATCAGAAAGAGAGAAGAGGCGGGGGACTTTAGCGGTATAACACGAAAACCAAAAGAGGCGCTCTCATGGCCTCCAAAAGCTGGAAATGGGGGTCTTTCTCCACCTCCTTCAGAGACATGAATACCCTCTCCTTCGAAAATAGATGAGAGAACTTTAGCGACCTCCTCGCTACTGCCTCGCTGGAGAGTAACAATTTTATGCTCCTGAGCGCGTTTAGGAGAGACAATAAAGTCATATACCTTCAATAAATCTTGTATTTCACGCACAGGACCAACGAGCACGAGATGACCGCCGACAATTTGAACAGAAAGCGATTCTTGAGGAGTAAAGCGCTCGAGAAACTGCAAAACACGTCGAAGCTCTCCAGTTGGAGGAGAGCAAATAAATGCTATTTTTTCATTTGAAGGCAATACGCTTATCAGCGCTCTCTCGTCTGTGATACAGTGCAGACCCGATTGATTGATGCGCAAAAAATAGAGCTGCTTTACAAACGGAGAGAGCTTCTTTATACCAATACCAAAATTAGAGAGAATAACACTCAACATATCGTCCCAATCAGCTCTTGGGACCGAAAGTTTAGAATTTAGGTGAATTTTATACGCCGCTATCTCCGGAGGCATCACAAAGACAGCATCTCCACTGCTGTAGTCAATAACGAGCTGGCCTATGGTTGTGTCAGGCTGGTGCCAGAGCCCCTCAAAATCTTCTGAAGAGTCTTCCTGCGCCAATGTTCTCCACTCTTCTTCTAATTTTCGAACCTCTTTCTGCAATTGAAGAATGCTGCTTTTGTACTCCTCGACAATCTCTAGCTGTTCTTCATCCAATTGATCCAAAGCCTTTTCAGTAAAAAGGGAAGCTCGCATCTCCTCATAGAGATCCTGTATTTCTCTCTTTTTCCGAACAAGGCTTTCATGAATTGTTTGTAAATCACTTCGATCACTTGCTGCTTCTGAAGTCTGAACCAGTTTTTCTCTTTTTTCAGACAATGTCACTGCAAAACTTCCAGGAGAGGAAGGAAGGAAAGCAAAGAGAAGAAAAAATAAAAGAATCGAACGAATAAACACCATTTCCCCAACCTTACTCTTCATCGTCAAATTCATCATCATCAAACTCTTCATCATCAAAGAAGAACTCATCGTCATCTTCTTCTTCTATAGCACGAGCAGGAGCTGCATCTTTGCGCTCCCATGATTTATAGAGGGAGACCGCTATACTATCTTGTTGAGATCTAGAACTGTTAAAGAAGGAGCCAACAAGACAGGACTCTCCTTGAATCTTCTCAATACCTGAAAAAGCTAAAAGCCCTCCTGAAAGACGACCCTCTATATACGCATCTAGCTGCTCAGAAGAATCTATCCGTGTATATCCATTTGAAGTCAACACAATCCAATCATCTGGAGCTAAAACAACTCTTTTTCCTTGAATCTCTGCAATCCACCGTTTTTTCGAAAGAGCCCCCACCAATCTCATCGGCGGCATTTTTGTATCGAACGTGTCACTGCGGCGCATCAAGGTTGCAATTACATGTGAGGAGCCCTCTTCATTCCATAGATCGAATAGTATCGAGCGCTGATCAATGCTTTTCGCTCTAAGAAGATTCTTTCCTATTGATTCGGGCCCTAGAGTCACGCGATGCCATCTATTCTCTTCAAAAACAAAGGCATCTCCCTCACCAACCCACAACACATATGCATCATCTTCTGTTCCAAATTGCACGCGTTCTCGTCCTGCTTCAAAGGCATAGTCCTCTCCACCGAGAGTTTCGACGACTAAGTCGCGACCATACCAAAGAGCCCCCTGTTTTTCTAGTATAGTAGGTTCAGCTCGCCACGATCCTATTGTCCACTCCTGAAATGTATTCGCTGATGGAGGCAAAGGAGTTTGACCAAGGGTAAAGCGGTGTAGCTCTGGAGGTGTTGTAATGGGTTTTCCATCATCTCCTTCTAATTCAACGAGTACCTCTGCACCGCCAATATGAATAATAAACTCTAATTGCAAACTTGTCGGCTCCGAGGAGACTGCCCATTTACGAGTTCCGGGATCAAATTGCAAAGAGACCTTTTCAGAAACAGGGGTGCAATATACGCCCTGCACATTTCTCAAGCCATATTGAACAACAGAATCAGAGGGCGCTCTATCTGGTCGACCGCCAGCTCCAAAATACAAAAGATGCGTTCTGAGATCGGGAAGTCGTAGTGGTCTATCTACTTTCGAGAGATGAAAAAGGGGCTGTTGAAGGGACTCATGTAACGTTGTTTTCTGTGCAAAACTCTTTTGTGTTGGCTCTGAAAAGACCGTCTGATCTGGTGCTTCTTGAACCTCTTCAGTTTGAAAGGAAAAGAGCACACAGATAAGCAGGATAAGGATCGCCACTACCCAGAACAAGAACGCAATAAACCAAAGTCTTTTAGGTGTAAAATGCATAATATGAACTTATGAGTTGACAATTTATGCCAGCCATACACAGGATCTAAGCTAAAGCCCGTGTGGCCAATAGGCGTTGTCATACATATTAATCTATCGGTATCTTCTAGGCAACGCACAAAAGAGATAACCATTGTTAAGCTATAAGGATGTACTATGGCAGACCCAACACAAGAGGACCCAAAGGGGACTCAAAGCAAATTTGAGGAATTTATCGAATTGTGCAAGTCCAATATAGGCGACACTGTTGCGTATATCATTCTTGCTATCAGCCTTTTTTATACCTTTTTCGAACCATTTGTCGGTGGTTTGATTGTCGGATTTATCTCCGGTATCTATTTTTCTTCCCAGATCTTGCTTAGAGGTCAACAGTTCCGAGAGTTTTTAATCACAGATGGCATCTTTAAAAGCTTTGTTCTCATCGCCGCTTTCGCTGCCTTCATTATTACGGCACCAGGAATGGCGCTTGGGCTTTTATTGGGAACATTTGGCAGACATCTGTTTAAACGGGGCTCTTGAAAAAATAGTTAGATCTATCCTTCCATCTAAGAGATCGTCTACTCTCTAAGAATCATGGATATTCAAACTATAACAACGTGGTTTTGCGCCAATAAAAGGGCTTTTCCCTGGAGAAAGAACCCAACACCATACAGGGTTCTTGTCTCTGAAATCATGCTGCAGCAAACACAAGCTACGCGTGTTATTCCCTTTTTTCTTCGATGGATGGAGCAGTTTCCCTCCTTGGAAAAATTAGCTCTTGCTCCAGAACAAGCGATAATAAAAGCGTGGGAAGGGCTTGGCTATTACTCAAGAGCAAGGTCTTTACAAAAAGCTGCTAGAACCATTGTAGAAAAATTTAATGGAAAAATCCCCAGCACAAAAAAAGAGCTTCTTACAATACCAGGAATAGGTCCTTATACAGCCGGAGCTATTCTCTCTTTTGCCTTTCACAAAAAGGCTGCAGCTGTCGATGCCAATGTCATTCGCCTTCTCTCTCGTTTAAAAGAACAAAATATAAGAGTGAAAGAACTTGAGGCATTCCTAGAAAAAAGCCTCCCTACTACATCTCCTTGGATAGCTATGGAAGCGCTTATTGAACTCGGCGCTCTCATTTGTAGGCGCAGACCTCTTTGTGAAAATTGTCCCTTGTCTCAAGAGTGTCTCTCCAAACAAAGGGGAACAACAACTCGCTTTCCCCCAACTACCTCCCAACAAAAAATTTCCCTATGGAGAGATGTTGCTCTGATTGTAGCAAAAAATAAAGTCCTCGTTTGCCAGAGAAGCGGCAAAAAGATAATGTCAGGGCTGTTTGAATTTCCTTTTTTTGAATCAAAGCCTTCTGGAAGAGGTGAAAAGGCCTTTTTGCGCCATCTAAAAAAGCTCAGTCTTAATCTCTCCATTATTCATTCACTTTGCCCTGTCACGCATTCATTTACCCGTTACAAGGCAACGCTCTATCCTCTGATCTTATCCTCTCCCCATGAATTTTCTTGGCCGGAAGGCGTGTGGGTGCCCATAGAAGAGCTTTCTTCTCTTGCTTTTTCCTCTGGTCACAAAAAGATTATGGGGAGCGCTCTGCCAATTTTGCGTACTTATAAAAAGCGCAGTTCATATTAAACCAGCTAATCTCAAAGCCCTCTCTGCCAAGCAGAAAGCCTCTTTGGAAAATGTAGGATTTTATAAAGGCAAAAAGAGCGTGGAGAAAGGCTGTACGAAGAGAACTTTTCTTTCCCGTATGCTCTTCTGCATACAGGGTTGTATATTGATCCATTTTCTCTAAAAACATCTCCACAGAGTCGTATGGATAATGCAAAACAGGTGAGGAGAGCTTTTTACACTTCATTTCCTCTTGCACGATAGATTCATGTACAAGTGCATCGGAAAAGCAGGTTTTTTCTTTGTTATAAAGGCGCACAACCCGGTCTGGATACCATCCACATCCACGAATATGGCGGCCTCGATAAAAGTTTTTTCTCCAAAAGGAATAGACACATCTTTCATCAAGATCAAGAGAAAGAACCTCCTCAATAAGCTCCTCGCTCATAATCTCGTCGCTGTCTATAGAGAGAATCCAATCGTTTCGTGCAAGTGAAGAGGCGAGATTGTGTGTCGGCCCAAACCCCTCAAATGAGCGCTCATATATGGAGACATTTGGATAGGAAGCGGCTATCTCAAGCGTCCTATCTGATGATCCTGTGTCAACTACAACAACCTCATCAAAAGAGCTCAAGGCCTCTAACACCTTTGCTATATACCGCTCACTATTCTTTGTAAGGACAGTCACACTAATCACAGCTTCTTCCTTAAGCAAATTACTGTAGAGCGAGTATTGCCAAATTTTCGACAAAAAGCAAAAGTTTTTTCAATCACCCTAATTTTTACAAAACGAAACTATTTGGCAGTCATTATATAAACTTAGTTTGCCTGTTTAAGGTTTTTAGTCGGAATCGTTTTCATAGTACCTATCAGCATAATAGCACACTACTCCTCTTTTTCCGAATGAATCGGGGACTTTTTTGTTCTCCCTCGGATGTAGGATGATCTGCCTTATTTTGGGCAACTGACCAAGACATGCTGGAAGTTCTGTGAAGGAATTACCGGCAAGGGTTAGGCATCGCAGCTCTCCCAAATCACCAACCCCTTCAGGCAAATCGGTGAGCTCGTTATTATCGAGACAAAGTGTTTGTAGCTGCACCAAGCGGCTAATTCCTTCAGGAAGAGCGGTGAGGCTGTTGTCGTCGAGAGAGAGCACTTGTAGATTGACCAAACCTCCAATCTCTTCGGGCAGAGCGGTAAGGCTGTTGTTGCTGAGACGGAGCTCTTGCAGCTGAACCAAGCTGCTCATCCCTCTAGGAAGAGCAGTGAGGCTGTTGTGGTAAAGAGAAAGCTTTCGCAGCTGAACTAAACCGCAAATCTCTTCAGGCAAAGTTGTGAGCTTGTTGTTATTGAGAGAAAGTATTCGTAGCTGAACCAAGCTGCCAATTCCTTCAGGCAAAAAGGCAAGGCTGTTGCTGTTGAGAGAAAGCTCTTGTATGTTGCCGAAACTGAAAATTTCCTTTGGGACATTCGTAATCGTCTTCCACAAATATGAATCACAATATGAATTACAATAGCTTAACTCTGTTATCGTTTCTTCTTGTTGTTGAAGATAGTCAAAAACGACAGCAACTTTTTGCGGAAAAGATTTTCCAGTAAAATCAAGAGAAGAAGTGTTCTTTGAGATTATGGATACAAGGTTGTATATATCAGCTTGTTTAAGAAGAGTGTACAGCTTTTTTGGATCTTGAGCGATTTCTTCATAAAAACGAAAAACAAAATCTTCCTTTCTCTCCTCTGCAATAGTGATATTTTTTTTGAAAAGATGATCAATTTCCTTAATACGCCCAAGGGTCTGTTTTGCATTCTCTTCTATGTACGGATAAGTAATTCCGAAGGAAGAAAGAAGTGGCTTTAGATCTTTTTCCAGAACTGGATTGAGTGCTAAAGAGAACTGTATTTGATCCGGTGTTGGCAAATAAAACATAATACGGCCAAGATGAGGCAGGTTTGCACCTTCAGTGAATGTCATGATTGGGCACGAGTCGTCCGATGGAGGCGTAGCTGCTGGATGTGTAAGCATCTCTTCAACTATCTTACTAACAGAGATTTCTGTGGAAGAAGCCGCTTCTTGAATAGGTTGAATAGGGAAAATATAGTGGCTTTCGTAATCCCGGGCAGCTCGCCCACACGGTAAAATTGGGAGGGCCATAATAATGATCCTGTTTTGTTTAACAAACTATGTTAGCAAACAAAAAGGTTTAAAATCATGGCCTTCAATTGCAATAACGAATTTTATCCTTGAGTGAGTCGGAGGTTTTTACGTTGTCGCCCTTAGCCACAACAATCGTTTCTAGGTAGGGCAATTGACTAAGCCATTCAGGGAGAGCGGTGAGTCGATTGTCAGAGAGATTAATCTTTTCTAGCTTGCTCAGATCGCCAAGCTTTTCAAAACAAAGGTTAAACCGCTCGCCAGAAAGATTGAGTTCTCTTTCTAAAAAGTTTCTAGCTTGCTGAACAAACTGCTGAGACATTAACAGGCCACCGAAGAACTTGATTCGCATCAGTTGCTTATTCAGCTTTTTAACCGCCTCAAGGAGAAAGTTAAGTTGGTCCTCAGAGAACTTAAACTCTTTCAGTTGGCTTAGATCTCCAGTCCATTCAGGAAGGTCGGTAAGATGATTACCAGAAAGATTGAGTCTTCTCAACCCGGTCAATTTGCTAACCCCCTCGGGAAGATCGTTGAGATGATTGCCAGAAAGATTGAGTCTTCTCAACTCGGTCAATTTGCTAATCCCCTCGGGAAGATCGTTGAGATGATTGCCAGAAAGATCAAGTTCTTGCAATTTAGTTAACTTAACAACCCCCTCAGGAAGGTCGGTAAGATGATTACCAGAAAGATTGAGTCTTCTCAACTCGGTCAATTTGCTAATCCTCTCAGGAAAATCGATGAAATGATTGCCAGAAAGATCAAGTTCTTGCAATTCAGTTAACTTAACAATCCCCTCAGGAAGGTCGGTAAGATGATTACCAGAAAGATTGAGTCTTCTCAACTCGGTCAATTTGCTAATCCCCTCGGGAAGATCGATGAAGTTGTTTTTGGAGAGAATAAGATTTAGAAGATTTTTCAGCTTACCAATCCCCTCAGGAAGATCGTTGAGGTTGTTCTTGCTAAGGTCAAGATATTGAAGATCGGTAAGGCCAGCAATCAAATCAGGTACAGCAATGAGTTGATTATCTGCGAGGTTCAGCCATCGCAAGTGAATCAGACCACAAATTTCTTTTGGTAGAGTGATGAATTCGTTGCAGGAGAGATTGAGAGTCTTCAGATTTTTCAGCTCACCAATTTCTTCTGATAGAATGGTGACCTTTGTCTCGTAGAGCCTGAACTTTCGCAGATTTTTGAGAAAACTAATTTCTTTTGGAATATTTGAGATCTCTCCGATGTAGTTATTCATCTCAGTATTTAATTCCGTTATCGTCCCTCCTTCTTGCTTAAGATAATCAACAACAGCCGTAATTTTTTTAGGAAAGTTATTGTAGTCACCATTTATCCAAGCGCCCGGAAACAAGCTTACGAGGTTGAATCTATCAGCTACTCTAAGAAAAAAGCGGAGTAACTTTGGATTTTGCATAATCTCTTTAGAAGAAGAGAAGTAAGTAGTGGGATCTTTACCTTCTGTCCAAACCCGCTTCTGCCTCCTGTCATCATCTTTCGGTAAAGATTCTCTAATTCTTTCAATGCGCCAAAGAATTTTCTCTTTATCTTCTTCTTTTTTTGGAAAGGGGTAGGCTATCCCAAAAGAGGTGAGTAAGGGCCCTAAATTATTTTGAAAGAGTGTCCTACATGTTGTAACAAAGTTCGTTTGCTCATCTGGCTCCAAATAAAACATAAGGCGCTCAAAATGAGGCTGGTTGACGCCTTCAGTTAGCGCCATAATCGGACACGAGCCATCTGACGGAGGCGTTGCTGCCGGATGGTGCTGCATCTCTTTAACTATCTTACTGATAGAGGCTTCTGTAGCAGAGACTTCCTCTTGAGCAGGGGGGATATTTTGAGTCTCACAATCCTGGACGGGTTGGCCATATGATGAAACTGGAGAAACCATAATAATGACCTACTTTTGTTTAATAATAAAAAATATTAACAAATAAAGGCTTTTTTGTAAATTATTTACTAATATTTTTAGCCGAATGAACAAGACTGATTGCTTTGTTCGTAGAAATAACTACATTAATAAACACAATATTTTGTGTTGCAAAAACTAAAAAAGTGATATCTTAATTTATTTCTAAATATTAAAAGATAAGGAGAGAATAGTATGTTGCCCACAATTCAACCATTTGGCCCAATAGCCCCTCGTACGTGGGAGTCTTCAGAAAGCGGCAAAAAACAAAATTGCGATATATGCGAAAAGCCGAGCGCCGAGACATCTTGGCTTAGCCATAATGCACACATTGCTTGTCTCAAGCAGTTAGGCTCTGCAGAAGACAATCTGGCAACAATTATATCCAAGAAAAATTTCGATAGTCGTTGTTCTGCACACGCAACTGCTGTAAAAGCAGTTCGCGCAAGTTGTGGAGAAAAGACTATCTTAGAATATATCCGTACAGAGGGCGAAGATAAGTTAACAAAGTTGTTCAACACTGTCGGCCTCAACGCCGTACAACAGCTAAGCTTTTAGAGCGCTGAGGCGCTCTGCTAAATCTAGGGGAAGGGAAAGCGTAAATGTTGTTCCTTTTCCAAGGCTTGAGCACACTTTTATCTCTCCGAGATGCTTGTTGACGATTGTTTCAGCAATTGAGAGACCAAGGCCAGAGCCGCCTAATTTCGATGAGTGGGCTTTATCGACCCGATAAAACCTTTGGAAGATATTCTCTAGATCTGTCTCTGGTATACCAATACCGTGATCTTCCACCTCTATCGTCACTTTATTTTCATGGCGCGAAAGGCGAACTTCTACGAGAGCTGGCGTTGTTGAATATCTAACAGCGTTTTCGAGCAGGTTTGTAATGGCCATCTCTATAAGAGATTCTTCAACACCAAGCTCGAATGGATCTTTTTTGTCATATACAAGAGAGATTTTTGCCTCGCTATCTGTCTCCTTAACTCTTTTTATACACCTTTCAATTATCTCCACTAAGCTACAATCGGAAATTCTAAAGGAGGGAAGATTTTCCACATCAGCTAGTGTGAGAAGGTCTTTTATAGTTGAGGTCATCCTCTGGCAATTGTCGACAATTCTCTCTGTTACCTCTTGAACAGTCTCTTGTGGTAGATATGGATTTTCATAAACCGTCTCTGCAAACCCTCTAATAACCGTAATTGGTGTTTTTAACTCATGCGAAGCATTGGCAATAAAGGCCTTTCTCATCTCCAGCATTCTGTGTTGAACAGAACGATCATGGAGAACTAAGAGAGCACCCCCATCAAAGGCTCGAGGTACAGCAACAAGGTTAAGATAAAGTTTTTTCGAAATCTCTATCTCGTCAACAACCATCTCCTGCTTTTCACAGCAGCGCTCTAAAAGACGCAAACAGGTGGGATGGATAATTCCACCTACAGGCTTTCCTATAATCTGATTATCAAGGGTTAAAAAGGAGAGCGCTGTTCGATTCACATAAGAGACAAGAAAATCTGAATCAATCGCTACAACCCCATCTGTAAGCGACTCCAAAATTGCTCCCCGTTCATTGCGCTCTTTTGTCACCGACTCAATCTCATAGCGCACTCGTCGAGAAAGAGAGTTTAATGTGTTGGCAAGATGGGTAAATTCATCCTTTGGTCCTGTCTTTAATTGTATGGAGGGAAGTGTAGAGAGATTTCCTTCCTGATAATTTCTAATTGCCCAAATAATCTCTCGAATAGGACTGGAAAAATGGTTTAATACCATTACAGCTATCGCAGAAAACAAAACCAGAACCAATGCCCCAAAAAATAAAAACCCTAACGTAAACCCACTCTTTAACTCCTGAATATACTGGAAGGGAAAGGCAAGACGTAAAACATAAGGATGCCCATGAAAATCAAAGCGTTTCGCCATATAGACAAGCGTCTGCCCAAGAAGGTGTGAATATTCTTCTGAATATCCAGATCCATACTGCAGAGCATCCTCAACCTCTGGATGGGTCACAAACTGAAGAGGGAAAAAGGGAGAGCCAATTAATCTCTTTGTATGAGAGTCGTAGAGAAGGCGACGCTGATCATCCAAAATTCCAACGCGGTAAAAGATATGCCTCTTTTGATGGCGCAAAATAAGAACCAAATCTTCAGGGGTTTTGGCAACAACAAGTTCTTCGACGATGCGATCCGCACAATCGCTCATAGAACGAAAAACGATCTGTTGAACAGACTTCGTAACAAACGGAAACATCAATATCAAGAAAAGAACCAGAACAATTACATAACTAATAAAAACTTTCTGGCGAAATGACTTCATAAACAGGAACCCGTCTTTTTAGAAACCCAGGTTGCGTCCTATTCCTCCTTAGAAGCTGAGCGAGGAAAACAAGATACGAGCGTTGCGATGAAGGCAAGGTTTGTTAACCTTGCCGAAGAGCAACGCGAAGTAGATTATTTTCCGCAGCCAGCTTGTAAGAGGAATAGGATACAACTTGGGTTTAGAATTCAATTATGCAATAAAGATGGGTTTAAAAGGAAGATTGAGTCTTGATGGATTCGAACCATCGACCCCCTCATTAAAAGTGAGGTGCTCTAACCGCTGAGCTAAAGACCCTAT
>Ga0180438_10003612_pt1 | contig 23169 bp, 22 predicted proteins | sample SS_ome_12_FD_132455 | JGI IMG/M metagenome (GOLD analysis project Ga0180438, IMG submission 132455) | Hypersaline lake sediment archaeal communities from the Salton Sea, California, USA - SS_3_D_2 metaG | ecosystem: Environmental > Aquatic > Non-marine Saline and Alkaline > Hypersaline >...
CGGGGCTTCGATCTGGAAGGGATGCCCAGAAAGCGGGTGCCCTTGATAGAGAAAGGTGTGCTGAAAGGTCTGGTGCATGACAGAGTCACGGCCAAGAAGATGAAGACGCGAAGCACGGGACATGCCGGTCTCCAACCCGCACCGAACGGGCCAAGCGTTTCAAGCCTTGTATTGGAGCCCGGCAAGGCGACGCTGGAGGATATGGTTCAGCGAAGTGAACGCGCGATTCTGGTGACACACTTCCACTACACGAACATGGTAGACCTTTCTAGGCTTGTCGCGACGGGGATGACACGAGACGGAACTTTTCTGATAGAGAACGGGAAGGTCACGCATCCGATTCGGAATATGAGGTTCACGCAATCGCTGACCGAGGCATTCTCGAACATACTGGACGTGGGAAGGGAGCCAGTGCTCTGCGAAGGGTTTTTCGGCGGCGGGGTGGTGACCCCTGCGATGAGGATGAAGGATTTCACTTTCTCGAGCAAGACCGAGTTCTGAGGAGGCAAGAGGTTGCGAGACCTGATGGAGAGGGCTCTGGGAATTGCGAAGAGGCGCGGGGCAAGCCATGCCGAGGTGCGGGTGGTGGATCTAACGACGCAGGGGCTGTCGGTAAGGAACGGAAAGGTCGCGCAATCAAGCTGGGGGGAGACTGCGGGGGTGGGAGTACGAGTGATTGTGGACGGGTCGTGGGGGTTTGCCGCCGGTGCCAAGTTAACCAAGCCAGAAATAGAGAAGACGGCGCGGAAGGCGGTCGAGGTGGCAAGGGCCAGCGCGTCGCTGAGGAGCGGGCGAGTAGACCTCGCGCCCGAACCGGCTCACCAGGACACGTGGACGACACCGTATATCGAGGATCCCTTTCCCGTGCCGGTGGAGCAGAAGCTGGCGCTGCTGTTCTCGGTCGATAAGGTGCTTCGGAAGGGCAGGAAGGTGGCGGTTGCCGAGACGCGAATGGACTTCAGGCGAGAGCGGATTCTGTTCGCGAACAGCGAGGGAGCGTTCATCCGGCAAGTGCTGCTGCGAAGCGGAGCGGGATACTCGGTAACCGCGTCGGCGGGAGGGGAGATCCAACATCGTTCCTATCCGTGTTCGTTCGGAGGCCAGCACTCGGCGATGGGTTACGAGCTGATTGGAGGGTTGGGGCTGCTGGAGAATGCCGAGCGAATCCGTGACGAGGCGGAGGCGCTGCTGAGCGCGGGACAGTGTCCTTCGGGAGAGAAGGACGTGATTATCGATGGGCCGCAGCTTGCGCTCCAGGTCCACGAGTCCTGCGGGCACCCGTCCGAACTGGACAGGGTTTTGGGGATGGAGGCGAACTTCGCGGGGACGAGCTTCATGACTCGGGAGAAGATGGGAAGACTGAAGTACGGGTCTTCACTTGTGAATCTCGTTGCGGACACGACGCTGCCGACGGGGCTGGCGACGCGGGGATTCGACGATGAGGGGGTAGCGGCGCAAAGGTGGCACATCGTGAAGGACGGTGTGCTGGTGGGATATCAGACAAGCCGAGAGGTGGCGGGCGAAGCAGGAGAAAACAGGAGCCGCGGGTGCGCAAGAGCGGACGGCTGGTGGAGCGTTCCGATGATACGGATCACGAATTTGAGTCTGCTGCCCGGCGAGTGGGAATTGGACGACCTGATTGCTGATACTACCGATGGGATCCTGCTTTCGAACAACCGGTCGTGGAGCATAGATCAGCGACGCTTGAACTTCCAATTTGGGACTGAGGTCGGATGGGAGATTAAGAAGGGCAAGGTCACGCGGATGCTGAAAAACCCGACCTATCAGGGCATAACGCCGAAGTTCTGGGGAAGCTGTGACGCGATATGCGATGAGACGCACTGGAAGCCATGGGGGTTAGTGAACTGCGGGAAGGGGCAGCCGATGCAGGTCAGCGCGATGACACACGGGACAGCACCGGCGAGGTTCAGAGGGGTGGCAGTCGGGGTGCAGAACGGTTAGGGCGTTAGAGCTTCAGCTGGAGCCTTCTCAGCCGTCGGAGATTTAGAGAGTCCATCTTCTTGCCGGATTCGTCGCCGCTTCGGGTCTTTGGGGTCTCGAGGATTGCGGGAAGGTCTGCGAGGTCAGGGTCGTTGACCACGTTGCGGAATCCATCTCGGCCAATCTTCCCTTCTCCGATGTGCTCATGACGGTCAAGCCTGCTGCCGAGCGCCCCCTTTGCATCGTTCATGTGGAGGGCTCGGACTTTTTTGAGGCCCACCAAGCGAGAGAGCTCCCTCATGGTGCGAGAGTAGGCAGCAGGCGTGCGGATGTCGTATCCGGCTGCGAACATATGGCAGGTGTCGAGACAAACGCCAATCCGCTGGGGGAAGTGGGAGAGGTGGATGATCTCAGCTAGCTGTTCGAACTTGTAGCCGAGGACAGTGCCCATCCCAGCCGTGGTTTCGAGAAGAATCATGGGACGCGTTCGCCGTGCCATTCTGAATGCTTTGTCGAGCCCACGCGCGATTTTGGCTATCCCCTTTTTCTCTCCCTGACCGACATGAGCGCCCGGGTGAACGGCTATGGCCTTGACGCCCAGGATTTCGGCCCGGTTAAGCTCGACAGCCATCGCCTCGATAGACTTGCGGTGGTGCGCATCGTCGGCAGCGGCGAGATTGATGAGATACGACGCGTGGGCGAGGACTGGCGCGATGCCGGACTGCTTCTCGGCCTGACGGTAGCGCTTGACTTCGTCCTCCTCAAGCGGGGGGAGACGCCAGTTGAGATTGGGGCGAAGGAAGATCTGGAGGGAGTCGCAGCCGACTTCCGTCGCGCGGTCAAAGGCTTTGGAGACTCCGCCGGCAACGGACATGTGCACGCCAAATCGCATTAGCCGCTCTCCCCTACCCCGATCTTTGCGCAGAGCTGATTGAGCGGGCACTCGCCGCAAGAGGGTTTGCGGGGGCGGCAGATGGTTCTGCCATGCTGTATCAGATTCAAGTGGAGGGGATACTCTGCGCCGTTGGGGACCACGTTGGCGAGGAGGTCGTGAGCCTTTGCCGCGGTGGTTCCTTCGGGTATGAGGCCAAGCCTGGTTGTCACACGATGGATATGAGTGTCGACAGGGAAGACGGGCTTGCCGCAGGCAAACAGGAGGACCACGAAGGCGGTCTTGGGGCCTACCCCGGGGAGAGAAGTGAGCTTGTCGGCCGCTTCGGAGGTGTTCATCCGGCAGATGAAGTTGAGAGAAAGGGAGCCCTGGGTGCTTTGGAGCCAGGAGAGGATATGCTTGATGCGTTTGCTTTTCTGGTCGGCCAATCCGCCGGAACGAATGGTGCGGGCAATGGTCGACCTCCTGGCCTTAAGAAGGTCGTCCCAGTGTGGAAAGCGGGCGCGAAGGGCAGCGAAGGCGCGTCCGCTGTTAACGTCGGTGGTATTCTGTGAGAGGATGGTTTGTATCAGAACGGAGAGGGGGTCGCGGCGCTTGCGCCTTACCGGCGTGCCGAAACGCGCGCGGAGGAGCTTGTCAATCTGCTGAGTTCTGCGTCTGAGGCGCTGGAGTGGGGGGTGTGCCTGATTCATGAGAGTACGTAAGGCGGTCCAAAAGTTGAGCCACGCGAGAGTGGTTGTCGGGGGTCTGGCAAATGATCAATGCTCCCAAAGCGTCTGAGTAACTAATGGTGCCTTTGCCGCCATTCTGCCACCAGGATTGAGGACTCACGTGCTGCAGTATGTACTCTATCAAGAGGTCGGGGGTGAAGCGATAGAGTTCCGTTTCCTGGCCGGTGCTCGTCTCGGCGGGAACAAGTAGGCGCTCTTCCCATTCGGTGTCAACGTTGAACGCTTGGAACATAAGCTGCATGACGTGCGGGTAAGTTCTGACCAGCACGTCGCCCACTTTGTTGGGCGAAGTGACGAATACGAGGCCTGCATCCAACTCATATGCCAGATTCAAACCGGATAGGATGCGGTCAAGGGCTTCGCCGAGGGGTATCTGAGACGCGCTGAGGCTGACTCGGAAGCTATGGGTCTTTGGAGGGAGAGCGGGGTCGATGACGATGCCGAGCTTCTCTCCGGCGGCCTCGCGGACTTTCAAGAGGGCTTTGAAGAGGGGGAGGTCTTGAATATCCAGGTCGATGCGGCCAGCAAGAACACGAGTTTCGAGATCCCTCTTCTTCCTTTCGGAATCCGAGAGTTCACCGGAGGACGGCGGCTCCAGCCTGACAAGAATGAGGACAGTGCGAGCAGGGCCCTCGTCTTCGGCGGAGGGCAAGTCGAGAATCGCGAGAAGGGTCCTTCCCAGAGCCAGCCTTAGGAGGTCCGCACCGGCGACAGACGTCCGGCTCTCTGGAAAGCGTACGGCTTCGGCCTCAACGGCCAGCGCAAGGGTGGGCTCGTTCATAAGTGACAGCGGACGAACGGCAACCTTGAGGAACCACTCATCTGTTGGCGCTTCGGGGTCGCGCTGAAAGGAGACGAGGCTTACCTCACGAGAGCCGAGTTTCACGTGGAGAGCTTCTGACAGGACTACCTGCGCACGTGGGATGTACCCTAGAGCTTTCTCGATGCCGATGGCGTCCGCATACACCAGTTCGGCGGCTTCGAGAGCGGGAGCGTGGAAGTCCAATCCGGTTTCTATCCGACTTATGGGAGCGGTCACGGTAGTAGCGAGGATGATGCTGGCGGATGGAGTATCGATGACGGCGACACGAAGCACAACCGTGATCGATTCGTCCGGAGAAGCGGTTGAGAGGGGCTGAGCCGGGCACAGAAGCGGAATCGAGAGAAGGACTGCAATCGCCGCGAGCCGCTTGGGAAGGGAAAGTGTCAACGCCGCCTCCGTATGAGCGCGGACACGCGCTCAAGGCGAGTATCTCACAAAGTAGAAGGTCAATCAAGCGCCCTTTGACGATGTACCGGGGCAGGATAGAATAGACATAGGGAAACGCTATGAAATTGGAGGAGAGTCTTGAATCACAACAACAAAGTCGACGGGCTTGTGGAAGCGATTGAGAAGGTGATCATCGGTAAGAAGGAGGTGGTGAAGCTCCTCGTTGTGGCGCTGCTGTCGCGGGGGCACGTGCTCCTGGAGGATGTGCCGGGAGTGGGAAAGACGACACTGGCGCGCGCGTTGGCGAAGACGATCGCATGCCAATTCTCGCGGGTGCAGTTCACTCCGGACCTTCTGCCGTCAGACATTCTCGGGGTGTCGATATACAGCGCGGATAGGGACGAGTTCGTGTTTAAGCCGGGGCCGATTTTTGCGAACGTGGTGCTTGCTGACGAGATCAACCGGACGACGCCGAGAACGCAGAGCGCCCTTCTTGAGGCGATGAATGACTTCCACGTATCGGTGGACAGCGTTACGCACGCGCTTCCGCTACCGTTCATGGTGATCGCCACGCAGAATCCGATCGAGTACCACGGCACATACCCGCTGCCGGAGTCGCAAATGGATCGTTTTCTCCTTCGAACGAGAATTGGCTATCCTGCCCGGGAGGACGAGAAGCGGGTCATCGCAAGCCACCGGCTAGCGAGGCCCTTAGATGAACTGAAGCCGGCGCTGGATGCATCTGAGATTCTGGGAATGCAGGAGCAGGTTAAGAAGGTTACGGTGGACGAGAGCATTACCGAATACATTCTGTCGATAGCGGAGGCGACGAGGCAGTCACCAAGGCTGGAGGTGGGGATAAGCCCTAGAGGATGCCTGATGCTGTCGCGGGCGGCGCAGGCCAGAGCGGTGGTTGAGGGGAGAGACTTCTGCACACCTGACGACGTGAAGAGTCTGGCGGCTCCAGTTCTTTCTCATAGGCTGATTGAATCGGTATCGATGGGCGTCCCGAACTCTCTGGAAGCAGAAGGGGTGATGAGGGACATACTGGAGACGGTTGAGGTGCCCCTGTGATGGTTGATGATCGCAGTTCCGGAATCGAAGAGATACGAGTCGGCGGGCGGGTGTGGGAATCGAAGGCGGGGCTGCTGTTTTTCGGGCTTACGGCTGTCACGGCGTGGGGTGCGGTGCAGTCAGGCGCAAACCTGACGTACCTGGTGTTCGGAACAATGTTGGGGGCGCTGGTGATTTCGGGGATTGCCGCGGGGTGGAACCTCGCCGGGCTTCGGGTTCGGAGAGAGATGCCAAGACACGTATACGCGGGGAGGCCGTTCACCGTGAGGCTCGGGGTGGAGAACCGCGGCCGAGGGCTTGGGGGATTCTCGCTGAAACTTCGTGACGATGTGCCGGCGGGACTGAAGGTGCTACGAAGCCGATGCTACGCGGTACGCATCCCGCCAGGGAAGAGAAAGGATCTGGAGTACACTGCGGTCTTCGAACGGCGAGGGTTGCATCGATTCGGTGAAATAAGAATGCATTCGCGATTTCCCTTCGGGTTTTTTGCAAACTGGCGTTTATCGAAGGCAGCTAGGGAGGTAGTGGTCTACCCGCAGATCGGGAGAATCAGGGGGGAGCTTCCGTATTTGGGAGGCGGGATGGAGTACTCGGAGGGGACGCGGATGTCGCGGCGAGAGGGAACGGAGGACTTCTACGGACTTCGAGAGTACAGGCTGGGAGACAACCCGCGCCGGATACACTGGAAGCGAAGCGCAAGGCTTCAGAAGCCACTCGTGATGGAGTTCGTCAAGCCGCCGGAGCGTGACGTGGACATATACCTGGACAACTATGTCGCGGCGGGTTCGGAGGAAAGGCTGGAGGCGTGCGTGAGCTGCGCAGCGACGCTGGTGGAAGCGCTCCAGTGTGAGGGATGCAGGACGGGAGTGAAGATCTCGGGCGAGCGGGTTATGCAGTGCGGGGGCGACTGGAAGGAGTACCACCTAGTCATGCAACGACTGGCGCTGCTGGAGGCATCGGAGACGGGGCTGCGAGCGGAAGAAGTGGAAGGCGGGGTGAGCAGGCAGGCGATCATGATACTCCCCGAGGCGTCCAGACGGCATTCGGCAATGGCGCGGGCGATAGCGGCAAGGTATGCAGAAGTGACGGTAGTTGTCGCGGGGACAGAGGCCTTTGACAGTTTCTTCTCGGTGGAACCTGTGAATGGATATCGAAAAGGCTTTTAGACGTTCGGTCTACATACTCCCAACCATGGCCGTCATCTCGATGGCGGTAGCGGAAGAGAGCGTTGTGTACGTGCTGGCGCTTCTGGGGCTGTGGGCGGCGTTCTACGTGACGGAGATCCGGGGAAGAACGCCGTTGACGGCTAAGACTGGGGCTCTGCTTGCCGGATCGGCCTTTTTCCTATCGTTGCTCGACTATAGGTATCTGGCAAGCACGCCGGGCTTCGCGATGGGTCACTTCCTGATCGAAGCGCAGTTGATTTACCTGCTGATGAAGCGAACGGAGCGGAACTATGGGATGCTCTTCCTAATGAGCCTGGTTAATTTCATTCTGGCTTCGAGCATGACCACGCACCTGCTGTTCTCGGTGGAACTGCTCATGTTCCTTGCCGGGGGGGTATGGACGCTCGTCCTGCTGAACATATACAGCGAGGCGAAGGGGGAGTCCGCGCAGGTACGTGTCAGCAGGAGGTGGTTTTCGGGTGTGGGAGTGGCGTCTCTTTTCACACTGTTGCTGGCGGTTGGCGTTTTCTTCCTGATACCGCGGCTGCCCGCTGCGTACTTCATGACAACGACGACGCTCGCGGAGGCGATAACGGGCTTTTCGGACGAGACGCGGGTAGGAGACATAGCGGAGATCAAGGCAAACCCGAACAAGGTGATGCGAATATGGCTGGAAAGGGACGGGGAGCCGTTAAAGGCGGAGAAGCTGCTGGTCAGGGGAGTAGCGCTCTCCCGATATGAGAACAGAGGTTGGAGCGGGATAGCGCTGTTGCCGCTCGGCCTCCATCGCTACCAGCCACTGCAAAGAACGAGAATCGCAAGCGATAGGATTCGACAGAGGATAGAGCTGGAGAGCTTAGGAACAAGGACGTTGTTCGCGGTTTACCCAGATGTTTTCAATCAGAACATGATGCCGCCTGCGGTCGACCTGCCGAGCGGCGGGCTGGCGACATTTGATCGGCTAACCGATTCGCTGACGGTCGACTCCATGCCTACCGGTCTCGTCGAGTACTTCCTCGAGGTCCCGGTGGAGTCTCCGCGCGGCGTTCGGGCGCTGGTTTCGCAGGTCAGGCAAGTGTTCCTGCAAGTTCCAGACGAGCTGTCGCCCAGAGTGAAGGAGCTGGCTGAGGAGGTCACCTCGGGTCTGACAGATGAGCGGATGATCTGCACACGGGTCGAGCAATACCTCGTGGAGAACTACGCCTATGCACTCTCGGGACTGGACTTCGGAAGCGGGGATCCGGTGGAGGAGTTCTTATTTAAGACAAAGGAGGGGCACTGCGAGTATTTCGCGTCGGCGATGGTGATGCTGCTGCGTACGCTGGGTATCCCTGCGCGGTTCGTGAACGGATTCGCGGTAGGCGAATGGAATGACGTGGGTGGGTACTACGTCATCCGCCAGCAAGACGCGCATTCATGGGTGGAGGCGTATATCGACGGCAGGGGTTGGACCACTTTTGATCCGACGCCGCCGGCAGGCAGGAACGTGTACGAGCGGGGGCGCTTCTCGAAGCTGCAGATGTGGTACGACTCACTCGAACGCACGTGGGTCATGGGCGTACTTAACTACGGCTACTCGCGAGACCCGGCGGCGCTCAGTGCGCTTGAGAGGTTGTTCCGGTCCCGCCAACTCCTGGATGCGCTGGGGCCGTCGCAAATCGGCTCGACACTGCGGGAGCTGTTCAGCAGTGGGGCTGGGGCAGTAACGTTGTCAGTCCTAACAATGTTCTTGGCAGTGTTTGCGATCGGGATTGCAGCCAGGTCGAAGCGGCCCGGTCAGCGGCGAGGGACGGTTACGCCGAGCATTCGCTTCTACAGGTCAATGCTGAAGATTCTGAGGAGGAAGGGTTTCCGTCGGGCTTCGAGCTGGACGCCGACGGAGTTTGCGAACCGAGTGGTTGCGGCAGGGGGCGGGGAGTTCCTTCCGGCAGAATATGTGACGGATCGGTTCTGCGCGGTTCGTTACGGAGACAGGCAGCTGACGGAGAAGGAGGCGAAAGGGCTGAGGACGGCACTCTCGGCATTGAGGCGGGCGCCGAAAGTGAAGCCGAAGCGATGAGAGTCACGGTCACGATCTATGGGGTGGATGAAGATCAGCCCTTGGTTCTAGGAGCCGGAGCCAGAGTCGGGGATGCCATCTCGGCATTGGGTCTAGACAAGGGAGCGGCGGGTATTGTGGTGCTGGGCGGCAAAATTGTGTCGGACGAGATGCCTCTCAGGGACGAAGATGCGCTGACCGTCTACCCTCCCCTGGTGGGAGGCTAAGGCAAGGCTGCGAGGAGAGCGTCTATCTCCTCCTCGGTGTTGTAGAAATGCGGGGAGACGCGAACGCGACCTGAGCGGGGTGAGACTACAATGCTCTTCTCGGCCAATCGCCTGACGAGAGCTTCTGCGGAGAACTCTCCGGGGAGAAACGAGACGATTGGCGACTTCTCGGCTTCGCCGCGGGGACTGAAAACCTCGTATCCGTTGTCCTCCAATCCTCTGCAGAGAAGGTCACTTAGGGCGAGAGCGCGTTCCTCGATTTCCCGAATTCCCTGGCGAAGAAGGAGCTGGATTGCTTCCCTCAAAGCGAATATCCCGGCGATATTGGGGCTGCCGGATTCGAATCTTCTGGCATCTGGAAGCAGCGTGAAGCTGTAATCGAGGAAATCCTCGGCGTTGACGACGCTGGAAGCGCCGACGACGGGCGGGTTGACTTCCTTGAGCTTGTCGCGGTTGCAGTAGAGGACGCCAATCCCTGGAGGTCCGAGAAGCCACTTGAGGGCAGCCGAGGCAAGCGCATCGACGCCGAGGGCGTTGACATCGATGTCGATGACGCCTAGGCCCTGCGCGGCGTCGACGAAGAAGAAGATCCCCTCCTCCGCACAGAATGCGCCGATCTCCTCGAGCGGCATTCTGAAGCCGGTGGCGAACTGCACCACACTCACAGCGACGACTCTGGTTCTCTCATCGCAGGCAGAGATGATGTCATCTGCCGGAATCCTTCCGTCTTCGCGCTCGCGCACAAGGCGGACGTCAACCTTCTTAGGCTCGACAAGAGCCATCCAGGGATAGATGTTTGCGGGATACTCGGCGTTGTCGCTGACGATGTTATCCCCGGGCTGTAGGGGAAGGCCGCAGGCGATTTGGGAAACGCCGCCGGACGTATTCTGGACAAAGGCGATTTCGGAAGGAGAACACCCCATCAACTCCGCTGCCGAGGCACGAGCTTCGTCGATAGTCCTGCGCCACAAAGGGCTTTGCGTGCCACCGTTTTCGGCGGAGCTGCAGGCCCATGAGATCATTGCCGACGTGGCAGGGAGGGACATGGGGGCAGTGGCTGCGTGATTGAGAAAGATCCAATTCTTCACAACTGGGAAGAGCTTGCGGAGTTCCTCAACGTCCTCCATTTCACTACCGTCGCTTTCCAATTTGTCGCAGTTCGCGGGCCATAGCAGCTATGTGACGGGGAGTGGTTCCGCAGCACCCCCCCAGCATCAAGACCCCGGCCTCAAGCATAGGCTGGACATGTGCTGCCATCTCATCCGGCGTCAAATCGTAGATCTGGACGCCGTCCTTGAGAGTCGGCATGCCGGCGTTGGGCTCGGCGATGAGAGGCAAGGAGGATAATTCGGAAATGCGCTGCACGACGCCGAGAATCTCCTCAGGGCCGTTGCCGCAGTTGGTGCCGATGACGTCAGCACCCGCATTCGCCATAGTGTCGACGGCGGCGTGGATGCTGACGCCCATCATGGTGTGATAGTCACTGCGGCCGACATCCTCCTTGAAAGTCATGGAGGCGACAACAGGCAAGTCGGGCGCGGCCTCTCTGGCGGCCTCGATGGCTATGCGGATTTCATCCTTGTCCTCCATGGTCTCGACTATGATGCCGTGAACGCCAGATTCGGCAAGAGCTCGGATCTGCCCGGCGAACGCTTGTCTGAAGTCCTCGGGAGTGGCGTCTCCGAGGGGTTGGAGAAGATGGCCGGTGGGCCCTACATCGCCGAGAACGAAGCAGTCGTCGCCTGCGACCTCAAGCGCGAGCGCGGCGGCGGCGGCGTTCGCCTCCTGAACCATGTTTTTCCCGTAGCGGTCCAGGTTGAAGGACGTGCCCTGGAAGGTGTTGGTGAGAAGGACATCCGCACCGGCGTTTCTGTAGCTGGTGTGGATGCGCCGCACGATGTCTGGTTTCTCTATATTGAAGAGTTCGCCAGCGGTGCCAGGCTCGAGCCCCGCAGCCATGAGCATGGAGCCCATAGCGCCATCGCAGAGAAGGACATCGCCTTCCGCGAGTAGGTCAAGCAGGCGGGCTCTCATTGCTGGCTCCCTTCGGCCTCGTACTCGGCTATGATCTCCTGCGCATGCTCAAGCTGGGGCTCGAGAACAACGATCCTGGCATAGTAGCCCTTCATGTCGGCCGTCACGCTGTCAAATGCGGGATTCCATTCCCTCTCAACTGCGGCCCGAATTCCACGCTGTTCGAGAAGGGCGAGGATGTCGACGGCCTCGAATTCGTCCTTGGCAAAATGAGCAACTACGCTAATCCCCTCGGGGTCAGGCGTGTTCATCGACGTTGCTCCTCTAGTCTGCGTTTGATGCGCAGAACCTTGTGGGCCACATCCATCGGGGTGGCGCCGAAGACCCTGATCATCGCCTCCTTGCCGGGCGCTCCCCGGTCAAATATTACATCGGGGATAGCGCCGGTTTTCCTGAAGACCCAATCGACAGCCCAGTCGAGAGTTGAGTTCTCCTTCGGTGCAATTGCTCCCGGCTCGTCACTGCGGTCAAACGAGGAGATCTTGAGGCCAAGCTCCTCGGCAGCATGAAGGGTGTCCTTGGAAAAGCGTAAGTTCATGACTGCGCGAATGGAGGGGTCGTGGCGCTTTGCTGCGAGCAACGCGCGGCCCATGTGAGAAGAAGCGCCGAAGCTGGGGCAGGCAAGGGTGCGAATGTCCTTACCGAACTGAATGATGCGTCCGGGGAATGCGGCGACGTCGTCGAGTGAAGAACTCCAGGGAAGCACTGCGGCGAGATTGGACTGGACCTCGGGGATGAGGGGACCGATCTGGGCTGCTTCAAGTTCCCGGAGGGCCTCGTGGAGAGAGGCAAGGAGTTCGGCCCGCTTGGCATTTTCCAATGCCGCGACGTAATGGTTCGTGGGTCCGTGCCCTGCGCCTATGGGCTCAGCAAGGGCGATGGCCCTTCCGATGAAGGCCTTTGCTTCGGCAACAGCATCCTTGAGCGGCTTTCCGAGAGCCAGGAAGGTGGCAATGGCGGAGGCGTAGGTGCAGCCGGTCCCGTGGGTCGAAGTCGTTTGAACACGCTCACCCGTCATACGGAGCAGCTCGTCGCCATCGAAGAAAATGTCAGTGGCGTCTTCCGCGAGATGTCCCCCCTTTACAACAACGGCGGCTGCAAGTCTGCGGTCGACCATGGCGCGGGCCGCGGCCTCGGCGTCCTGGATCGTGCTGACTTCGCGGCTGAGGATCTTGGCTGCCTCGGGCGCGTTGGGGGTGACGATAGCGGCGAGCGGAAAGAGCCTGTCGATTAACGCCTGGACAGCGTCATCCTCAAGCAGAGGATGGCCCGTTTTAGCAACCATAACAGGATCGACAACGAGATTGGGAACGGAGAAGCGCTGAAGGGCTGACACAACGGCTTCGATGATCGCCGAATTGTGAAGCATTCCCGTCTTGGCGGCGTCAGCCCCGATGTCCGAGAGGATGAGTTCGATCTGTTTAGCTACGAACTCGGGCGGCACAGGATGAATGTCCTGGACGCCGAGAGTATTCTGGGCGGTGAGAGCGGTGATCGCGGAGGAGGCATACGCACCCAGAAGGGTGATAGTTTTTATGTCAGCCTGTATTCCAGCGCCGCCTCCGGAATCGGATCCTGCGATGGCAATGACTCTCTTGATCATCAGCTCCTTTGCATCGCTCTTTGGAGAAGGGCTGCTGCAGCTCGCGGATCCTTAGATGCCAAGATGGAAGATACCACAGCAACTCCATCAGCGCCAGCACTCAGGGCGTCGGCGACGTTTTCGTGGTTAATGCCGCCGATGGCCACCAGGGGGATGGTTACTGCGGCGCTCACTTCGCAGAGGGCCTTGAGGCCCTGCGGCTGAGCGCCAGGCTTCGACGCCGTAGGAAATATGGGGCCGAAGAACACATACGACGCCCCGTGTTGTTCGGCCTCGGCGGCCTCTTCTCTGGAATGGGTTGACACGCCAACGATCTCGATGCCGCGGCTTCTTGCCTCGGGCACGGAAGCGACACCACGGCCAAGATGGACTCCCTGTGCGAAGGAGGCAGCAGCATCCAGGTCGTTGTTTATCGTGAAGAGGACGGAACTGCCCGCCAGAACTTCGCGGACCCGGGAGGCCAGATCGCACAATTCGTCGTGCGGGAGGTCTTTCTCTCTCAACTGGACCGCGGTGACTCCGCCGGCGGCCGCGCCCGCAACAGCTTCGGGCAGCGGGAGGAGGGAGCGGCGACGATCCGTCACCAGGCAAAGCTTGAGCATCTCGGCGAAGAGTCGGGGCTCCAACGTGTGACCTCACTTAAGCAGGGAGTCGGGCAATGCCTTCGCCTTTGGCTGGTAAGTAATCCAGAAGCAGCTTCCCATGATGAGAATCGAACCAAGAACAGCAAGAGGCGCCATCTCCTCGTGGAACAGCAGCCAACCAACGAAGGCCATAAGCGGCACCTGAAAGGTGGCGAGGATGCTGCCTTCGGTGGCCTGGCAATACTTGAATCCGTAGTTCATGGTCACGCGACCAAGCAAGGCGAAGACCGCGGCGGCGAAGAGAAGGAGAGCTTGATGCACTGTGGGCAGTTTGATCGACGGCAGAGCCACAGGGAGAGCGACGACCAAGCCCAGCAGGCAGAAGTAGAAGAAGATTGAACTCGCCGACTCGTTGCGGCGAAGCTTTCGGATGATGGTGATGGACAGGCCGGTGAACATGCCGTCCAGGAGCGCGAAAAGTTCCCCCTTCCCCACGGAGAAGGCGCCGAAGCCAACGCCCATCACCATGGCCGTGCCAGCGAAGGGCAAGATCACAGCGGGCAGCTTGCTGAGAGGTATGCGCTCCTTGAGGTATATGTGAGCGGAGATGGCGGCGAAGACGGGGAATGTGAACGATATGACGACGACAGTTCCCATGTCGGCATAGCCGAGGGCGACGAGGAAGAAATACGAGCCAACGCCGCCGGTCAACCCGCTGAGAAGGAGGAGCTTCTTGTCGTTCCCAAGCAGCTTGAACCTGAAGAGCCTAGAGGCAACACCGATAGCGAGCAAGCCGAAAGCGTACCGAGCCAGAGGAATATGAGTGGGCGGGAGTTCACTCGTGGCGAACTTCGCGAAGACTATCATGCCCGAGAAGAAGAGCGTAGCGGCTATGAGCGAAAGTATTCCCTTGAGTCGGCAGGTGTCCATGTCGCTCGGCTACATCCGCTCGGGCGTCTCAATCCCCAAGAGCGCAAGTCCAGATCGCAGAATGGATCGCAGAACGCTGACAAGGACAAGACGGGCGCCGCGCAATTCGACATCGTCGCACAACACGCGGTGGTTGTGGTAGTAGTGGTTGAATACAGTCGCGAGCTGGATGAGATATGAGGCCAGTATTGACGGCTCGTATTCGCCGGCCGCGCGCCTAAGAATTCCGTTGTAGGCGTCGACCAGCCTAGCAAGTTCAAGCTCTTCGGGCTCTGTGAGGAGCGAGGCATCAAAGTCCTGGGGAACGCCCTCGCCTTGCTTGGCGAGAATGCTGGAGAGGCGGACACAAGTGTATTGGAGATAGGGGCCAGTTTCGCCTTCGAAGCTGAGAACCTTATCCCAGTCGAAGATTACGTCCTTTGTCCTGCGGGCTCTCATATCGGCGAACTTGACCGCGCCGATCCCGACTGCAACGGCGACGTCTTCCTTGTTGTCGAGTTCAGGACTCTTCTCCTCGATTATGGAGCGAGCAAGAGAGATCGCGCGTTCGAGAACTTCGTGCATGAGTATCACGCGTCCTTCCCGCGTCGAGAACTTGCCATCCTTGAAGCGAAGAAGGCCGAAATCGACGTGCACGCAGCGCTTGACCCATTTGTATCCCATGAGTTCGAGCACCTTGAAGAGCTGCTTGAAGTGGAGGCGCTGCTCGGATCCCACGACGTAGAGCATTCTGTGGAAATTGTACGTCTTGAAGCGGTACTGGGCCGCGCAGATGTCACGCGTGTGGTAGACAGTTGATTCGGCGCTTGTCTGAACGAGGGCTGGGGGCATGCCGTATTCGGAGAGGTCAACGATGAGGGCACCCTCGCTCTCTCTGGCGAGGCCGCTGCTCTGAAGGCGCTGGATGACGTCAGCGGTCATGTCGTTGTAGAAGCTTTCGCCGACGTAGTGGTCGAAGGAAATGCCAAGAAGGCGGTATGCCTTCTCGAACTGCTGTACGCTGACGTCACGGAAGTGCTCCCAGAGCGCACGTGTCTCGGGGTCGCCGTCTTCGAGTTTCTTGAAAGTGATGCGGGCACGATCTTCGAGCGAAGGGTCCTGCCCGGCCTCATCGTGGAACTTCACGTAAAGGGAGTTCAGGTGAGTGACGGGCGTGCGCTCCAGCTCCTCTTCGCTTCCCCAGAGTTGGTACGCGACGATGATTTCTCCGAACTGCCTGCCCCAATCGCCAAGGTGATTGATCCCCACACAGTCGTATCCGAGAGCAGTGTAGATATTGTAGAGGCCCTGGCCGATGACGGTGCCAGGCAGATGATGGACCCCGAGATGCTTGGCAATGTTGGGAGAGGAATAGTCGATCACAATTGTCTTGCCCCGACCTTCGTCGGACGTGCCGTATGAGTCGCCCTGCTTGGCAGCGTTGGAGAGAGCAATCTCTATGAACTTGGGTCTGTTAATGAAGAAGTTGAGATACGCTCCTGTAACCTCAACCTTTTCGAGGAGCTCGGCGGGCCGGAATCTGGCTGCTATCCCCTCGGCGATGATCTTGGGGTCTTTCCGTAGTTGCCTAGCAAGAGCGAAGCAGGGGAAGGCATAGTCTCCCAAACTCGCGTCGGGAGGCTGTTCGATCGAGGGCTCGAGGTCCGCCGGCGGGACGCCAGTAGTCTCGGAAAGAAAACTGCAGATTCCTTCGACGAATATGTTCAAGGCATGCTCCTGAACGACAGGCAGTCACTTCTTGGCGCACGGTTATCAGCAATCGCTGCGGAACTAGAGGCCGAGCCTGCGGATCCGCTCGGCGGCCGTTCGTGTTTCCTCGATGCTGGGGACCAGCGCAAAACGAACGTAGCCTTCGCCTGGATTGAATCCTCCCTCGGTGACATCACTTATCCAAGCGCCCGGGGTTGTTACGATTGCGTTTTCCGGCTGAAGCAGGAGCTTGGCGAAATCGACGCTCGAGTAGTTCTCGGGGCATTTCTGCCACAGGTATATGGTGGCTTCGGGCGTGCAGTCCTCGAGCCCTGCGGCGACCAGTGCGGACACGAGTATGTCACGTTTCTCCTTGTAGTCGGCGCGCATTTCCGCGACGTGCTGCTCGTCGCTAAGGGCTGCAATTGCCGCCTCCTGGACGAAGTTCGGGGTGCCGCTGTCTATGTTGGTTTTCACTTTGCGGAAGACTTCGACAATTCGAGGGTCTCCCGCAATCCAACCGACACGGTAGCCGGTCATGGCAGAGCGCTTTGACAGGGACAAGAAAGCGACGACCCCTTCCTTGGAGACTTCGAGCATGCTGTGCGGTGGCTCTTCAGAGAAATAGATTTCGGAATAGGCCTCGTCAGAGGCGACGATTATGTCGTTTTCCCGGCCGAAGGCTGCGGCCTCTTCAAGGAAAGAAACGGGCGCTGCGACGCCTGTGGGGCTATTAGGGTAGTTGAGCCAGATTATCCTGGCTTTTCGGCGGATGTCGGCAGGGATTGAATCAAGGTCAGGAAGGAAGCCGTTCTCGCGACGGAGAGGGACGAAGTACGAGCCACCCTCGGCGAAAAGGGTTCCGCGGGAGTACGGGGGATAGCCCGGGCTGGGTACGATTACATAATCGCCCGGGTTGACGAAGGCCTCGGCAAAGTTGAAAACGGCTTCTTTTGAGCCGATCGTTGAGCAGACTTCGCTCTGTGGATCGAGGTCCGCGCCGAATCGTCCGGACATCCAGTCCGAGGCCGCAGTGCGAAACTGGACGCTTCCCTGGTAACTCGGGTAGCCGGAGGACTTGTGAGTTTCGGTTCCCTCGCAGCAGGCGCGGCGGATGAGATCGGGGGTGGGAGTGGTGGGGTCACCGACGCCGAAGTCTATGGGGTTGATTCCTCTGCTCTTGAGGTCCTCGACGAGGAGATCCACCTCTGCAAACGCGTAAGCGCCTATAGATTGCACGCGACGAGAAGCTTCGATGGTCATCTCAGGTTCCTCGGGGATTCATGCATGTCACGCTTCACGCTCGATGGCCGCGGCAACGCGGCCGATCTGACGCATCATATCAGCAAACTCCGGCGGAGTCAAAGACTGAGCACCGTCGACCAAGGCGTTCTCGGGGTCGGTGTGGACTTCGACGAGAAGTCCGTCGGCGCCCACAGCGATAGCGCCCCTCGCCATGGGGGGGACGAGCGCCCTAGCGCCGGTAGCGTGGCTCGGGTCAACGATGACGGGAAGGTGGGTGGATTGCTTGAGATAGGGAACGGTCGTCAACGCGAGGGTGAAGCGCGTATGTGTTTCGAAAGTTCGTATGCCACGCTCACAAAGAATCACGTCATTGTTCCCTTGAGAGAGGACGTACTCCGCAGCGAGAAGGAACTCTTCTACGGTGGCGGAGAAGCCGCGTTTTAGGAGTATCGGCTTGTTTACTTTTCCTACGGATTTAAGAAGGAGGATGTTCTGCATGTTGCGCGCCCCGATCTGGAGGGCGTCGGCGTAGTCAGCGACCATCTCGACATCCTGGGCGCTCATGACCTCGGTGACTACGGGGATACCCACCTCGGACCGTACGGCGGCCAGGACTCGGAGCCCCTCCTCCATCAACCCCTGGAACTTGTACGGGTTGGTGCGAGGTTTGAAGGCTCCACCCCGAAGGGCGACGGCACCCGCATCCTTGACAGCCTTAGCGATGGCGAGAGTCTGGTCGTAGCTCTCGACGGCGCAGGGCCCGGCGATCACGCCGACTTTGGTCCCGCCGAACGGGTGCTGCCCGATGCGCACTTCGCTCGGGGTGGGCCTAAGCTCGCGACTTGCCATCTTGTAAGGAGCAAGTATGGGCACTGCTCTCTCCACTCCAGGTATGGCTTCCCAGAAGCTTGGCGGAATTTCCCGCTTGTCTCCTATGGCGGCTATTACGTTTCGGTTAGTACCTCTGAGAAGGACGGTCTTAAGGCCCTTCTCCTCCACGCGCTGGACGGCGTGCTGGATCTCAGCCTCGGTGGCTCCGGGTTTCATGACCAGAATCATTTCAAGCCTCCTTCAGGGCCAAACAAAAAACCCCGGAGCCTTGTAAGGCCCCGGGGCCGGAAATCCAAACAGCAGCGGACCCTACGGAGCCTCCTCGGCAAAATAGGCAAACCAGAACCAGCGGCGATCAGAGGATCGCTTTGAGGGCCGCTTCAGTTGCCTAGCTGCCTCGAGACTCACAGGGTCTCCCCCTGTCCGACGCTACGTAATTATTTTCACTGAAACAACGAATACACCACACGGAACCAGATGTCAACAGAAAAATCCCATTCGCATGTGGCGGGGAGAGAGGGAGTCGAGCGGGCCGAGTGTCGTAAGAGCTGTTCCATCTGTGGTTACGACTTACCTCCAAAGATGAGAAGACGTTCCCTCGTGTCGGTGATGTGCTGTTGCTGCACGAGCTCTCACCATCTCGTGACGCGTTTTAAGGGCAATGTGAGGGCAATTCGCCCGACGAAGACCAAGGCGGAAGTCGAGTGATCAGCTTATTGCTTCCCGCCCCCGTCCTTGTCGCCGTGCTTGAAGTTACGGGGGCGGTTGGCTACCATCTCGGGTATGAGTTCAATAGGCTCTTGGTCGCTTCTAGGTTCCCGGATGGGGTTTTGCGTATACAGACGTATGAGCAGGCAATCACAATAGGGTGTTCCAGGATGGTGACATTGTGACGCATAACAACGGTAGACGACAGCGCTCTGCGCTACAGAGGATTGCGCGCCGGGCGATGCTTGAAAGAGGACTTGTTCCTGATTTCACGCGCCAGGCGCTCGCCGAGCTGGAGGGAATCCATGGACCTGCGACGCAAGGTGAAACATCGACGCGTGATCTCAGGAGTCTGCTATGGTGCTCTATTGACAACGATGATTCGCGCGATCTGGACCAGCTTACCGTTGCCGAAGCGATGGCCGACGGGGCCGCAAGAGTCCTTGTTGCCGTTGCCGACGTTGACACCGTCGTCAAGAAACGATCAGCAATTGACGATCATGCGCGGCAAAACACCACCTCGGTCTACACCGTTGCCGAGACGTTTCCAATGCTGCCCGAGAAACTCTCCACGGATCTCACCTCTCTGAATCATGAATCAGATCGCCTTGCCATCGTCATTGAAATGGTTGTCGCAGGGGACGGAGCGCTTCAGAGTTCGGACCTCTATGTCGCGACGGTGCGTAATCGCGCACGGCTTGCCTACAACAGCGTTGCCGGCTGGCTGGAGGGCAACGGGCCGATGCCGCAAAGGATCGGCACGGTGAGCGGTCTCGCCGAGAACCTTCGACTCCAGGACCGGGTGGCGCAGAAAATGAAAGCCTTCCGGCACATGCACGGTGCACTTAGTCTCGAAACAATAGAAGCACGTCCGGTCTTTCACGGAGACGAGCTAACGGATTTCGAAGCCGAGAAGAGAAACAGGGCCAAGGAGATTATTGAGGAGTTCATGATCGCCGCCAACGGCGTTACCGCGCGATACCTCGCGTCCCAAAAGGTCCCGTCGCTGCGACGCGTGGTCCGCATACCCAAACGCTGGGACCGGATCGTCGAACTTGCTGCGGAGCGGGGCTCAACGTTGCCCAAGGAGCCCGACTCAAAGGCCCTGGATCAATTCCTTGTATGGGCGAAAGCCGCTGATCCTGTCCGCTTTCCCGATCTTTCCCTTAGCGTCATCAAGCTGATGGGCGCAGGTGAATACGTCGTCGAACTTCCGGGGGAAAGTGCAGTCGGGCACTTCGGTCTTGCGGTCAAGGATTACACGCACTCCACAGCCCCGAATCGCCGATACCCCGATCTTATCACTCAGCGATTGCTGAAAGCGGCAATGGCGGGACGCTCCCTGGCCTATCAGAACGATGAACTGGAGGCACTCGCAAAGCACTGCACCGAACAGGAAGACGCAGCGAAGAAGGTTGAACGGCAGGTTGGAAAATCCGCAGCCGCCATGCTCCTGGAATCAAGGATCGGGGAGCAGTTCGATGCCATGGTCACCGGGGCATCTGACAAAGGCACGTGGGTACGTCTTCTGCATCCGCCCATTGAGGGAAGGTTGGAAAGCGGCTTTGAGGGCATGGACGTCGGCCACAGGCTCCGCGTGCGACTGGTCCGCACGGATGTGGAGCGCGGATATATCGACTTCGAAAGAATGGTTCGACGATAGGCAGTGTCAGCCAACGACAAGCAACGCAACGGCACGAACACCGTGGCTTGAAGCCTGTTCATCCCCCACCCCGATCCCTTTTGCTGTGCTTGAAGTTGCTGTGAGGCGTTGAGCGTTGGATAACGCGCGAATGGAGTCTCCGGCACGAACAACTTGACAGCCGTAATCCCGAACGCGACAATGCCAAGGGATGGCATCGGCCGTCGTCTTGGGCGGCCGCCAAACCAGGAATTCCTGTCGAGAGAAATTAGCAAGAGGGGGCAGAGCGATGGAGACGCGAGAGTATGTTACGGTTGAGGAAGTTCGAAAGGTGTGCAAAGAACTCGGGATTAGGGACTGGACATCCTTGGATGAGCCAACCGTGCTGCCGCAAGAAGCCGAAAGAATACTGCAAGAGGTGAACGTTTCCGGCATGAACATCCGCCCTGACGATTTCCGGCTAGGGCTCGAGGTTGAACTCGAGCACGGGACCCGATTTCCCGATGCAAACGTGACAAATAACCATCCCGTGTTGACCGGCAAGATCGTGCTCGCCCATCTGAAGGAGACCCTGGACTATTACGCGCGGCTAGATGTGGCTGAAGTCGAAGGGGATCTCCTTAAGGCTGTTTTGGCCGGGCATCCAGACAAGATCCGGGCGAAGTATCGGAAGCTCATCGAGGCCCAGCGCGCCTTGAACCAAGCTGTGGCAGATCAACTTTCGTAGTTGGCGGGTTTCTCGGCCGTGCCTTCCATGGAGGGCACAGGGGTTCAGTGAAAGGCGTGTTCTTGCTGAGGGAGTAACGGAATGCAAGTTGTCGCATACGTGCTGGGTTTCATCTCGGCATTCGTAGGGGCGTCCGTTCTTGGCGAGGTCGTTCCCCAGAAGGCGTGGATAGTGATACTCGCAGGGTCGGCGTTCATCGCTACGGTTGGGAGCACGGCGATGTTCGTCAGCTGCTGCCGGCGGCGAACCCACGGTCTGTTAGCGCCCGGCGTTGGAGGCGTCGGCGCGTTGATATGGTGCGTGCTTTTGCTTCTCAGTCACTTGGACATCAGGTTCCCAAGCTATCTGTGGCTTGTTTCTCTTCCCCTTGTGCTATATCAATGGCTTGCCATAGGAAGTCACTTACGCGCGAGCACGGAAGAGTCGTAGGATTGCACCCCACACGCGGGAGCGTCCTGTCCCTCCCAGCCATTGCAGTGTCGTAGCCGGACTTGAAGGTAACGATTGAACCCCGCCTCGGCGACTGAATGCTTATGATCAGCAGATGGGCAGTCGATCCTTGAGCTCAGATCTCTACCGGTTCACAGAGATTCTGCTTCCTCGCGCCCGCACGACCGCAGATATGGCAAACGTACTTGGCCCCCTTTGCAGGGTCGGCGACCTTGTCCATCTTGCGGTTGGCGACTAGGTCGCAAAGGTGTTGAGAATGACCGGTGTGCTGCTTGAAGAGCTTCTGCTCACCGACAACCCTTTTCTTAGCTCCAGCTGCTGACATTACTTGCCTCCCCTTTACTAGCAGAAGCCATGCAGGAACAACGGCTCACGCACAACATCATCATATGAATCAGCCGTTGGTCAGCGTCAAGTGCTTCTCTGACCACCGCTCCTCTGCGGGGCCGCCGCTCAGAGGCACGGGCTCGTCGAGAGTGTTGACAAGGCGGGCCGACGTCACCAACATGTGGCGCTGGAAAGGCTCTCAAGCCAAAGTCGGCCTCGACCCCGCAAGTCTGCGAGTGTGCCGAGAGGCGTTGGGCGCATGCTTGCGCAGGACGGGAAGCTGAGACTGCAAGATCCTGTACGTACTAATGGCGAGGCGAATCGTGGATGGTGCCGACGCGTTTCCGACTGTGGGTTAGAGAGACACCGAGGGAGAGACTAGGTATGCGCTGCACGCCGGGTACGGACCTCAGTCTTCAGCAAAAAGGAGCATTCCGCCCCCGTTGCCGTGCCTGAAGTTGCGGGGGTAGGTCTCCGTGGTCAAGCGGCGGAGAGGGCCGCCTGCTGACGAACACGGAAGCTTGCCGGATCTCGAACCGAATTGGCCTTTTGTGGCCCATTACTCGCCCAGCCAAGCAGCCACGGAGACGAAGACCCCCTGTCTCGAGGGCACTTCGAGGGGAACAGGGGCGTGAATAACAGTGGACTCGACGCAAGTCGATGAGGTTCAAGAACTTGTGTCGTGCATAAAAAACGTGGCGGAGAGAGAGGGATTCGAACCCCCGGGAGGGACAGCATCCCTCCAGCGGTTTTCGAAACCGCCCCGTTCAACCGCTCCGGCATCTCTCCGTATATTCAGTCAGGCTCGGGACTCAAGCCTGCGAGCCTTGAAGAAGCCACTCACTATTCCAGCACATTCGTCAGCGAGAACGGCACATTTCACCTCCACGCGGTGATTGAGCCGCTCGTCGCCCGGTATGTTGTAGAGACTGCCGCAGGCGCCCGCTTTCGGGTCGTCGCAGCCGTATACGAGTCTGTCGATGCGAGCGAGAACTAGTGCTCCCGCGCACATCGGGCAAGGCTCCATTGTGACGTACATCGTAGCGCCGGAAAGCCGCCACGCGCCTGCGCATGCAGCGGCCTGCGTAATAGCAATCATTTCGGCATGGGCGGTGGCATC
>Ga0180438_10003618_pt1 | contig 23137 bp, 36 predicted proteins | sample SS_ome_12_FD_132455 | JGI IMG/M metagenome (GOLD analysis project Ga0180438, IMG submission 132455) | Hypersaline lake sediment archaeal communities from the Salton Sea, California, USA - SS_3_D_2 metaG | ecosystem: Environmental > Aquatic > Non-marine Saline and Alkaline > Hypersaline >...
ATGCTCCAGCAGTTTGGTCAATCTTACAATGATATCATGACAGAGATTGCTAATAGAAATGTTGAGGAAGTTGATAAAGCTGCTGCTAGACAAATCGCAATTGAGCAATACAAGAAAGCCATTCTGCTTTCTGGTATAAGTAGTCTTCTTTCTGCTTCTATCTCTCTATTGACAAGCGGGGGAAAGAAGAATTTCAAATTGTATAAGAACTTGGCAATGGCTGAGGCCATCGTGGCTACTTACTCAGCGGCCAACAAAGCTCTTAATACAGGACCAGTTCCAAATCCCGCTTTGGCTGCAGCGACAATCATCATGGGCCTTGCCAGGGTACGGCAGATAGCCCAGACTAAAATAGGAAGTGGTGGCGGTGGAGCTGGTGTTGGTGGTGGGGGTGGTTTTGGTGTTACTCCGAAAGCTGGTGGACGTTATCAGGAAACGGTTGAGAAACCAGAGGAAGAGAAAAAGCCTGATCAGTGGACAGTGGTCATTGAGAACGTTCATGGAACGGCTGATGATAGATTTGCAGACCAGTTGGCTGAATCTTTGATGAATCGAAGCAGAGATGGTCGTGAATTCGGATTTGCTACAATTTCAAAATAGGTATTGACATATGGCATATCAACTTCCTTTCATTCTTTATGACAACGTTCTGGAGGATGGAACGCTGTCCGTGACTTCTGAGGAATCCGGCTTTCCAAAAGAGAATATGGTTGATTGGTTGGATTGGACGTATTGGAAAGCCTCCAGTGCAGTGACTCAGAACATTGATGTGGATAAAGGAGCGGCTGGAATATCAGTTGATACCTTGGCTGTGCTTGCTCACAATTTTGGGACTGGTGGAAACTCTTTGGACTGTGATATAACAGTTCAGGAGGATGACAACCCTTCTTTCTCCTCTCCTACTACGTTGGGCTCTGTGACAATAACGGATGACAAACCTTTCTATCTTGCATTGACGGCAGGTACAGAGAGATACAACAGAATCAAGATTGAGAATATGGAGGATGCACCGTTCATTGGTGTAATTTTCCTTGGGGCAAAGATGACGATACCTGTTGGGCCTGAATTTGATTTTGATCCTGACCGCCAGAATATCCAGTCAGAAAAATTTGTCAGCTACAGCGGAAGGATGGTGTCTTCAGCTGTGAAGTATTCGGAGAGGGATATGAATGTTCCTTTCCGTAGAATCGCTCAGAGCTTCGTGGCTTTAAATTTGCTTCCTTTCCTTGAAGACCATTGGGCTCAGATGATTCCTTTCTTCTTTGTACCTGATCCGGGTGATGTATTCGGGACAGACAAAATCTACTACTTGGTGGCTCCAGACAATCCGACAATTGAACTTCCTGTGTATGAGGATGATATTGCTTTCAGAAACTGGACACTCAGAGCACAAGGGGTACGGCAAAGTACCTTCAGATAGGATGAGAAATGGCTTGGTCTGATGACATAGGCAAGATTGGTAGAAGCTGGGTTTGGTATATTGAGATTGAACCTAGAGCTTGTGCCAATGTCTATGGTAATTCCCCTTGCACTGCTTCTGGTGGCCAGTGTGGATATTCCTGGGCCACGTGCGAAGATCCAAACAATTTCGTTTTGGATACAGTCACATACAAATTCTCCAGCAAGGATGGTCCAAAGATATTTGATGGGACCCAGGTACAGCCCACATTGGTTTCTGTATCTGATATGCCCACGGAAATCAACCCGGACAAATCCACCACCATCAATGCCCGTGTGCAGATGACATTTGAGGATGTGAAGAATCCTCCACCCCTTCATTCTGACAAAGGAGCTGGAAAGTTCCATGCGTACAGGAATGCTACCTTCTGGAGAATTTTCACCCGTATTTATCGGGAGAGTTATAAATATTGCACACTCAGATTGTATGAAGGGCTTTCTACCTACACACAATTGTCTGACTTCAGCCTCCGAAGGGAATTGAGAGTCAACAATATTGAATTCCTGAGTGATGGAAAGGTGCGAATTACAGCAACAGATAAAACCCGCTCTGCTAAGTCTATCAAGATTCCCAATGCCATCTCCTCTTCCAATGTGACAACTGCTCAGGTGACTGCTGGTGATTCTACTATCCCGGTCACAGATGATTCTGAATTCAAGATTCTTTCCGCTGGCTATCCCTCATATGCCAAGATTATTGACAGCGTAGCTGGGGATGAATATGTCAAGTTCACTGAAATCAATTCCGTTGGTGCTTTGGCCAATGTCACTCGTGGACTTTTTGGAACTTCAGATGTTACCCATGCAGCTGGAAAGAAAGTGATTCAGGTGGCAGTTTTCGCTGACGATACAGATACAGGAATTGCGGCTGACATTGGAGAGAATCCGGTTGACATCTGCAAGGAGATTATACTGGGTTGGATAGGCACAGCTGCAGCCGATGTGGATGATACTCAATTCGATACTGAGAGAGACATCTGGTATCCCTCTTTGAAATATCGGAGAATCATCGAAAGTCCAGTGGAGGCAGACAAGCTACTGTCTCAACTCAACCAATTCATGATGGCCAACATCTGGCAGAATGAAAGTCAGAAGCTCACATTCAGAGGATTGAAACCACAGGCTCCTGGAGAGTCTATTGCAGAATTCAAAACCACTGAGAATATTCTGAAAGACTCTCTCAAGATCAATAACAAGGTAGAAACCCAGGTCAGCAGAGTGACAGTTCATTTTGCACCTAGTGATACTTGGGGCACCAGTGACCATTCTTCTGCTGATGATTTCGATGAGCATTTGATTTGGATTGATGCAGCAGCAGAGAATAGCAATGGCCAAGGTGATATAGTTGAGGTTGAATTCTTTGCAGATTGGATTTATGCCATATCAGAGGCCAGGTCATTTGCCAGCCGGTACATTAGGAGATTTGCTCCAGTGGCTCCAGCTGAGATTGAGTTTGAAGTCTATCGCAGAGATGCAGAGACTGAGACTGGGGACATCATAGATTTGACAAGTGATTTGTTTGTGGATGATGATGGCTCTGATGATACTTTGAATTTTCAGATACTGGCAAAATCTGAATCTCAAAAAGGTATCATCAAAATGAAGGCTTTGGAAACGAAGTTTGCTTTGAAATATGCTTTCATTGCTCCTACTGGTTATCCAGATTGGACCAGTGCTACAGATGCTCAGAAAGAATATGGATACATCTGCAATACAGGCACTGAGAAGATGAGTGATGGTGGCCCAGCGTCCTATATTTGGTGAAAGGTTCTAGCATGTTTGCGTTCCCTCCAAATTTCAATAAGCTATTCTCAAGATTGAAACAACAGCCTCAGAATCAGAAGGCTATGTTTGAGCTGAAATTCAACGAGTCTAGAGGGATTGCCAGACCTTTCATTACCAACGTTCTGTATGACAAGACTTTGGATATACCTTCAGCAATGAAATTTCTGAGATTTGAGAGGGAAGCAGATTTGGGAAAAGCCCTCATCTGTCAACATACTTGTGCTCAGAATATGAAGGTGCGTTTTTTCATCAAGTATGTTCCCAAGGGCATCAAGCCTTTCAGTTTGAGATTGACCATTTGCCCAGACTGCGGTGCTCCAGTTGCCTATCAGTTCATTGTCTATCCGGGTGACTTGAACAAATATCCCAAAATGAGGGATGTTCGCAAGTTTGAGAATCCAGATGAGCTTCCAAGGGCAAAGATGAGCCCTGAATACAAAATAGGAGTTGCATAATGCCAGTTCCAAGTAAATCATTCACGACCATAGCCGATAGCGCAATAGACGCTGATTCCCCCCTCACTGCTGACTTGATGGAGGACTTCCGGGACAATGATATCTTCCTCTATGAGTGGATAGGTTACGGCTACACGGCAGCCCAAGCCCATGACCATGATGGAGTCAACAGTGCTTTAGTTGATATCTCAGGATTGCTCCAGGCTTATAATGCTCAACACACAGTTGATGGTAGTGGAAGTAGTTGGAATATAGATACTGGTTCCCTTGGTTTCACTCCTCAATGTATGCTTGTTCATTGGGCAATGTCAGGAGCAAATATTTTGTACAATGGATGGGGTATGGGAATGGGTACGGCTGCTGGGGATCAGCATGGAATGTCAATGCGTTGGGATATAAGTGCAGCAGGAGTTCTTGATAATCTTTCTATTGACTCAAATGACATAATGGGATATTCAATTACAACAGGTGGTGCTTTTGTCACTTCCTTTGCTTCTGATCAAGCCCGAATAGATGAATGGACATCTAGTAATATAGAAATTCAAACTCAATCAGGAGCATGGCTGGGTGTTACAATTTATATCAATGTTCAAGTTTGGGGAGCTTAATTGTGATAATATATTACCAAGACAGCACAAAGAAAATCAGAGCGATTCTTAATCACAAAGCCAAGACTCATCTTGATACACAAGAAAAGTTGGAAGCAGACATGAATGTAATGTTTCCAGAAGGCGATGTGGGAGTGAGCAGATTTGCAGAGGATAAGGAAGCAGCTTGCGGAGGTATCTGGGACCCAGTGACTCAGACTCAGATTGCTCCTCCTGTCAATCCAACCAAGCCTCCTCATCCTCACAAAGACCGTTTGAAGGAACTCATTAATAAATGGGCAGCAGACCCGACAAAGGCAACCACGGCTGAGGTTGCTGAATATCTGGTCAAAGCAGATTTGACCAAGAAGATGACGGAGGTTGCTGTCAGTCCATAGTATTCAATTACAAGGGAAGGTTTTATGAAATTGGCTGAACACGATGCAGGACATCCTAAACGACCACTGGTCATAGCCTACTATACAATTGATACTCCATACGAAGGTGAAGCAGAAGTCCTGAAGCTATCTCTGGAATCAGTAGGCTACAGCTACTCAATTGCTGGTGTTCCCAATCTTGGAAGCTGGCAAAAGAATACTCAGTACAAAGCCTCATTCATTTTTAAGATGCTTCACAAATATCCTTCTGAACCATTACTGTATCTGGATGTGGATGCTATCATGGTTCAACCTCCTACACTTCTGGACAATCTCAAGGCAGATATTGCAGCAGCCCATTTTGCTAATCGTGCAGGAGGCCCAGGAGGTGAACTGCTCTCAGGCACTCTCTTTCTCGGCAACACCAATAAATGTCTGCGGATTGTAGAGAGATGGATTGAGTTGAATGAACAATATCCTGACAGATTGCCTAATGGAAAAGATGCTTGGGACCAGAGGACATTGAAGATGGCTATCCAGAATGTTCCTGAAGTGAACTTTGTTGAATTGCCTCAGGAGTACACATGGATCACAGAACTTACCCAGAGAAGAATGCCAGGATTGAGTCCGGTGATTATGCATACCAGGGGTGCAAAGAGATTTAAGAATTTGATCAACGGACTGAGAGGGTACGCAAAATGATAGAACGCTCAAAATTCGTTTATAAAGAGGGTTTGTTTTTGAGCATAAGAAACTATATAAAAAGAAAGAAACGGCTTCCTAGGGACTGTTTTGAAGCTCTTAGGTATATAGAAATAGGGAAAAGCGTATGGGTAGACTCAAAGGAAGTAAACTTACTGAAGAGCATAAAAGAAAAATAAGTGAATCTCATAAAGGTAAAAGACTATCTGAAGAACATAAAAGAAAAATAAGTAAAGCCATAAAAAGACTTCCAGATGAATATCGAAAAAAATTAAGTGAAGTTCGTAAAGGTAAAAGACTATCTGAAGAACATAAAAGAAAAATAAGCAAAACTCTTATGGGGCATGAAGTCTCAAAAGAAACAAGAAGAAAAATAAGTAAAGCTAATATAGGAAATAAAATTTCAGAGGAACATAAAAGAAAAACAAGCGCTAGTATATCACTAGCGATTAAAGAAGGAAGATTAAATACAGGAGGAACAATAGGAATATCTGGTAATTTCTATTCCAAGAAAAACAAACAAATGCTTCACTATCGTTCTCAATTGGAACTGAATTGGTATCAACTTCTGGAAAAGATGAAGAAGGTAAAGAAATACCAAGTTGAGCCTTGTGTAATTCCTTATGAGTTTGAAGGAATGCAAAAACACTATGTTCCTGATCTTAGAATTGTCTATACAGATGGAAGTTCAGAATTGGTTGAAATTAAACCTGAACCATTTTGGAATCATCCTATCAATCAAGCCAAATGGAAAGCAGCTAGACATTGGTGTAAGACAAGAAAGAGATCAATCAGTTTTAGAGTGGTAGGGTATGAGGAGTTGAATTGATGTCTATCGAAGTGTGGTGTTGTTGGCCTACGGTGAATATGGAAAGAAGCCGGGAAATGATAAAGGTGTGGCATGAGAGAGGCTACAAAGTGTCTGTTCTCATCAATCCACCTCATGAAGACACTGAATTGGCTGAAGCTGAGAGAGTGATAGTCCAGAATGAATGGAAGGGATTTCCTGTAGCAGCCAACGTCCTATGCTGGGAAACTCCCGGAGATATTGTAGTGGTAGTTGGTGATGATATTTATCCTGACAAGGATCATACCCCACAGGAGATTGCGGGAGATTTTCAAAGACACTTTCCAGATTTCTTCGGAGTGATGCAACCGATTGGTGATGAATTCGGGTGGACTCACAAATGCGCTGTCTCTCCTTGGATTGGAAAGATGTTCATTGAGAAATCCTATAATGGATGTGGTCCTTTCTGGGAAGAGTATTTTCATTATTTCTGTGATCAGGAATTACAGGAATATGCAACCAAGCTGGGAGTGTTCTATCAAAGGAAAGACCTGACTCAATATCACGATCATTGGCAACGGAAAGAAGGGGGAGAACGACCTGGCTATCTGTTGCCAGCAAAGAAGAGATGGCACAAAGATAAAAAAATATTTGATGGAAGAATGGCGAAAGGATTTCCAGATGGGATTAACAAAACAAGAAGATATAGCTAAAACGTGGGGCTCACATCAGCCACTGCTCAAAGCCGTGCTGGAGGTGTTGAAACCTAAGTCAGCTGTAGAATGTGGGTGTGGGGATTTTTCAACACCCCATATGAAATGGATTCCTTATTTGACAACTATTGAACATGATCCTAGATGGGCTAAGATAATTCAGAATGAATATCCTTGGAGGCTTGGAAAGATAGATGAGAACAGTCCTGGTGGTGTGAAGAAATCACCTATAAAATGGAATTGGTATATTGAGAGATTTGAAGCCAAGAATCCAACACGTATATCTGAATTGCCTACGGGAGAATTTGATAACATATGCTATTATTATCAGAGGCTTGCTACGGAATTCAAACCCTTTGACCTTCTGTTTGTTGATACCTTCACGGCCTGTCGAGTTCCTGCTGTTCTCTATCTTGGAACGTTGGCGGAATATATCATCATTCATGACCTTGAACCACCTGGCCCAGAAGTCTATGAATGGGAAAGGCTTGATGATTTTCTCAAAGGATGGAAACAATATCTCCACAAACCTATGGGCCATGTAGGCAATGGCCATCAGATTCCATGGACGGGTTTGTTCTCAAGGAAAGAGATACCATTGGATGAATTGAATAAAGCAATGGAGCCAGAGTCAATACGGCTTTGGAAAGAACATACACCTTTGGTAGAGATGACAAATGATTGACTTGGTAGCAGGATATGCCCGTGGATATAATGCTGATGAAATCCGGCCTTTCCTGAAGTCACTTCGGAAAACTGGATACAATAGAAAAATCCTATTGTTTGCAGATGGGGAAGCAGCAGAGGAAGCAAAGAATTGGGATGTGGATTTATTTGAAGTCCCTGCGCTCAAAGTCAAAGTCCATTCTGATAGGTTCTTATGCTTGGAAAGAGTGTTGAGTGATTATCCCTGTGAAGGCATTTTCCTTTCTGATACCCGTGATGTCATCTTCCAGAAGAATCCTGCTTTGAATCTTCCTTCTGATGGGCTGAATGTCTATGAAGAGGATCAAAGCATGAGCTTGGGAATATGCCCTTACAATTCCAAGTGGATTAAACTGGGGTATGGTGAAGATGTATTGAAAGAGATGGGAGCCTATCCAATATCATGCGTAGGGACAACCTGCGGTGATAGGGATTCCGTGCTTCATTATCTGAAGAAACTGAAGGAAGAGATTGAGAGAATTCAACCCAAGACAACCCATCCTCAGGATCAAGCCGCTCACAATTATCTTATCAGAAAAGACTTGGCTGACCTTCAGATTGCTTCCCAACTTCGGGTATGGAATAATGAAGAGGGAGAGATATACACGGTTGGCTACATTCCCCGTGGGACAGTGCAATTGAGAAACAATAAAATCATCAACAAAGCAGGAGTTGCTCCAACGGTAATTCATCAATGGGATAGACACCGCAATCTTGAAAATCTAGTGAGGTTGGTTTTATGAGAACATTCATCAACAATCAGAGACTGGCTCAGCTGGCTGGAGTGAATTTCGATTCAGAGGAAATCAAAGAAGGCCCAATTGTATATTCCCGGACTCATACAATTGCTTCCCAATTCTCCAAGCTGTCCAAGTTCCCTGATTGTGTCTTAATCACCAGCTTCTCAGATGCAGAATGTACGGTGGCTATGTCTAGGAGATTGCCACCAAACGTTCGGAGATGGTTTAGCAATAATGTTTCAGCCCATCATCCACGCATTACTGCTATTCCCATAGGATTGAGAACATCTCCAGAAGGCGAAGTGAAATTGAGAGAGGCTATGAACAGAGGGAGATTGCCTCAGCGTAATCTGGTATATATGAATTTCTTCAGGAGAATTCACCGTTCACAAAATCCACGCAAAGGATTATATGAGATGTTTGGAGGAAAGGATTGGGTGACAACTGAAGGCGGATTTGATCATATGCCAATGGATCATTTCTATGAACAAATGCTTTCCCATCCATACATTCTTTCTCCTCCTGGAGCTGGTCCAGATTGTCACCGTCACTGGGAGTCTATCCTGTTGGGCTCAATCCCTATTGTACTGAAGAGTCCAGCCATGAAAATTCTGTATGGCCTTCCTTGTCTTCAGGTCAATAATTGGGCTGAGGTGACAGAAGAGAGATTGGTAGCTGAACTTCCCGAATTACAAAAGCTGTTTCAGAGTCCATTGATGGAAATATGCTATTTTGAATACTGGAAACAGCAGATATTGGAGGCGTAGATGGCTCAGCAAATTGTGATGTGTGGAATTCCCCGTAGTGGATCAACGTTGGTATGGCAAATTCTTCAAGCTGTCTTTCCTAATGAAGCCATTCCAAAGACCCATCCTGATGTATGGGAGCCTGATGGTTCCACAGTCATTGTTTCTATTCGCAATCCATTTGATGTGGTTGCTTCTCTATTGAGAGTCCGGCTGAGCAGGGAAAGAAGAAACACTCCTGATGAAAATGATATTGAGAACGTATTGGGAAGGACAACCCTGTGCTTTGAAAGGTTGGATGGTCTATTGTATGGACCTCATGCTTTGCTTCGGTATGAGTATTTTTATAAGGATTATTCTCTCATATACGATATGATCAGAAGTGTGTTTGGACTGTATATATCTCCAAATAATCGAAAGAAAATCAATCAACAATTCAGTCTGGAAAGAAACAGGGAAAGAGCTGATGCTTTGAAAGATTTTAGTGAAGTTGATGGAGATCAAATCCACGGTGATCATATTGGTCATGTCATTCCTGGATATTGGGAAGAGTATTTGCCTGATTGGAGTTTCAGCCGGGTAGTAGAAGTCTGTGAACCAATATGCAGGGAATGGGGTTATGAATAAGATTGTAGCGTGTGGTATTCCTCGAAGTGGATCAACGTTGGTATGGTTGCTGCTTCAAAAAATACTAGATAGACAAGTGATCAAAGCTCATCCTGCTTCGTGGTCTCCTGAACCTTGTGAATTGATTGTCAGTTCAATTCGCCATCCCTATGATACAGCAGCTAGTTGTTTCCGTACTCGTATCGTAGGAAAAGGGGATGGGTCATTGGAAAATTCTCAATGCACCAAACAAGGTTTGACAGCTGAATTGAATATGATGAACAGCAACTTTGAAGCTCTGAAATTATGGATACAAAAATATCCTGGTAAAGTAGTGATACTTCGCTATGAAGAATTCTTTGATAATTTCAATGTCATCTTTCATATGATCAAAGAGCAATTGGGAGTAGATGTTCCAACATCTCAAAGGAAAGCTCTCATTCAGAAATATTCATTTGAGTCCAATAGAAAGAAAAGTCTTCAAATCAATCCTGGGGAAAGCATCGAACGTATGGGGACATCTCATGTAGCTGTCGGTGTTCCTGGTTCATGGAAATCCATTATACCATTCTGGGGATATGATTTGATGAAAAAATGGTGTGATCCTATATGCAAAGAATGGGGATATATGAAATATGAGAATCAATAAGCATTTCGGGTTTGTATTTATCTCAACACCAAAGGCCTGCACTCATACCATTTACAAAATTCTGGATGAGCATTATTCAGAAGGATTGATTGAAGATGGATTTCATAATAACAAGATACCTGATTTATATCAATCCTATTTTCGTTGGACAATCTGTCGCAATCCATATTCAAGAATGGTGAGTGTTTGGTGGAGTGCCTGCAGACTTGCCCACAAGGATCAGTATGGATTCCGAAAGAGATGTGGAGCCAAGGATGATTTCAATCAGTTTGTGCGTTGGTTGGTTGAATTGCCATTGAGAAAACGTCAACGTGATCCTTTAATGATGAATCAATCCGAATGGCTTTGGGATATAGAGCCTGTTGTTTCAATCCGAATGGAGAATTTGGAAGATGGTTTGAAGCATCTTCCCTTTTGGAAAAATGGAATTGAGATTCCACAGTTGAATACTACAGATGAGAAAATACCAGACCGTGAAGAAGAGGAAGGACAAACAATTATCAAACCACCTTGGCAAGAATTCTATCAAGACAAGAATATTCAGGAAGCAGTGATGAAATTCTCTGAGCCTGATTTTGCAAGGTTTGGATATTCAGAAGAGATACCATGAAAAAGGGTTCAAAACACACAACTGAAACTCGTATGAAAATGAGCAAAGCTCATAAAGGAGTAAAGCGTGCTAAACATACGGCCGAAACACGTATGAAAATAGGCAAAGCTAACAAAGGAAAGAAGCGTACTGAAGAAGTTAAAAGAAAACTAAGCATATCTCATTTAGGTCATAAGGCTTGGAATAAAGGAAAGTCACTATCTAAAGAGATAAGAAGAAAAATGAGTGAAGCTCATAAGGGTCATTGTTTTTCTAAACAAACTCGTGCCAAACTAAGTAAGGCCATGATTATGTCTATTAAAGAAGGGAGCAGACATCCAGAACGAAATGGTGTTTCAGGTGATTTCTATTCAAAGAAAAACAAAAAGACTCTTCACTATCGTTCTCAATTAGAAATGAATTGGTATCAACTTCTGGAACAAATGAACAAGGTCAAAGCATATCATGTAGAGCCTTATATTATTCCTTATAAGTTTGAAGGTTTAACTAAACATTATCTACCTGACCTAAGAATTGTTTATACAGATGGAACTTTTGAACTGGTTGAAATCAAACCAGAATCACTTTGGAATAATCCTAAGAATCAAGCCAAGTGGAAAGCAGCAAGACGTTGGTGTAAGAAACAAATTATTAAAACTACTTTCAAAGTAGTTGGGTATGAGGGGTTGAATTGATGAAACGTTTGATTAGCTTCAGCGTGTACGGAAACAAACCTATGTATAATGAGGGAGCCATTGCGAACGCAAAACTGGCTCCCAAAATATATCCGGGATGGATTGTGAGAGTGTACTGTGGTAGGAAAGTGACGTGCAAGGAAAAACTGATTGATATGGGTTGCGAAGTGATTCAGATGAGGCATTCCCGAATGCATTCAGGAATGTTCTGGAGATTCCTTGCGGCCTGGGATGAGAAGGCTGAGCGTGTCATCTTTCGTGATACAGATTCCCGGTTGAATGTAAGGGAAGCAGCTGCAGTGAAAGCGTGGGAGAAGTCCGGCTTGATGGCCCACTCAATGCATGACCATCCACATCACTGCAACCTTCCCTTTCAGGGAGGAATGTGGGGAATCAAAACAGGTATTCTTCCTGCTGAGATGATGGATATGGTTGTGTTGATGGGAAGAAAGCCACAGGGGAGAATCAAAGACATGAGATTTTTGAATGAGCATGTCTATCCATTGGTATGCAGTTCAACTCTCCGGCATTCTTCTCAGGTTTTGAAGAAATGGAGTTGGGACAAATTCCCTTCTCATCCGAAGTTTGAGGGATTTGTTGGTCAACAATATGACAACGAAGGAAATCCAATCTGGCCTGAAGTGAAATGAAATTGGTGGGGCGTGAGGAACCTTCCCTATGAGTGTTCAGCCAACTCTCAAAAAAGACCCAGCCCCACCAACTATTTTATACACACCAATTGCAGATCATATAACCACAGGTAGGACAGGTACATCCATAGCATTCATCACTGAGCGGCTCAAATTCAATATTATTATCTTTTAATTCTTTTCTACTTCTGATTCTCCATTCTTTACAAGCTCTATCCATATTCCAATTGTCTTCAGGATATTTGAGATTTATTTCCTTTTCAATTTCGTGACATTTACAATTCTTATCAATATATGGTTTCATCCTCTCCTCCTTTCAGTTCAACCACCTTCCCAATTTTGAGTTCTTCTGAATGTGTCACCTGAATAAATTGAATGCTAAACTCCTTTGACAACATCTCTAGCATCTCCGGCACCCGTTCCAAGTACCCGTTAGCCTTCGACACATTTCCAAAGGGCTGATCCAGAATTTCTATTGGAGTTATTCCTTTGTTGGAAAGAAGCAATGAGGAAAGCCGAAGAGCAAACGCCACGACATCAATCACTCCCCCACCCACATTCTTCCTCTCACGACCATCCCGAATGAAAACCAATTCGGCCTCAGTCTTTCCCCGTTTGGATTGAAAACGGATTTGGAATTCATACGGATCATCGAAGATAGTTTGAAGGCATTTGTTGACAATGGTTGTTATCCGCTTATGAACCTGCTGTTGGATTTGCTCTGCTGCCTCCTGGGCCAGCCCTTGGGCCTCTAATACGTCTGACAAGCTCATTTTGGCCTCTTCTAGCCTGTTTCTCTCTGAATCAAGCTCTTTACACGTATTTTCATACTCTCGCTTTAGAGAGGCGATTTTGGCTTTCAGATGGTTCATTTATTAACTTTCATTTCAAAACCTTCTTTTGAGCCGCACCAGGGACAATAATGAAGAGGAGTAAGTGACTTCCAACCACATGTCTTGCACTTTAGCAATTTGGAATGGAAGTATAGTCCACGCAGACCCCAACCGATACCAACACCTGTAAGATAAAGCAGTGTGTAGTAAAGTATCATTTCATTTCCTCTCTGAGTGCTTTTTCTAAAGCAATATGAATCTTGTTTGTATCAAGCCATTCTATCACTTTGATCTTATCTCTGATTTCGCTATATGGTTGTTGTCCTGCTCCTAGGATATTCAATGAGCAAGGCACTTGCAATCCTTCAAGCAATTCTGCTAGCAATTCAATCAATGTCTTTTTCATCTTTAGTACCTCACCACTTCAGCAACTTGGCCGAAGGGAATATTGTGGATATGGGGAGATGTTTGTTTGTAGTACTCCTTTACCAGTACTGTGTTCTCATGTGGCTTTGGTGATTTTTCTAATCTTGCGAAGTTTCCGTTTTGCAGTTTTAATCTTGAACCTTCTCTTACCTGCAACCTTGATTTTTTTCTTCCCATGTTTCTTCTCCTTCTTTCTGAGATGATTTTGTCCCTTGAATTCCTTGCTACTGACAGCCAGCCACTTACCATTGTCAAGCTTCTGGACTCTGTGTCTGCTTTTCCTGCAGTCTTTAACCGTCATCAAAGTGTTAGAATATCTTTTGATGATCTTACCAAATCTCCATCCCTCCCAGTAGAACCAGACCCAATGTTCTCCTTCTTTTCCTTTTGTTCTCATTAAACGTAATTCCTCCTATACTATTATAATTTTACAAATCCAAACCAAATTGATTATATATGATTTTTTTGATCAGATTGTGTATCAGCATACGCTCAGTGAGAACCATCTGGCGCATACCATTCATCATAGGTTTCTCCAACGCCTTGGCTTTCTTCTGCTCTTGTCTCTTGAGGTAGTCTAGCAGACGGGTCTTGCTGAATCTCTCGGCCATCCTCATTCTCCTTCAATTTTGTCTTGAGCCCGGACACGGCGATAGAAACGGTCATATGGATCACTTTCAAACCTGACCACCCAGGATTCCCATTCACTGCCGTCTTGGTTTGCTTGCTTCTCAATCAGTATTGCTCTGCCTTCTTCAACCGTCTTGCCTTCTAAGGTCTGATTATAGACCATGACCTAATCACCCTTCTTCAATCCTGACATCTTCATTCTCCTATGATTGACGATCAAGAGGAATATCACATGCACAATTCTTCCAGCTCAGGTGACACCGTGAGCAGATTTCAAACGGATTCTCTTCGGTTTCATAATACTCAAAATCAACTGAATCAATATTGTAGATGTGCCCACGCTTCAGTCCTGCATCTTCCAACGCTTTCCTGATCTCTTGTGCCTTCTCCCCATCAACAGCTTGAACTCCATCACAATCCATCTTCAGTGTGGGAAACTGATCCATGATGAGGTCGTAGGCTTCCTCCGAATACAAGTAGAAGGTATACATGCGGTTGGGATAGATACGCCCGTTGTGCTGAACCTTTGCCATCTTCATTCTCCTTCTGCTTTAATTATGATCTCAGCCTTGGAAGGCCTTTTGTAGAAACCAAACTTGTCATCATCCTTGCTGGGGGTTATTGTGGCCGTGAATCTAACCTTGTCCCCCTTGTTGGCTTCCTCTATGCTACTGGGAACTGATCCCCAAACCCGGAAACCTCTATTGTCCTTGACCATCATCTTCCATGATGGAAATTGAGCATATTCATCCGGCTCTTTGAGCTTCAGAATCACGCCTTCAATCTGAGTCCGGCCTTCAGGACAAGATTCAGCAGCAGCATTCTCAGCAGCCCACTTGGCTTCCAGATTCTTGCGCCGTTCCTCTCTGGTGTTGCCACTGGCAAGGTCATTGAGCATCTTGCGGACAAAATTGATTTGCTTGTCACTCAGACTCTCATACCTGACCAGCTTGCCAATAATGTTAGCAATGATGCCCATTTCCTCAGAATGGAAGTGGTCCAGCACTATTCCGGCCCGAAAGTCAGCAGCCATCTTCTCGTGCTCTTCGTAAATGTCCCATGCTGTATTCAGTCCAGCATCTTGGAGTATCTGCTTGGCCTTCGTTTGTCCTGTCTTGAGATTATTCCAATCAGTGACTGATTTACGCATATTTCGGAAAGCAGCCTTGTGATTACCTCCAAGATTTCCACAGCAGGTTTCACCAACCTCAATGTAGCTATTGGATGGAGCATGATAAAAGCAAGCCAGGTAGTTTGCATGAGCGCCACACACATGGCAGCTGCCGCCATGCTCGTGCATTGAATATACTCCACCTGTCCGGATCATATGCTCCCGTATGATTTGACGCTGAGCCGCATCATGTAACACAGCCTCCAGTCCACCTGAGTTATAAGTTACGGCTACAAACTCATACTCTTCCGGATTGATAACTGAAGGTCTATGTTCATCCGTTCTTGTCATTATCTTCATTCTCCTATTTCTTCGCTTCGTAAAGACCTGTCCCCAGCCGCTTGCTTGAAATCTTTTGCTCTGCCATCTCTATTTCCTTATTAACGTTCTATAAGTAATATAACATATTTTGATACGAATGTCAACAGAAAAATCGGAAAAATTTTATAGAAAATAAAAACTGCTCTAAACAGCTGGAAAACAACGGTTTAGAGCAGTTTTCTGAAATATCTATCAATCTGTTTTTTCCAGTTTGGCTCCCCACTTCTTCATAAAGGCAGCATACTGGATCTTATATTTCTTCTCCAATCGTTTCATCTCTGCTTGCTTTTCCTCTAGCAATTCCTTGGCCGTCTCTATGTTAGAACAACTAAATTCATTCTTGAGTGATTTCAACAGCTGGTCAATTCTCCCCTGGGCTCGTTCCTTGTCCCGCTCAAGGTCTTTGACTTTCTTTTTCAATTCTATAACAGAATCTAGGTCAGTCACGTTTCAACGCCTCCAGTAACAGTTTTCTAACTGTGTTTTTTGTATATCGTTTCTTCATTAGGAATTCAATTGCCTCTGCATAGTCAAAACATTGAGCCTGCACATCTTTCAGCCCATGAATGAAATCAATCATGTCACTTTCATTACCTCTGCATTTGCCTTCAAAGTCATCTTCTACACTTATGAACTGTTCCAGTTTGGTGCTGAGATAATGAGTGAGTATGATTCCTGATTTACATAACAGACCAACCCGTGGAATATAACGAAGCTCATCAGCTTTTCTACGCATGAATGATCCACAATTCATGACAGGTATTCCATTCAGTTTTGTTTTGAATCCTTTGTGATTGTCTCCAAATACCAAGGCATCATATCCTATTGCTTTGCTTTTGAATTTTGAGATATGGTTATTCTTAGGAGCCTGAGGATGTTTGTATTTTTTTATCCAAAGATACTCATGGATAAGAGCAATGTCTGTTCTTTCTTTTGATGTGTTTTTCTTGTTCAATGGTTTCAATGGAACTCCCCACGGAAATCCATGTACTACAATGTTGTTTTCTATGGGAAGAAAATTGAGAACAGGACTGATCCGATCAGCCAGCACCATGGTCCAGAAAGCAGATTTTTCAATTAGGTCAATGTTGTGAAGAGGTAAATCATGCTGACCTGGAACAGCGTACATAGTGGGAAGGTGCTGCAAAGCAAAATTGATCAATGCAGGATCAGCTTTCCAATAATCAAACACATCTCCAGCACAGAGGATAGGGGCTTTGTAAAAGTCAGCTATTTCAGTCAATTGGTCCAATGGTTTTTTCATTGCAGCAAACCAATCCTTTTCTTCCCTACGCACTCGTGGAGGTTTGCTGCTCAGATGAATATCAGAACAGAGAATAGCTATGACTTTATCTTCACCAAGCTCCCGCATAACGGGCAGGTTTGTCCTATCATCTTTTTTAGCTTTCTTTCGTCTGATTCTAGTTTTCTTTCTGTCTGGCATATTCTTTCCTGTTCTGTTTCCATTTCAGCAATGTGGTCTGATAGTCTTTTAACCAGCTGCTCCGTCTTATTATATTTGTTGGTGATTGAAACCAGCTGTTTGATATTAGGTATTTTCATGGTAGATACCTGGCTGGCTTTTTCAAGGTCACATAGGATTTTAGATAGAGATTCTACCTGAAAGGTTGCTTTCTGTAGCTCAATACCTGTTTTTAATGCTCTCTCGCACTCAAAATAGCCCTTAGAAAGGCGTTTCTTTCTTTTTAGGTACCTTTCTATAGTTTGTACGCTCTCGCTCATAGAAACGAAATTTGAGCGTGTTTCATCTATCTGCAAGGACAGTTGTTCCAATCGTTGAAAGTCAGCGCTCATTCTCTTCACGAAACGTAGGTGTTTTGCTGATTGTGATACTTCGTCCAAACGTTTTTCGCTCAGAGTCACTTCCATTCTGGTTTGTCTAATTTTGTTGTTCAGATTTGAAAGAGTGGAATCAATAATCTCCAAATCTACAATCTGGTTCAGTTGCTTGCTTACTTCTCCGGGAGAAATCATGAACCAATATGGAGCATCGAATTGAAGTTGAAAATTCAATTCCTCCATGCCCAGGAATTGTTTGACCTCTTCCGGGACATTGGCGCCAAAGGCCTCTAGTGTCTGGCCGTTGACCTTGTAGATGTTAATGCCCTTTCCTTTTTTTCGGGACACTATACCGTTCTCAGTTTTCAATCCTACAAAAGCTGGTTTGTTTTCATCCCGGATAAAGGAATCACCCAGAGGACGATTCAGGACAACCCATTGAATAGCTCTGATGATTGAACTCTTCCCGGCATCCGTGGCACCTGTGAAGGTGGTAATGCCTGGGTCCAGCTTGGCCTTGAACTTATCATGGGCCTCAAAGTTTTTGATTAACAATTCTTTGATCACGATTCTTCTTCCCTCTCTCTTTGTCTATCCAACCACATCTCCAGCAAATCCATATTTGATATTCATCATCCCAGACCACGGTGCTTTTTCCAGAGCATTTCTTACAACTGACTGATCTCATGGTTCAATAGCCTTAAATTCAAATGATTCAAGATGATCAATTGTTGATATCCATTTTCCATCTTTGAAATCACAACCTATATTATAGATAGCGTCTTTCTCAACAATGGACATTTTTCTTCCTGGACAATCTGTGGGCAGTTCTCCCTTAGCTCCTCTACAGATTTCACAATATCCCAGTTCATCATTGCCTGGTACTGGGATTATTTTGTGTTTCAATCTTTCTTCCTTTGATTTTCTAATCACATTTATTTTCAATATCATTTTTGGAACATCATCATGCTTCTCTGTTATGGAAACTCTTGTTAGGTTTCCTACAACTTCTCCAGTATTTTTGATGATGGGAATTATGAATCCATCTTGGTCTATAAAATCCAATGCTTGCTCACCACGTTCTTTGACAGCTTTGCGAAATGCTTCCATCTGTTTATCATTTATTATCTTCATTTTTTCTTCCTTTAATAAAGGACACCATTGAGGACATAATTCATTTTCATCTATATCTATCTTTCGTCCATCTGCAAGATTACAATAGTATTCCCAATAGTAATCGCTATGATCATTTGTCATGTGTTCTTCTGGGGATTCATATACACATTCATCACAGCAAGGAATCTTCATATTTTGCCCGCCAAAAGTCTTCGCCCATATTCGCCAATGCACATGGCATCAGCTAATCCATCTGAATCTTTTTTACTCCTAGGCGTAGGTAGCAGGTTGATCTTAGGCCAAAGTCTTTTTGCTACAATGATACTTGCTTCCTTTGACTTCGGTGTATCTTTACAGATCACTTTCTTCCATGTTTTAGGATGAACAAGAGTGTAAGGAAGAAATAGTCCACAACAAATACCTCTGAGAATTCCCCATCCAGTTCCATAGTTGAACATGCTGACACCACCTTGCTTTGGCATCGCTTGGGCTTTCTCAATAAATACATGTTCAATTTTTGTTTTGTAATTATATAGATAATCACGTATACCATTTTCATCTAGCATATTTTTTGTCTTTGTCATTTTGAGAGTGGGAACAGGGATCACCTTTACTTTCTTCTTGCCAATAAAAGCAATAGCACCTTTCAGTCCTGGATCAATGCCTACAATGATCATCCTCTCTTCCTCACTATTGTCTTCCTTTTTCTTCTGAAAAATAATCGTTTGATTTCTTCCTTTGTTGCCGCAGGTCTGCTCCATGTTCTGGCAAATTTCTTCCACTTAGGATCTTGTTCACCTTTCTTATTCATATATAGCATAGCAAAAGGTAGGAAGCCTAATTTCCAAACAGCCAACATTCTTTTCAATGCTTTGTCTGTTGTATCATCTGGATATCCAACTAATACATAACAACGCATATGTCCGTAAGTAAATGCTGCATAGTGCAAAAGCTTTGAGGCTTCTCTTAATGGTTCATAATCATCTGGTGTATCATAAGCAAAAAACATTTGAGAAGGTCGAAGGTTCCATAATAATTCTACATGCCAATGTTTTAGTAATTTGGCTTCTAAACCTCCAGTAAATACTATTGAATTTCCTTTTTCTTTCTGTCTTGATAACATTTTGAAAACATCTTCTATATGTTTTCTACTACAAGCTAGTAAATTATCATCTAATACATTCCATCCGTTTGTGATCGGATATTCTTTCAAATCTCCACTGCGTTTCCATACATCACAGAACCAACATTTATTTGGACATCCTCTGCTTGTAATAACATACCCTTTTTTGAGATACATTCCAGGTTGAAATTCTCCTCCTGGATTATCATATGCTGGTTTAACTGGAGCGATTTTTCCCCATGACTTTGCCAATTTATTCTCAGCAAATTTTTTATCACCAGTAAAAGTCACACTGATATGGATTTCTTCAAAATCCATTTCACGTTCAATCAGACTAGGCATTCCAACAAAAGCTAAATTATCATCTGGTGTTGCATTGGTTTTTCTAGGAAAGACTCTAGCTATTTTGTTAGTCATTTCCGTTTCCTCATCTTGAGCTTGCCTTTGAAAACACCTTTGAAAAAATTCAGCCATTGTTTTTGTCTACGTGGTTCCAGATAGCTCATGATATTATAATGCTTACAGAATTTGAAAAACATTCTGCTGTTATATTGAGGAGGATGAAAAGAGAATGGCTTGGTTTTCTTATGGGGAAGGATTGTCAATTTTCCCCATCGTTCAATCTCTTTGTCGCTTGTGACTATGGTCTGATATTTTTTGGTGTGTTCTGATAGTTTTCCTGTCATGTAGTCAATAGCACTTTTCTCTCCAATCCCTTTCAGACCAGGAACACCATCAGAGTTGCATCCGCCCATGGCTTTGATAGTCCCCCACCATGCTGGACTAATTCCTTTTTTCTCTGTAAAGGATTTGACATCCAATAGCAGTTCTTTTCCAGGATCATACCATTGGATATATGGAGTGATGCACTGATACAAATCTCCGTCTGAAGTAATGATGATTCCCTTCTCATCTTTTGCGTTTATTTCTTGAGCAACATAAGCAATCAAATCATCAGACTCAAGACCAACCTGCTTGAATACTGGAAATCCTATCTTGGGAAGGATTTTGTTTTTCAGTTTGTTGACCTGCTGATACATGATGCTGATTTGCTGCTGCTCTTCCTCTGTGCGCTCCTCTTTCCTCTTCTTTTTGTAATCGGGGAAAGCTCTTGCTCTGTAGCTCCTTTTGGAATCAGCAAAGATGAGGACTCTATTGCTACTGATTATTGGGTTGGTGCAGATGGAATAGAGTTGTTCAAAGAATCCATACAAAACCCCTACCGGAATATCATCATGCTCCAAATCACCCAGAGCATACCGAGCACGGTGGGCAATATATGACAAATCTAGAAGTACCCATTTCATAGTTCTATGTCCATTAGTTCTTTCTTGCCTTTTTTTGGTAGCAGTTCTTTACTATAGATTCTTATGAAGGTTTTTGGGGAAAATATTTTGATTGGTTCATAATCATATCCCCACAATCCATTTTGATCTATTTTCAATTTAGGTGGTTTGTTTGGATAAATTACAATAGCAGCATCTTCTGAATCGTCTCTGCATGCCCATGCTTCAATCAGTTTGGTTTTACTCATTCTACAACCTTTCTACTACCATCACTGTACTCAGCTATCTTGACAATCTCCCAGCATTCAACTTCCTTCATAGGTGCTCCCCAATGTCTTTGCCGCTGAGCAATATCAAAGAAATCTCCAGCAGTAGTGAAGAGCACATCAATCCTTCCACGTTGTTTCATTCTGTCTCGTGGTACGCTGAGATATGGTTTGATTTTAGGTGAGATATTTCCAAACGGATAATCCTTATTGGCTCCATTGTACTCAGGAACATGAAACATATACTTATGACGCCAACCCTTATTCGGGAGCCATATCAAGGCTCTATGAAATTCATTCAGTTCAGGAGGAAGAGCAACAGTATAATGATGACGATTGATTCTACGCTCCTGAATGGGAAGTTGAGTCATATCATCATTTGCATATCTACCATGTCCAGGATCACCGGGATCATATTTGCTGTAGCAGGTGGTCTTCAATGTTCTTGTCCAGCGATAGATTGGTTTATATCTGTAGTCAATGAGGATGGGAGTGGGAGCCACCACAGTCTCTTTCTGCGTTATGTGATCCGGGGAGGGAGCAGGGGAGGGAATGGCCTTTTGGATTTCAGTTTGTTGTGGCCATTCCATCTGTGGCGGCTCCGTTTCTTTTTTCATATCATAATTGAGGCAAACACAAGACCAACCGCATAGTATGGGCAATATCATCCATGATATGGAACGGAAGTGTGCGAGCTTTTTCAATATCTATTCTTTCTATCCAGACTACAGGCTTGCCTGATTTCTCTCCAGCATCTGCCAGCTGTGACTTGAAGCTCTTTGTACAAATTGTTTTCTTCAATATGCTTTATCAACTTATCCCTTGAGAGAACAACATCAAACTCTTTAGCAACTATCTTTTTTCCTTGCAGGCTCCACCATTTTTCTTCAATAAGATAGTCAATGCAGGAACCAATATCGTCAATGCCATAAGATGGGAATATATCCATCTTTGATTCATGCAACTCACCAGTGATGCGATTCTTTTTCACCTTGAGGTTGATGTGAACACCTATTTGTCTAGTCTTTCCCTTGACCGTCTTTTTGATTTTCCCTGTGATGCTACTCCAAATCTCTATGGTGGCATAGAAAGTGAGTGACCTTCCACCTGACCTGGTTTTCTTCTCGAAACCAAAACCAATGTTATCCCTTGTCTGAGATATGACGATGAGGATTGAACCACTCTTTTTCAACTTGTGGACAGCCCTTCTCATATTGTCACTGTTCTTTCTTGCCTTCTGCGTTCCATAGCTCCCTGATACCGTTTTCCCTTTTTCGTGAGCTTCCTTTTCCTCTTCAAACTTGGTGCTCTCAGCCTCACTATCCAATCCATCCATGCTATCTAGAATATAGATGAATGGTTTATTGTCTTTGATTGCATTGTCCAGATTATAATAGAACTCCTCAATCAGCATCGAATAGATTGGACTTCCATCTGCATCTTTCCTTGGCGGTTCAACTCTCTTTGCAACTTCTTTGTTGAAGAGTTTCTCCAAGTCAATGTTCATTCCATCCTCTACGTTGTCATATATTAGCCGGTAGTTCTTGAAGGATGGATGGCGAAGGGCTTCTGCAAAGCAAGTCATTGAAAGGAATGTTTTTCCACTGGCCGAATCACCAACAAGAAAATAGTATTTCCCCTTGGTGAATGCTCCAAAGGGATTATTGGTACACGCCAGATTCAAAAGTGTTGAACCTGATGAGAGTATATTTTTGGTTTTTATTTTCTCTTTCTTTTTCTTCTTTGGCTTTCTGTTTGCTGCTTCTGTTATTTGTGCTGTCATCTTTTTCTTCAGTTTGACCATTTGCTTTCTTCCTAAAATACAGGGGTGGGACAAAATGCCCCACCCCCTTTATACAATCATTCCTCCTTACTCTTCATCCTCATCGTCAAAATCTTCTTCTTCATCCTCATCGTCAAA
>Ga0180438_10003619_pt1 | contig 23135 bp, 12 predicted proteins | sample SS_ome_12_FD_132455 | JGI IMG/M metagenome (GOLD analysis project Ga0180438, IMG submission 132455) | Hypersaline lake sediment archaeal communities from the Salton Sea, California, USA - SS_3_D_2 metaG | ecosystem: Environmental > Aquatic > Non-marine Saline and Alkaline > Hypersaline >...
GAGACTGCTGCGTTTTTGACCTGCGGTATCTGCTCGATTTTGTCAATCAGGGCATCGTATTTTTCGATTGGGTTACAGACAAGTGCCAAATCGCCTTCTTCCAGACGTTCAGCCTGCTTTAGCGCTTCGATAAAGCCGGTAAACAGGCTGTTGACTACAATCAACAGGGCGCAGGACAGAGCGACCGCAGCTATACTCAGAAAGACTATTCGCCTTTTTCGCAGGTATCGGAGCCACAAAAGCAATTTTAACATAATAGAACCATATGTCGGGGACATGCCGTCGTGATTGGCAGTTGTCAGCAGGGTCTTAACAGTGGGAACAGAATGACATCCCGGATACTTGCGGCCCCGGTCAGGACCATAATGAGCCTGTCAATTCCGATTCCCAGCCCACCTGCCGGGGGCATTGCGTATTTCAAGGCGTTTATAAAATCATCATCCATTTTTGCCATACTTTCCTGCTGGCCTCGAAGCTGAATGTGGAAATTTTCCTCCTGAACCGCCGGGTCGTTCAGCTCAGTATAAGCGTTAGCTATTTCCATCCTGCCAATAAACAGCTCGAACCGCTCGGCGTATTGCGGGTTGTCTTTTTTTTGTTTTGTAAGAGGACACAATGCCGCCGGGTAATCGGTAACAAAGGTCGGGTTGACAAGATTATTTTCGACTGTTGCCTCGAAAACCCGATTTACCACCACCACATCATCCATATCGGCTTGTGGCAGCTCAAGTTTTTTTGCTTTTTTGCGTACCGCAGTTGTGTCGTTTATATCACAGCCGGCATATTCGGTAAGCAGCTCAGAGTAAGTCGCTCTTCGCCAGGGTCTTGTAAAATCAATCTCATCGCCGTTAAATTCGACTTTATCGCCGCTGCAATACTGCTGCACTAACAGGCCGATTAAATCTTCGGTCAAATCCATCATCACATTGTAATCGGCGTAGGCCTGGTACAGCTCCAGCATCGTAAATTCCGGGTTGTGCTGTCTGCTGAGTCCTTCGTTTCTGAAATTACGATTTATCTCGAAGACCTTTTCCATACCGCCGACCAGCAGCCGCTTCAGGAACAGCTCCGGTGCAATTCTCAGAAACAAATCCATATCGAGGCTGTTATGATGTGTCGTAAAAGGTCTGGCGGCTGCCCCGCCAGCAGAAGGCTGCATCATAGGTGTTTCGACTTCCATAAAGCCCTGCTGCCGGAGAAATTTTCTTATATGAGCAATTATATCGCTTCGCTTTTGGAACCTGGCCATTACCTCTGGATTCGCCCATAAATCCACGTAACGCTGACGATACCGAAGGTCTGGATTTGCCAGGCCGTGAAATTTTTCCGGCGGTTGCTTCAGAGATTTGCTCAGCAGCACCACGCTATCGCACCATATCGTAATCTCGCCCGTTTTTGTCTTTCCCAATTGGCCATCGACACCGATTATGTCGGCCAGTTCGAGCAATTTGGCAAGCTGCCACCGGCCTGCAATGAGTTTTTTGCTCAAACCGATTTGTATGGAGCCGCTGGAGTCACGCAGTGTTATAAAAATCAATTTACCGATGTCTCTGAGCAGCACAATCCTGCCTGCGCACCTGGCACGCTGAGGCGGGTCGGTTTCTTTATAACGGCCTCTGGCCTGAGCAACCGAGATTGTATCTGCGAATCTCTGCCCGTAAGGGTCAACGCCGGATTCTTTAATCCGGGAGAGCTTGTTTTGGCGATTCTTTTCAAATTTGTTTTTCTCTTGTTCTATTTTCTCTCCTTTCAATGCGGAGTCATCCGATGTCACTAATTGCAATTGTCTTCAGCAACCAGTTTGAGACTTTTTCGGAGCAGCTGTGCTTTACTTATTAACAGGGCGGCGGCCAGTTGCGGGTCGCTGTTTAATGTTTCTTTAACACTGTGCTTTTGGAGAGGACTTCTGCCGTTATCGTGGTCAGCTCTTACGAGGACATCGTTTTGTTTCTGGACTTCGAGCATTTGACGAAGCTCGTTGCTTGTCAGTTTGACCTGAATGTCAGGCCCGACGCCCCAGTCGGTTCGTCCCTGCTGTTTTGCCGCTTGTTTACTTTCGACACGCTGGCCGGACGGCAGGTGGTAATATGCCATGGTGTATTTGAGCTTTCCGCCGCCGCCGGGATGCATTGTAATGCCCTGGACGCTGCCTTTGCCGTGTGTCCGCTCGCCGACGAGGACAGCCCTGTTGTGCCGGTCATCCTGCATAGCCCCCGCAACGATTTCAGATGCACTTGCAGAACGAGAGTTTATCAGGATGACCAACGGATAGTCGGGATGCGTTCCTTTTTTACTCGCGTGCGCATAGGACCAGACACCGTACCTGGGCCTGGTGCTGACTATCAAATCGGAGTCAATGAATTTATCGCTTATTTCAATCGCACTTTTCAACAGGCCGCCGGAATTAAACCTCAAATCCAGTATAAGGGCCTTCATCCCGTCCTCTTCGAGTTCATCCAGAATACCCTCGAACTTATCCGAGGTGTTCTCGGAGAAGCTGGTAATCCGCACGTATCCGATTTTTTTGTTCGGCTCCAGCATATAAAGCCATCGCCCCGCTTGTGTTCGTTTCCATCCCCTTATAGACGGTACGGTAATTTTAGCGCGGGTGATAGAAATCTCGCGGGTTTTCTGCTCGTCCGGCCTTCTTATGGTTAGTGTTACGGTAGTACCCTCCGGGCCGGTAATATTTTTTACCGCACAGCCTAAACTCATATCCTTTGTTGGTGTTCCATCTACCTTTACAATTATATCGCCGGCATCCAGTCCTGAGTGATATGCAGGCGTGCCGGGCAATAAACTTGATACCTTCAGGAAACCCTTGGGTTTTCCAATCTCTATGCCTATCCCGGAGAACTGGTTTGTCAGTATTTTCTCGAAATCCTTGACCTGCTTGGGCCAGACCAGAACGGTATATGGGTCCAGCGCCGACAGAGCGCCCATGGTGAACTGAGCTATTAAAAACTTCTCAGGCAGCAGCGGCTTGCTGTTTTCTGCATTGGGGTCGGCTTCTTGCGAGTCCACTGCAGCAAGCTGATTGTTTAAGGCGAGGACATCTTCAAAGAGTTTGAGAAACTGCCCCTTACCCACGCCGGTCAGAGAATTCAGAGCCGCATTTAAGATATTGTTCAATCCGAGGCGCCATCTTGCAACCTGCTCGTCGGTAATCTCGTAAATCTGCTTTTCCGCGAGAAAGTTCGCGTCAACAGCACTTTTATCCATCTTTGCCATTGCCTGTGCAGCGAGACTGCATCGTCTGATGCCTTCTTCTGCCATCTTGCGATAATCCACTATTCTGACATAATTAAAGTGCAATGTCTCTACGGCACGGATGAACATCTGTTTTTCAACACCTTCGTATCGTTTCTTTCGACTTTCACAGGGGCTGTCGCGAAAAGAGGCCTCGATGTTGGCCAAATCGACGAGTCTGTCGGCCTGTTCCTGGTAAGCTTTGTCGTCTTCGTAAATCTTCTCCAGCCAATTGTAACACACCAGGTAAGCATCGAGCCAGTTGCCCTGTGACTGAAACCGGGCTGCATGCTCCACGGATTTTTGTGTGACTTTCCTGACAAACTGGTCGGACAATAACTGCTCTTTTTGCCGCTCGTTCGCAAATCCGACCGCTTTGTAAATCGTTGATAGTACTTTTGTAATGTCGTTAGAGTCATCGAGCTCGATAATGTAGTTTGCGTCCGCCACGTCATCTGTTGTGCCGCCTTGTTGTGATTTAATCGCGGGCTTATATCTGGAAAACTCAGTCAACTGCTCCTGGTATGACTCGCTGCGCGATTGCTCCCGCCGCTTTTCTATCTGCTCGAAGTCGCAAATTATCTGTTTTACACTATTGGCTTCCGGCAGTTCCGCCGGCGAAAGGACATCAATGCTGCGCCGGGCATCATCGAGCCTGCCGGAGCATATAAAGCCGAGAGCCTCAGAAATTTCGCTATCGTTGCTGTCGGACAATACTTTTTTTACTTCAGTGGCCGGTCGTACGTCCGAAGCGAATCCATATACAGTGCAGGCCGACAGCAGAGACAAAGCCGCAACCAACAAAACAAAGTATTTTATAGCAGCCTTCCGTCCGGCTAATTTGTCCGAGAGCAAAGTTTCCCAGCGCAGCCGATATACAGAGTTGTCAGAAAATAAATATCTGTTCATAAACTGAAATGCCCTTCGAGATTTCAACTGCATTCAGCAGCCTTACCGACACAACCCAGTATGTCAAGCTTGTGTTTGACCATATCTTTAATAGCTTCCCTGCCCGGACCGAGGTACTTTCGAGGGTCGAATTCTTCCGGTTTCTCAGCAAAAACCTGTCGAATCTTTGCCGTAAGCGCCATTCTTAAATCAGTATCAATATTGACCTTGGCGATGCCCATTTTTGCTGCCTTGCTGATGGCGTCTTCAGGGACACCCATTGCATCAGGCATATTGCCGCCGTACTTGTTAATCAAATCCTTGAACTCTTTCAAAACACTGCTTGAGCCGTGCATCACGAGTGGGAAGCCGGGTAGCTTTTCGCCTGTTTTCTCGATAACGTCGAAAGCAAGTTTTGGCTCACTCTTAAATTTATATGCCCCGTGGCTCGTCCCGCAGGCGATAGCCAGAGAATCACAGCCGCTCTTTTCGACGAACTCAACCACCTTCTCCGGGTCGGCCAGATGCTTAGCAACGTCATCTACGCCGGTTACGTCTTCTTCGATTCCACCGAGCTGACCAAGCTCTGCCTCAACTACGACATCGTGCTTATGTGCATAATCGACAACCTCTTTGGTTATGCGAATATTATCTTCGAATGAAGATTTCGAAGCATCAATCATCACAGATGTAAAACCGTCTTCGATAAACTGCTTACAGGTCTCGAAGGTATCGCCGTGGTCAAGATGAATAGCAATAGGTATGTCAGGGTTCTCCTTGACAGCAACGTCTATTATGGCCCTGAGATAACCGATGCTGGCATATTTCCTGGCGCCTCTGGAAACCTGCAGAATAAGAGGGGCCTTTTGTTGTGCAACAGCCTGGATAATCCCCTGAGTAATCTCCATATTGTTGACGTTAAATGCACCAATCGCATAACCGCCCTTTTGCGCCATTTCAAACATCTTCTTAGTACCAACTAATGCCATTTTCTTCGCTCCTTAACGTTTAATGAAAAAAACTATTTGTTCAATCGGCCTTAATAAGCTGCCGAACCACTCAAATTCCTGAATCTTCTTGAGCCGATAGCCAGCTCGGAAACTCCCTGGGGCCAGATACTCACAGTTACAGCGTGCTCCCTGAGCGATTCATCCGCACTGTAAGTAAATGCCCAGCATACACGATGATAACGTCTGACGAGAGTAATGTCATTTCGGACGTTTGCTCCGTAATCGAAATCATACTGTTGAGAAAAAACCATACTATAACGAGGGTCGAGTTTGTATGTCATTGCAAATATAAAGGAATTGGTGCCTTTTTCATCTCCGATTTGGGCCCTCCTCAAATATCTGCTGCCGATGTAGTAACTAAGGTCGGGCCAGCGCAGCCGAGAATAACCGATATCAAACTGCTGAACCACACCGCTTAATATATCATAATTCAGGTCGCTGATTACAAGAGCTGTATCACTGACTCGCCACAGATAATCAATACCGAAATAGCTGCGGCGCGGCCCAAATCTCTCGAACCTTCGCATCCTTGAAGAAAGGTCGCTGTTCGAAATATTCACGGCTGAAAACGTCTGCATAGGTATATATGGACGATTCCAGATGAAGCGGTCCGCACCAGACTGCTCAGGCTTTTCGGAATTATTCACCCAGGTCAAATCCAAATTAAGCCGCATCCAGTCCACATTCTCCCGGCTGTCTTCAGGGCCTCGCTTTGTCTGAAGTCTCTGCAACAATCCAAGATGAAAAGTGTCACGCTGCTCTACGATGTCGTCGCTCTCCTGATAGACAGCCGCCGCAAGCTCCGGCTCAATAGTATGACGCAGCTTATACAGGTCCCACAATCTGGATTTCACATCAGGATATACTTTCCAGTATTGACCGCTCGCTCGCAGGCCGGCTTCACCAATCCAGACAGTCTTTTTACCGAACGAGCCGGTAAAGGTCCCATCTACGAGTGAGCGTCTGAAGCCGCTGCGGTCGTCATATCCGAAGTTGCCGGCTACGTAAGGAACTATCTGGAAATCTCCTGCCTGCAGCGGAAAATCCAGCTCGCTGCGATGTGACGCAAAACCAAAACTGTTTTCATCTATATTTATATTGTGCTTATCACCTATCCGCTGACGAAGCCGACTCAGCTGGGTATCGCTGTAAAAAGTGCCCCTGTCACCAAAAACAGATTCACCCGTCAAGTGAAACTCCACCGAGGGAAGCTCCTCCAGCTGGTCCCTGAAATCGTTAATCCTTGCCTTACCCAAAAATGACAACCCGCGGTTCTTCTCAATTCTCTTGAGATGAATATAACTCTCCTGCATCCCGACGTTGTACTCACCACGATAAAACCCCTCGAGAAAATACTCATCAGATGCATAACCGAACTGAGTGGTGAGCTGCCAGTTGTAAGGCAAAAAGTGCCTGTGCCGCCATAAAAATCTGCCGCGCTCTCTGCGGGGCGGCTCGATGTTACGCCTGCTTTGTGCACGCCCGAGGTCGTCCTCACCGCTGTCCTGTACCAAATATGCAAGCGTTCTGCCAAAATAGTCCTCGTCCTGATACTCTATTTCAAACCCCGCACCGGCGCCTCGCTTGCCAAAATAATCCAGAGCCAGTGTGCTCTCGGTACCTTCCGGCTCGCTCAAACCAAGAAGCCTTGCCAGATACCACCTCGTCTCAATCGATGCACCGTATGTGCTGTCATAGCCGGTATGAACACTTTTGAGGGGAATATCCGGCCTTTCTAAATTACTGCGAATGAATGGCCAGTAAAAAACCGTTCTGTTACCCATCTTCAAAGTAACATCTCGCATTTCTGCTTCATAGCTGCTCTTTGTAACCTTTCCGAGCTGAGCATCAACAGAGGTAGTATCGGTAATTACGACACTTGAGGCGTTAGCGGATATTTGAGGAAGGTAAAATTCACTGCTCGTCAAAGTCACATTATCAGCCGTGAACTTAGTCGCAGAGAGCTGACGAAGCTTAGCAGCCCGAAGATAAATCGGAATACCTCGCCCCGGGTCGAAATTGCGCATAACAGAATTGACGGCGAGAGCCTTTTCCCTTTTAAAATCATAGAAGACCTCGTCTGCTCGAATGGTCCTCTGGCCCTCTGTCATCAGCACGTCACCGGTCATATAAATGCCTTTAATCGTTCTTCCGGCCTTAAGCTGCTCTACGAAACTCGCGTCTTGCGTTTCATCTTCCTCGCCGGAGGCCTCAATAGTTTTACCGGCATAAAAAATCACAGCACTATCTGCCTGAAGCTCCAGCAAAGTCCCGTTGGGCCGCCTCTGCCATATATAAAACCTCTGCCGTAATATGGCTGTGTCAAGCTCTTCCGGGCCTGGTAACGATTCAAAATCCAGCGGTTCGTCACCCGCCGGCGAGATGTTAATCGAATACTCGAACCGGGAACTACCTGATAGCTCAGGTTTTGCTTTTTTCCCAGTACGTTTTTTGACCATTTCAGGCTCCATGGCAGGTCTGATAAACCCTTTTCTGCCGCCTTTGAATTTTATTGGTTGAAGGAATTGCAGAAATGGTTTTTTTTGCTCAACATCGGCCAGTTCAAGCTTTTCAGGAACTCTTGCCTCGGGTTGAACGACAAATTCCGCTCTGACAGGCTTTGCAGCCTTGGCAGCACGCTTGTAAAACTCCGAGTCGCTGACATCTTCCTCGGTCTTTTGATTGGCTGTAACGAAAATCTGACCGCTGATAGCAAATTGAACTACAATTGACTCACCTGCCTTTACCGCCGTACTGACTAATCCAAGCGAATCGCCGCCGTGGCCTGCAGCTATCTTTGGATTTGTTTCCAGATAGACACGCACTTTATAATTGATTGCGCTGCGGCCACGAAGCTCGTGCAGAACCGGCTCGACCCAGACAACTGCCTTTTCGGCGCTTAAGTTACTCCCGCCAGCCAGAATGTCAACACCGCGTGTGAAAACAAGAATATGGCCTTTATCTTCCTGCCGGAAGCTTGTCAGCTTACTGCACGAAAGGTGTAAATCCTGCCCCGCAAAGGGCTGCTGATAGCCAAATGCAGCGCTTGTCAGAGCAAAGTCAAAGCAGGGCACTATCGTAAAAAATCCTGCAAATGTCAGTAATAAGATTTTTCTTGTAACCATATTTATCGGCTGCAGCAGGCAAAAATATATCCGTTTGAAATTACCCGGCTCGGATTATAGGTGATTTCGAGCACAAAGCCAGTAAAAATCCGCCGCTGAAAGTGATAACTTGACTTAAATGCCATTATACTGTTAAATAATGCATCAAAAGTGCAAAGGATAACTGTTATGGCCTCAAAACAATATTCAAATTACCAAAAACAGGTAATTGAACGCTACTATCAGAACTTCGACGACATAATGCTGGATAAACTCGGTGAGCTTGTAACCGAATTATATCTCGCTGAAAGCGATGCGAAGAGGCGGCAGCTCTGGCAGCGTGCCGAACGAGCGATGAAAAATCTTAAGGTCCCGCAAGCCATAATTAAACACATAATAGAAAGCGGCAGCCCGGATATACTCGCCAAAAATCTCAACGATTGGCTCAAGGGAAAGCGAAAAATGTAAACCCGCCCCCCTGTTTTGTTTATCCAGGACTCTTCAATGCTCTTGACAAAGCTTTTTCAAATGGCATAATTGCGGTTTTATGCTATTTCGGTATTATTCCCCGATAGCTCAATTGCCAGAGCGAGTCCGCCGAAGGCGGATTAACCGCTATGGTTGCAGCTTCGGTTATTTTGAAGGATTTGCAGTCTTTGTAATAAATAATGTTCCCCGATAGCTCAATTGGTAGAGCGAGCGGCTGTTAACCGCTAGGTTGTAGGTTCGAGTCCTACTCGGGGAGTTTGGAGTTGGCAAGTCTTTAATTATTCCCCTTAACAATATAGATTGCGCAATCATAGACAAGTAATGCTAAAAGTCTTCCCAAAACCCCAAAGAAAAGCTGTTTATGGCACCGATAATGCCGAAAATGATGGTTTTGGGATAGGTTCTAATAATCCCTCCGCAATCCAGGGTTAATCTCAAATGAAGCCCATTGGCCTTTTTTCTTGAAATTTTGGCATCATTATAGTAAATTGATATAACTGTCATGGATGACTTTCAAACTGCGGAAAGTCCTAAAATAGGACTGAAAAAGATGAAAATGGTAAGCGTTCACAAAATCTATCTGATAATCGTATGTTTCCTTATCATATTAATTAGCGTGTCGAACTCAAACGCTGCAAGTTTTCAAGGGCTCGGTGACCTCTCAGGGGGCGAATTCTATAGTCGTGCACATGCGGTTTCTGGTGACGGACTGGTCGTGGTTGGAGATAGCCGTTCTGCTGCAGCGAAAGGTGGTGAGGCATTCCGGTGGACTGCTTCTGGAGGAATGGTCAGTATCGGAGATTTACCCGGTGAACCAAATTTAAGCCGTGCCTTTGCTGTTTCTCAAGATGGATCGGTTATCGTGGGACGAGGCCGATCCGCTTCAGGTGCCGAGGCATTTCGTTGGACTGAATCCGGAGGTATGGTCGGCTTGGGAGACCTTGCTGGTGGAAGTTATTCCAGCTGGGGATACGATGTTTCTTCAGATGGCTCTGTTGTAGTGGGTAGAGGCATTTCAGCTTCAGGCTCTGAAGCGTTTCGCTGGACCGAATCTGCAGGCATGGTGGCCTTGGGAGATCTTTCTGGTGGCAGCTTCTCCAGTTGGGCCTATGGTGTTTCTGCAGATGGGTCTGTTTTGGCGGGCTTTGGCAGTTCTACATCAGGCTCTGAAGCGTTTCGTTGGACCGAATCTTTAGGTATGGTTGGTATAGGTGACCTCCCAGGAGGAACTTTCAGTAGCGGTGCTTTTGCCATTTCTGCAGACGGCTCGGTCATAGTTGGGAGGAGCAGGTCAGAATTGCTCTGGGAACCATTCTATTGGTCACAGTCCAGAGGATCCCAGGGATTGGGCAGTCTTTCTGGAGGATCAGGATGGGCTGAATCCGTTTCTGCTGATGGTTCAGTTGTGATTGGAAGGAGTACTACCAGTCTTGGGTATGAAGCTTTTATCTTGGACCAGGAGCACGGCATGCGGAATCTTAAAGGAGTTTTGGAGAATGATTATGGTTTAGATTTGACTGATTGGATTTTGGATTATGCAACAGGTATTTCTGATGATGGCTCAGTAATTGTGGGTTACGGAACAAATCCCAGTGGAAACAGGGAAGCGTGGATTGCAAAACTTCCAGAGCCCAATGAGATGCAAAATGTGCTTTATCAGGGTGATTGCAGTGGATTTGGCATGCGTATTGAGGACGTTAATTTCTTGGATCCTGATTTTGTCATCGAAACAACAGGAGCAAGATTTGAGTACGTTCCGGGCACGTTAAAGGTATATCAAGGTCTTAACCCGGCGTCCAGGCGTCTTCTGGTTACGATTGATATTAATGATAACCCGATTTTCATAAAGGTAGAAGACAAGAACGACCATGTGCTGTTGCGTTCTGATTCTCTTAACATGGGCATATATGGTGACTCCACTTGCATATTTGCTCCGAAGGTAACCCTGGATGTGAGCTTTACTGGAAACTTCCTTCCAGATTATGAAGGACAACAAAGCGGTGAATTATTACTTATTGACCCTAACGGTGGTCTTGAAATTTATCCACAAAGATACGCTTCAGGCTACCAGGTAAATACACTTGAACTTGGAAAAACTAATTGGATAGCAGACTATACCTTCAATACAAACCAAAAAGTTATGATGGCAGCATTCCCAGGACGATCCTTTGATTCGACAAGATTCGCAAATAGCAATGTACTTGCTACCTGTGGTTCCGTAGGACTTGGAAGCGGCAATGACTACGGTCAAATGCCTTCCGGTTCCGAAGTAGCTGCATGGGCGCAATACTGCGATATTGTTACACTGCCCTATATCGGCCTGTATGAAAAGAGAAATCCCGGTGGACCATACGTAGTTGCAAATGAATCTGAGTTTAACAGATTCTTGCAGGCCTGTGATGCTAACAATATGAAAGTGGTACCTTACAGCTCCCTTTTCTATTACGTTCGCAAAAACAAATTTGGAGGCTTTGAAGAGTTTTATAATGAAGTTAAAAATCTCAAAGACAACTTTAATATAGGCGGAATTCACATTGATGGGCTTACTTTTGATTGCGGCATCAAAAAAATAGATGACAAAATAGCAAACTGGGAGATGATCAGACGACTCAGAGAGTTGTTTGGACCAAACGATATAATGATATTAAGTGATACCAGCCTTGGAACGCCCGTTTCTACTGTGCCGAACATTGATGTCTATTGTGACTTGGCTCTAAATGGTGAAGAAATCCCTTTTCAGGATTTTAATGATCCATATATTAAATATCATGTGAAGAAATATGGAATTTCGAATACTATTGCAATGTGGAAACGCGGGCAACACCCAAACTCAATTTCTGGAAATGATATCATCGATGAAATCATAGACTTCAACGGCCGAGAAAGATGGCTTGCATATGTCCCCACACAAGTACCGCCGCCAGGAGGCTCATACACCTGGCCGACTACACCTTATCCAAGCTACGCATATTACCTCCAGCAAATCGGCCTAATGTCTGCTGAATCCAGTGCATCATCGCAAAACTGCTTGGCCTTAGCCTCTGAAGATATGGCAATAGCTGGTTCTACTGACGAGGAAACAACTGATTCCAACGTAATAACCCTTGGTACATTAGAGGATGGAAGGTTTGAAACTCCAGTAGAAGACTTTACTTTCGATGCAGATAGCAACGATCTGTCTGATGTTCCCTTCCTGCAAGCTAAGCCGGGTATAGTACGCACCTACACTTACGGCACAGATGCCTACACCAAGAGCTTCTCTCACGAAGACTTCCTCGGTGTTAATTGCCTTAAAGAATATGAAACCGCCGCACCAAACAAACCCGATATGACAATATTAATGGCAAAAGACACTGTTGGCACATGCTGGCTCTTTAAGTTAATTGTCGACGGCATGACATTATTTGAGGCATCTTCATTAGATGAAATTATCCGCTTCAGTGAATACGAAAACATGTTGCTGAAACTAAGGTCCGCTGCTTATATGAAGGGAACGGTTGTTACTGACCCTAACGGAAACACCAGTGAGGTTATGACTACATTTGCAACTCTGCCGCAGTTTCCGTGCTATGAGTATGTACTTGTAAAATGGACTTCTGCCGACCAAACTATGATCAACTGGGAGTACTATCACGACTCAGTTGGACTTGTTCGCGATGTCCAGGAAAAGGCTAATCCAACAGGAGACGGATGGTCCCTGCAAGGCTTTAGAGATATCCCAACAGACTTCAATGGTGACCGTGATATTACCCTCAACGATCTTGGTACACTGAGTTCACAATGGCTGCAAACAATCGGTAACCCTAATTCCGATATTGCGCCAATGCCTGATGGAGACGGCACAGTTAATTTCTTGGACTATAATTTGCTCGCAGAACAATTAGGTATAGAAATGGCAGGCTATTAAGCTCCAGAACTCTCCGAGTAGGGCTCTAATCTGGGAAACAATGGTTGGATTATAGTCCGTTTGTCTTCACTGCGGTAATCATCTAAGAATTTGGGTCACCCTTGCTCTGGATACTCCAAGATACCTGGCCAAATCGGCACGTGTTTCGATGCCGTTTATGCCGATTAGTGCCTGCCAGTGGATTGCTCGCTGAATTGCCTCTTTTTTGATTTGGGCACATGATCTACAGGGCTGTTTTTGGAATTTGGGAGCTGGATTTAAGGTGAAAATGACAGATTGATGCCGTCTATGGGTATAAAAAGCGAACTTCAGTGCCACTGTGAGATTTATGCGTTCAGTTTCCGAAGTGTTAACCGGCCAATACCCATCAACGCATATGCGTTGAGTGTATGGACAGGGGAGTTTGGGGTATTTTGCCTATATAATTGAAAGTAGAGCTACCGGTAAACGGTACGCTGGACACACCAATAACCTTCAAAGAAGACTCGCCGAGCATAACAGCCGTGAGCATAAACCAGGAAAATTCACATCGAGAAATTTGCCAGAGCGAGTCCGCAGAAGGCGGATTAACCGCTATGGTTGTTTCTCCTTCGGCGAATCGAGTCCTGCTCGGCGGGTTTGCGTGCTTGAATTTATCGCTTTGAAACTTTCCCGTTTTACTATATCCTGTTGCAATAGAGCACATTGAGGCAGGAAAAAAGCGTTAAATTTAAGGAGTTAATCCGATGTCTGAAAATCATAAAGCCGTTACAAGAAGAAACTTCCTGGCAATGTCAGGGTTGGCCGCCTCAGCAATTCTTCTGAAATCCTGCGGGTCGCTGCCCGAAAGAAAAACAATATCAGTCGCCAAGCCGAATGTGATATTAATAATCACTGACGACCAGGGATATGCGGATTTGGCCTGTCACGGCAATCCCGCTCTGCATACTCCGAACCTTGACAAAATCTACGACCAGAGTGTCCGCTTCGATAACTTCTTCGTAAGCCCGCTCTGCCAGCCGACGCGGGTATCGATGTTGAGCGGCCACTATGTCCCTATCGGACGCGGACTACTCCAGAAAGACACCTGCCTGGCGGAAATGATGCGTAAGACAGGCTATAACACCGGAATCTTCGGAAAATGGCATCTGCGGCAGCAATATCCTTACCGGCCTGAAGACGAAGGGTTCCAGGAAGTCTTCTGCCACGGCGGAGGCGGGATAGGACAGCTGGAAGACTACTGGGGCAACACCAACTTTGGCCCGACCATAAAACACAACGGCACCTGGGAAAAAACAAACGGCTACTGCACCGACGTTTTCTTCGACGCCGCGATGAAATGGGTCGAGCAGAACCGCAACCAGCCCTTCTTCTGCTACCTGTCCACCAACGCAGCCCATTCACCGTATCAGGTCAGCGAAAAATACTCAGCCCCTTACAGAAAAAAAGGCCTCGATCAGGAAACCGCCGACTTCTACGGAATGATTACCAATATAGATGAAAATATCGGCCGGCTTACCGAAAAACTGAGACAGTTGGGACTGCAGCAAAAAACTCTTCTCATCTTCCTCACCGACAACGGCTCGGCAATGGCCGATAACGAAAAATTGTTCAACGCAGGACTTCGAGGCGGCAAGGGCTCCGTCTACGAAGGCGGCTCGAAGGCAGCCTGTTTCTTCCACTGGCCAACCGTTCTGAAACCAAAAACCGTAAAACAAATGGCCGCTCATTATGACATCGTACAGACACTGGCAGAAATCTGCAATACAACACATCCAAACCCACAGCAGCTCGAAGGCATCAGCCTTGTGCCTTACCTTAAACAAACTAAAACTAAACTACGAGACAGGTATTTTATCTCGTATCTGGGATTCTGGCCGCCCGATGCACCGCTGGAAAAATACAGAAATTATTCCGTAAGAACCTCACGATTCCGGCTCGTTAATAATGACCAGTTGTACGACTTGAAAAATGACCCCGGCGAAACCACAAACGTCATCGATAAACATCCCGCCGCACTCAAAAAAATTCGCAGCTTCTACGACCGGTGGTGGCAGCGGGTAAAGCCGGAGATGACCAAGCTGAGAATTACTGAGAGAATCCCGCTCGGTGTAATTGATGGGCCGATAGTGCTGAACTGTCTCTACTGGAAAGAATCACGTATCGCACCGGGAGCACCAAAATGGTATGATGCCAGATTGTGGCTGCAGTCCGGCCTCGAAGACCAGATTAGAGATGAGCTCAGCAGCAATCCGACTAAACAAAGCCCTATGGGAACCTGGCCGGTCGAATTTGCCCGCAGCGGAACATATAAACTGACACTCTCAAAGGCCTCTGAATCTGCACCCGATGAGCTTAAATCTCTCAAACAGGGAAGGGCTTTCGTATTGTTAAATCAAAATCTCGTCCAGAAAGAAATCAGCGAGGGTGCACTGTCAGTATCCGTGCAGATAAAAGCGAAGAAAGGCCCTGCCGAATTGGAGTGCTGGTTCGGCGGCCAGCGACCTCACGAAGAACCATCAGGGGCTTATTTCGTCAGAGTTGAAATACTCTGACACGCCCTTCGCGATAATTGGCAGCCAGACGAAATGAATGTTTATGGCACACATTCAGCTTTTACCAGCCGCGGCGGGTTCACACTCGTCGAATTACTGGTTGTAATCACCGTAATCGCACTGCTATTAAGCATCCTGCTGCCGGTCTTAACTAAAGCTCGTCAGTACGCACAATGTATCACATGCTCGAATATCCTGCGAAACATTTCACAGGCACACAAATTACACCTCGCCGATACCGGCACATACCTGCCGCATACCAGCTACGCCCCATACACACCATGGTTCAACAATGACCATCTCCGCAAAACTCTCGCCCTGCCGGAACTGACAAACGAACAAAAGGAAAGACGGACAGACGAACTACAGGAATGGCAGCCGAATATACCGCGAGAATTCATCTGCCCAGCCGCTTCCTTTGCACTGAAAAACAGTGAAAAAGGCTTGTATCCTATGGAAAGAAGCTACGGTGTCAATATCGACGGCGACTACTACGCCCGGAAAAAAGGCCTCGTCGGCAAATTAAAGGAAGACTGGGTAAAAAGACCATCGGATAAAATCTTCATCGCCGATGCCTTGGATTGGTGGATAAGTTACTATTTTTGCCACCTCTACCAGAAGTACGGCGAGAACTTTATCGGTATTAAAACCTATGGAATGACTGCCTATCGACATCTTAACGACAAGACTAACATCGTTTACTGGGACGGACACTGCGGAAGACTTAAATCGAAAGAAGTAATGAACTCTCCACAACTGTGGGACCCACTCGAATAAATCCTGCTTCAATCACTATGCCGCTTCGCAACCATCAGCTTGCATAAATATGCAGACCTGAAAAGAACCGCGAAAAATTGACCCAGAGAAGTGTTACCAGGACCATAATCATCCCCCATATTACCCAAAAGCCGTTAATCCTTATCCACTTCTTACCATAGAGATATCGAAAATGAAAATAACCTGCATAAACCAGCCACGTCGCCAGCGACCACATCTCTTTCGGGTCCCACCCCCAGTAATCACCCCACGCCCGCTGAGCCCATACACTGCCCAGGACAAGACCGGCCGTCAGAAACACGAATCCGCCGCAGACCATTCGGTAAGCACCCTCTTCATATAAAACAGCCCTTTCAGAACTCTTCATCGATAACGCCGAAACTGCCTGCAAACACCCCTTTGCCATAAAAACATAACCAAGTATATAGGTACCTACGTGCGGCGCAAAAAACCAGCTCTGAAGCGCCGGCGGCAATTGCTGTGCCTCTGTGCTGAACACAAACGCCGCCGGTATAACCATCATCACTGCTATCAGCTTATCGCCCGTCGGAAGACCAACGGGTAAAAACCGCTGCGAAAAAATAGAAACCGGATAAATCAACGCCCCAAGAACAACAAAAACCTCAAAAAGATTCTGCATCGGAACGTGCCCCACACAATACCACCGATACCCAACGCAAACAAGAGCAGACAGAAAACCAATAAAATATACGACACCGCTTAACTTCTTAAATCTGAACAGCCCCGCCGCGAATGCCAGCACGTACCCGGCAAAAGTCGTATAAATCAAATAACCCTGAATGGTATAGTTCATTTGCGACCCGCTTACATCGGCTTTTCCGCTGCTGCCGCCGAACCCGAATGCCCGGCGCTCCCGTCACTGGCAAAATCACCCTCGCCGCCGGCATCCATATATTCAGGCTTGATAAAAAGATAATACAGCCTGCCTTCCTGATAGACCCTCCCTGATATCTCACCAGCCATCTCTCCCTGCCCCATATAAACATCGCACCGACCGGGTGCTCGAATCGCACCGCCCGTATCCTGGTCAAGTACAAAACCACGGTACGCACTATGAAAAATCCGACCGGAAACCATTTGCGGCAGATTCACCGCTATAAAGGCAAGCCCACCACGCGGATAAACCGATTTGTCCGTCGCTATCGTCCGCATCGATATCACGGGCTCGTTAAGACTGCCGCGGACCATCTGCCTGGACTTTTGAAAAAATACGAAACGTGGATTAACACTCGTATATTCTTCAACCTGCTCAGGGTGTTGCTCAAAATAATCTATCATCGCTGAAAGGCTGAGTTGCTCTCTGCTCAGAACACCGTCTTCGACCAGCTTCGTACTTATACTCTTATATTTATGGCCGTTATTGGCTGCATAACCAACCGTTATCTTTTTACCATCGTCCAGCTTTATTACAGCAGAGCCCTGAACGTGTGCTATATAAACCTTAAACGCACCATCTAACCACACCAGTTCATTACCTTCGAGCATTCCTGATTGTTCAATCTCAGCCCGTGCCGGATATGCCTTAAGCTTCCCGTCAACTTCTTTTCTGCCCAGTATTACACCATAATCATCTTTAACAAGGTCGTTCGGCTTCGAATACAGCGGATACCGGAAACGAGACGTTTTGCGCAGAGAACCATCGAACACAGGCGTAAAATAACCGGTATAAAGAACCGTCCCGGCATAATCACAACCAACCGATGTATAAATGTCGAATTGCTCTAATATCGCATCATTCAGCCGACTGCCGCGAAGCCCCTCATCGATTAATCTGTCGAACGCACGCAGACTGGCTATCATCCGCTCGTGACTGATATCGCCGTACGGGAAAAACCTACTGCTTGAAGGCTTACTCAAATAATTCAGACTGCCCTCAATACCTTCCGACAGACCAACCAGGTTAAAACTACCTTCCGTAAAATCAGGAATCTCATCAGCCGCCGTTATTTTCCGCAGGCCGAGCTCACCTTCCGGCAAAGGCCGGTCGTATTCCACCTTACGCTTAGGATGACAGCCCACAAACACCAGCAAAAATACCAGATGAGCCAGCAAAAGCATTTCTTTTGTCATAATAAAAGCCTCCAAAAAATTTCTGTTACAGAGCATACCACAGCTCAGGTTTTTTTACAATAATACTTGATTGTTCGAGCATAATCTTGTAACTACAAACTCGAATTACTTAAGTTTTTCTCAAATAAGGACAAATTATGATTTACAACAAATACGGCAATACGAACATCATGGTCTCCGCCATCGGTATGGGCGGAATGAGATTTCAAAACCAAGACGATATTCAGGCCAACGCACAAATTGTCAAGGCTGCCTATGACAAAGGCATAAACTATTTCGACACCGCACCCGGATACGGCAGGTCGGAGGAAATTTACGGGCAGGCTTTCAAACAGATGAAAAAAACCCGCTCAGAGAAACCTTTCTACGCAGCAACCAAGTCGATGGAAAAAACTCCAGATGGAGTTAAAAAAGACCTGCACACCTCCCTTGAACGCCTTAATCTTGATTACATCGATTTCTTTCATCTCTGGTGCGTCATCACGCTGGAAGAATACGCAGAACGCAAAAAAATCGGTGTGCTGAAAGAGCTTGAAAAACTGAAAGAACAGGGCCTCATTCGACACATCTGCGTCTCCACACACCTGCCGGGAGACGACATCGCCAAGCTTCTCAGTGATTTCCCTTTTGACGGCGTACTGCTCGGATATTCAGCTATGAATTTCCCATTCCGCGAAAAGGGAATACAGGCCGCCGCCGATTCGAACATCGCCGTAGCGGTTATGAACCCGCTCGGTGGCGGAATAATACCGAACCACCCCGATATCTTCGATTTCCTCAGGAGCACTCCAGATGAAACTGTGAACGAAGCAGCTTTACGCTTTCTTATCAACGATAAGAGAATTACCACAGCCCTTGTTGGCTTTTCATCGCTGGAGCACGTCGATGAAGCCGTCAGCGCCGTTGATGGCTTTACTGCTATCGATGACGAACGGATAGCTCAAATCAAAAACTCACTGAACGAAAACTTCAATGAGCTGTGCACCGGCTGCCGATACTGCGACATCTGCCCCGAGGATATCCCAGTACCGAAATTAATGGACGCCTATAACCATAAACTCCTCGACCCATCTGAGCCCATCACGCAATACCTCTCTATGTACTGGTCAATCAAGCCGGACAATAATATCCTTTATGCCTGCACCGAATGTGGAAAATGCGAACAGGCCTGCACACAGCACCTGCCTGTCAGGGAGCGAATAAAACAAATAGCACAGGAGGCAAACGCAAGTCTCAAAAAAAACAAAAAACCAAAACCCGATTAATACCAGTTGCCTCAATTTAGTTTCGTCAGTCCCCAGATTCATTCGGGGAATTCGATTCCCCCTCTTCACCCAGTTTTTCCAGCGGCTTCAAATCCTCGCGAATCTTATCCAGCCTCTCAAGGGGCCGCTCTATCTCTTCTCTGGTCTCAGAAAGAATACTATCAGGCTCATCAAGTACGTAAGGCGTTATAAATACCAGCATCTCGGTGTTCACTTCCGTAATCGCATTATGCCTGAACAGCCCGCCAAGAAGAGGCAAATCCCCGAACAACGGAATCTTACGCTCAACCGTACTGTCCTCCTGCAAGAGCATCCCGCCAAGCATAATCGTCGCACCGTCTTCTACAATCATATTAGTAGTGGTCTCCATCTCAGTACGAACCGGCTGGGCATTCACTAACTCCCCGCTAAGCTGCGACAATTCTACGTTAATAATCATATCAACCTTCTTCTCAGGCGTAATACTCGGCCTCGTCCGAAGCGTCATCCCGACCCTCTCGAATTCGAACTCAGACGTTACCCTGCCGCCGGTCTCCGAAATCGATGTGTCCGTCGTGAACGCCACCTTATCGCCCTTGAAAAACTCCGCCTCCTCGTTGTCCTGTGTCCACAACGTCTGCTGGTTCAGTATCTTGGCATCCGTACGCTTATGCAAAAAATCTATCAAAGCGGTAACATCCGTGTCGGCGCTGAGCGTAACGGAGCCCCTGCTCTCCAGAAGCGTAAGCTCGCCCAATGCCGTTATCGCATCTTCGTCCAGTGTCCCGAACGCAGATGAATTCGAAGAGAGCTGCAAACCGAGCGACGTCAAATTGCTGTGGTCAACCTCCACTATAATCGCCTTTATCATTACCTGCCTGCCCGGCGTGTCAAGCTCGGTTATCATCTGTTTTATACTGTCCTGGAACTCAGGCGGCGCAAGCACAAGTATCGCCTTGCTGCGTCTGTCCGGTATAAACCGCACACGACCTATCACATTACTTATCGGCATCTCACCCAGTCTGCGCCGTTCGCCGGTCCACCACGGCTTATATACGGAACTGGACGTCCCCCTGTTATCTGAATTATCATCCTTATTATCACCTTCTTCCATCGAATATGAGCTCAATCCCCGCTCGCCGAGGCGTATCGTCGCTTCGGTTCCGGGCTCATTGAATATGGCATTGAGCCGTTCACTCAGTTCTTCCGGGTCCGCATAGTTAAGTGTCACCACCCGCGGAACTTCAGCCATCTCCTGCTTGTCAAGCTCCCGGATAAGATTCTCTATCACCTCGTACGCCTCGGGAATCTTACTGATTACTATTATCTTTTTCGCACCGGGCACCGGCTCGAATGTCAACTGCCCGTACAACGGCCCCACAATCTTTTCTTTGGTCTCCGCACCGCGGTAAAAGTAATACCAGAATGACCTCTGCTCGGCTACCTCCTCAGTGAAAAGCGTGCTCAACAAATCGGCCATCTCCACGGGGTCCGTGTTGTGCAGCGCAATTATTCTCGGCTTCACCTCTTCCACATCTATCGGTGTGTCCCACTCGGCAATATGCTCTTCAATCTCTCTCATTTTTTCCACAGAGGCTATAACTGTTACCTGCTGCATCGCCGGAAAAGCTATTGTCTTTACAACATCCGCAAGATTCTGCCTCCCCCGGCCGTATCTATAGTAATAATATGCGTTTCTGCCGCTCGGGCGACTCTCTCCGTAAAGATTATCCAGATTTTCCTTTATCTGCTCGGCATCAACGTGTTTCAGCTCGAAAGTCTTCGTCTCGAAGTCACCCGACGGTACGTCTATCTCGGCAACAAGTTTCTTGACCATATTGCGAAGGTCCTTCCTGCCGAATACCATAATCTGCCTCGCCTGCCTCAAAGGCTGTATAAATACGTTCGCCTTAAGTTCAGGCCGCTGAAGTGCCTCGTTAAGCTGGTCGGCAACCTCACCAACATCCGCATAGGTAATAGCTATAGTCTCGGATTCCGATTCGGCTTTACTCTGCTCATCGAGACGCTTTATCCATACCCGTATCCGTTGCATGTCCTGAGATGACGCCCGCGCTATAATCCATTTACGCCGCGGCTCCGGTATCAATATCACCGGCACATCACCTGCCTCTACTACTACCGACGTAGCCGCCTCATCACTATCACCGCTGCGAGTGGAACCTCCTCGCCTGCCGGGTGGTCTGCCGCCACGCCCCCTGCTTCTTCGCCTGTCGTCTGACTCTTCACCAAGTAAAAGCCGTAATACCTGAACTATCTCAGCCGGGTCACCACGCTTAATCTCGAACACCTCTTCTACCATCTGCTCAGATTCAGGTACGTCAAACTGCCCGATTATCCGCTCAAATCGCATCAGATTCTCTACCGTATCTATTACCAGCAGCATCCGCGTACTCTCCTCGGCGCTCACGTAGCCGTAATCACCAACCAAAGGAAGCAGAATGTCTCCCATCTGTGACGGACTGTAATTGGCGAGACGGAAGAACTTCTGAACCACCTGCTGTTTGTTCTCGAGCATTGCAAGCGGATAATCGGCCGCAACAGTAGGTACGGAACCGGTTATTGCCTCCGCTATCGGCTTTAGATAAATTACCCCGTCCGATTCTTCGGCAACAAATCCCTTTGCCCGCAGCGCGCTGTAAAGCAGACCAAGCGCACGGCTCCTGCGTATCTCTTTCGCTGAATATATCGTCAGCTTCTGCTTCATCACCTCTTCAGATGGTATTATCACCTTGCCCGTCCAGTCCGCCAGCTTGCTTATGATATCTTTCATCTCGACGTTCTTTAAATTCAACGCCTCCATAGGCTCATTAGGCTCCCGCGATTCTTTCGCTTCATCTGCCTCATTAGGTCCCTGCGGCTCTTTTGCTTCATCGGCTATGTTAGGCTCCTCCGCCTTTTCAGCACCAGTTGCCACCGCCGGCTTATCCACTTTCTCTTTCGCTTCGCCCTTTTCTTCTTTCGCCTGCTGTTGGCCTTCAAACCTATCCGGTTGATAATAAACCGACCAGATTATCACCCCACCTGCAATCACGGCAACAACGGCCAGCTTTATTATGAACTTTACGTATCTGTATTTGGTTTCTTCACTTGACTCTGCCATTTTTTTATCCCTTTAACTGTGTTCTTCCAGCGCCGAAATCGCCTGTTCTTTTTCCTCATCCGACATATTATTCCATTCGTCCTTCATCTTCTGCTTTTGTTCGTCTGTTGCATTATTCCACTGCTCAAGCAGCTTCGCCCGCAAGCCGGGCGAAAGTTCCACACCCATCCACGCCAGCGGGTCTTCAACTGCAACCGCACGCTTCATTTTGGCCCTCGGCTCTGCTGCCGGCCTTTCTTTATGTCGCCCGTGTCCTTTTTTGGGTACCTTCTCTTGGGCAGACTGCACGTCATTTAACTCACTCACTGTCGCCATAGGAGCAAAGTCTTTCTGCTTACCTTTCCATTCGATTGTCACGAACGTCGGGGCAATCGCTACGATATTGGCATCACCGACTTTATCGCCCACCTTATACCATTTATGATTTATCAGAACTTCATCGCCTATTATCCCGTCAACCGCTTTTACCGGATGCTTATTCCCGGGAGGCGGCGCAAATAAATTATGCTTTTTAACAGACGCTGCAATATCAGCATATTGTGAAAGATACTTTTTTCTATCTTCTTCACTCAGACCGCCTTGCCCGGCCGCTGCCTCACCCCACCTGTTCACGCGAACCGAATAAGCCCCTATACCGATAAGCTTCACAAAAAGCAAAACCACAAGCACCGCGCACAGCCCCGCCGCCGTCTTTGAAACCACCACTTCGTTATCTCGCAGC
>Ga0180438_10003620_pt1 | contig 23133 bp, 22 predicted proteins | sample SS_ome_12_FD_132455 | JGI IMG/M metagenome (GOLD analysis project Ga0180438, IMG submission 132455) | Hypersaline lake sediment archaeal communities from the Salton Sea, California, USA - SS_3_D_2 metaG | ecosystem: Environmental > Aquatic > Non-marine Saline and Alkaline > Hypersaline >...
AAGGAATGGGCCACTACCGAACTGCAAGATCGAATACTAGCCGTTCGTGTTGAGAGCCTTGGCAAACGGATAGGCCAAGCCTACAGTGGGCAGCGTGCTGGGGCGGTTGGCCAACGATGTTGTGAGCAGGCGGACGCGATTGGGAAGTTGCGGGCGCCCGAGGACGGGGTTGTGTAGGATTGTGGTGGTGCGTCGCCGAATGCACCCGTTTCCTACCGCGGTCGCCCCCGCCGCTGTCACGAAGTGCGAGGTGTTGTCGTGGGTCGGTGATCACGACCTTCACTGGAGTCCACCCGAGAGAGGGGGCTGTTTCGCGGATCTGTCCGGCGGGTGCGTCGGGCGATTTTGCCCCGCAGGTAACTGCACCTCGCCCAGTGCAGGGGATGGGGCGAGCCGGCGTCTAACGACGTGGCGTCACCGAGTGCCATGTCTACTCATGCCCACAGCGCTTCAGTTCTCCGGCTCGGGCGGGTCGGTGATCAGCACACCCTTGAACCGCACGCCCCCCTTGATCGGCCTGCCGCCGCCGTCGGCGCCGTCGGGGCCCGGGGTGCTCGCGTGGCCGGGGTCCTTGGTGAAGTACCAACCGGCCGGCGGCGAGCCCCAGGGTGCGGAGCCCGAGCCGTGCGGGTACGCCGGATCGGTAATCAGCTCGCCCGGCAGCGTCACGTTGCCGGGGTCGATCTCGTTGGGGTTGGGCCTGCCTCCGCCGGGGTCGTCCGGGCCCTCGCACTCCTCGGTGCTGTCACCATTGTCGTTGCCGTTGTCGTCATCGTCGTCATCGTCGCTGCCGTTCTCGTCCTGTTCCTTCTGCCGCTGCAGTTCCTCCATGCGCTGCTTCTCTTTCAGAAACTCTTCCTGGGCCTTGAGGAACTCGCCCATCTCCTGTTCTCGCTCGTAATACTCTTCGGACGCGGGATAGGGGTCCGATCGCTCGCGGGGCGCGTCGTCGAGCAGCCCGCTGCCGTACTCTTTCTGAGCGGCTTCTTGGGCGTCTTCCATTTCGGCCATACCCTTGTGGTATTCCGTGAGCCTGACCCAGCGCGGGCCGCCCTCGGTGTAGTACCAGTCGCTCAGCGGCCCGGCCGACCCGCGTCCGACGTGGTCAGCCCCGGACGGGCCCTTGCCGGGCACGATCGGCCCCGGGCCACCGAAGGGGTCATCGCCCCCGCCGAAACCGCTCCCGCCAAACGGATCCGACGGAACGCCCAGCGGGTTAGAGGGGTCGCCGATCGGGCCCGACGGATCGCCCAAGGGGTCCGACGCACCGCCGAACGGACTCGAGTGATCGCCGAATGGATTTGAGGGGCCGTTGAACGGACTGGACCGATCGCCGAAACGGATTCGAGGACCCGCCGATCGAGCCCCACTGATTGCCAAGCGGATCTGTGGGGCCGCCAAAAGGGCCGGACTGATCGCCAAACGGGTCATCGCCGAGCCCCGGCGTTCTACCCCAATCGGCCGGACCATCGTGTGCGGGCCCGTTGCCGTTCGGGCTGCCGATCATATTCCACTCGTCGTCCGCCCGTGGCGGGCCCGGCTGGGTCCAGTCGCCCTCTGCTGGCATGTCCCAGCCCGCCCCGTTGGGGCTGTGCTGGGGCACGGTCTGCGGCCAACCGCCCGGCGCGGCCGGCGCCATGCCAGGGCCGCGCCCGGGCGTCGCGGGCACCGCCAGTTTCCACGGGGCCTGCGGGGCAGGCCGGTGGGGAGCGGGCCGGTGGGGAGCGGGCCGGTGGGGAGCGGGCCGGTGGGGAGCGGGCCGGTGGGGAGGCTGCTGTGGCCCCGGCCAAATGGGCCAATGGGCAGGCTTGGATCGTCGTCGGCCCGCACGCAGACCGTGACCGCCCTGCTGCGGCCAAATCGGCCGGACCGGCATGGGCCGCGGCACAAGGGCCTTGACCCGCGGCAGTGCCGGGGCACGCCGGCCGCTGCCCGGCTCAACGAGGTACTGCTTGCCCATGCTCGGCAGATTGATCCCTCGCCCGGGCCGGTCCCGGCAGCTCGACCGCGATCACCGCCACCACACCGGCCGCAATCGCGGCCACCGCGGCACCCGCCCGCGCCCTTCGCCCGTTGATCCGCTTGCTCCCGTTCATCGCGTTCCCTCCTTTGCCATGGCGTCCGCGTCCCGCCACGGCCGCAAAGTCCCCAGCCGACCAGGACCCGCCACCCGGGCCTTTTCCACGATCTACTACGACCGGGCGCGGGGAGCGTGACCGGGTTTCCGGCCGGAAGAGCGAACGCGAAACGCCGAACTTCCGCCGAGTGGCGACTGTTGTAGTACCGCCCTTAGGTTGCTCAGGACAGGCTGAAGCCTGGACACCAGCCAAAGGGCCGAGCCGCTTTGGCGTCCCGGTATTGCGGGCTGTTGCGATAAGGGGGCGACCTTCCGTTCCCACGTAGGGCGTGGGAACCGGGCCATTGGACGAATTGGACAATCCATCCTACAAGCCGGCCGCGGTACTACGGCCAGTTCGACGCGGGCGCTGCCGACGCGGCGGACGCCTGGACGGCCGACGGCCCTTCGTCAACCAGCATCACCTGGTCGTAAAGCACGTGGCCGGAGTTGGCGATCGCGCCGAAGCCGCACAGCCCGGACCTCAACGGGCTGGAGTCTTGGGCCTGCAGCACACCCTTCCCGTCGATCCATACCCGGATCTGCCCACCTTTGGCCTGGATAATCACGTCGTGCCAGGCCTTGGGGCTTATCGCAACGGGCGCCGCGGCGAGCCTCTTCTCCGGGTACTTGTTGCCCGGCAAGTGGGCCCGACGCGCGAGGACCGTCTGGTGCGGTCCGATCATCAGGCAGTAGAACTCGTGGCCGTTCGGCACGTTTGTGTTCCGAAAGAACACGTCGGCGGTACCCTGTTCGTAGCCGTAGCGGAACTTCATGCTGAAGTCGCTCACGTGCCCGGCGGCCACCCACATGGCGTGTCCGCCGCCGCGGGTTGCCAGGGCCCGGCCGTTGCCCGCCGGAAGCAAGGCGTATTGGCATGAGTATTCCCAGCCGCGGACCGGGTCGCGGTCGAAGTCCTCGGCAAACTGCCTGGGCTGGGCCTGTGCTTGGGCCGGGGCCGATCCGGCTTGCCCCGCGCCGGAGTCCCCCCGGGGATCCTGCGACCACTGGGCCGCCGCAGGCAACGCGCTGGCGAGGGCCGCCACGATTGCGACCCCCAACTGGATGGCTGTTCGGTACATCGTCTTCTCCTTCATCGTGGGCATGTAGGAAGGGCGTGCAGGAGTCGAGGACGTCCGCAAACCAGGCTTGAGGCGGCCGGCGGCCCTTCAGCGGGGCGCCCGAAAGGGCGCTTGCCCAGAGCACCACTGTGCCATGCCGCGGCCCAGCCCGAATGTTCCCGGTTTCCGCTACGCCGTTTGACTCGCTCGCCTACTACTACTCGTCCCCCCGACGATCGTGACAAGGACACGGGAAACGCTCTGGGGGGCACGGCCCTCGGCGTCGTGGCGTTTGTTCGTTCCGCGCGGTCGCCTCCGCCGACGCGCCGAAACGTACCTTGCCTGCCCGCTCAGCTACTCATGGTGTCAAGAAAGCCGTCCAGAAAGGCGACCTTCTCGGGGATGTCAGCCGCGCCACCGCCGGGGTATGCCAAGCCGGCCTGGTCCATGAAGTAGGCGGCGAACGAACAGGCGAAATCCTCCTCGGGGTTCCAGTGGCCGTAGGGCCGGGCGAACGTGGCCGTCCCCAGGTACCACCAATCCACGACCTCGTCTTCGGCGTGAACCCATAGAGTACCGGTGGCATCCACGAACCAGTCGTCGTCCTCGACCCCGTCGGGCATTTCGCTGCCGGGGGCCCAGCCACTCAGGGCCATGAAACCTTCCCAGTCCGGATTCTCGTCATCCCATTTGTGCCCAATTTCGTGGAACACGGTCCGGATGACCTCACTGTCGCCCTCGTCGAACCGGTTCTGTGTCAGGGCGATGGTCCCGTCCACGGGGTCACTCCAGCCGCCGATGTTGCCGGGACCGGCAAGCTGGTCGCCCCAGCGTTCGAATCGCAGCTCATCGCCAGCCGCCGTTTCCAACAACCGGTTGTTGCCGGTTCGTGCGACAAGTTGCGCAAAGGCGAGGTCCACGACCTCGACTTCATCGTCCAACCACCGGCCTGCACCGAAATCGTAGGTGGCAGTGTGGCCGCTGAACGTCATGACTCCTCCGGGGCCATCGCCGAAACCGATCTGAACATCGACGTGGGTCTGATCGACGAGACGTTCGGCAATCCCTTCTTCCACGAGGAATCGGTCGTGTCCCGCGTCGCCCCACATCAAGTCGCCCAGGCCGTCGATGCCCCCGAACAGGGCGTCGTTAGCGGCGCCGCCGTGCAGCCGGTCCAGCCCGCCCTGGCCCATGAGCGTGTCGTCACCGGCGGCGCCCCACAGCGTGTCGCTTCCGTCACCGCCGTAAAGGCGGTCGTTGTGGAATCCGCCGTTGAGTTCGTCGACGCCGTCCTCTCCGTAGAGCCAGTCGTCGCCGTCCATGCCGTAGAGGTGGTCGTTGCCCATGCCGCCCCACAGCGTGTCGCTGTGATCCTCGCCGAAGAGCCAGTCGTTGTCGGCGTCGCCGTAGAGCACGTCGTCGCCGAGGCCGCCATAGAGCCAGTCGTCGTCGCCGTTGCCGTGAATCACGTCGCCGGCCGAGCCGCCGTGGAGCGTATCGCGGCCCGGACCGCCGTACAGGATCGAGGGGATGCTCGTGTAGTTAAAGAAGGTGTCGTTGCCGCGGTAGCCCCAGAAGACGATCTGATCGACCTTTCGGTAGTTGAACTTCATTGTGGTCGCGTTCAGGGTGACCACGAGCGGGTCCCCTTTGGCCAAGAACGACCTTCGCACTTCCACGGAATCGGACTCCTGCGTACCGTAGATGGTCAGTTGTCCGTTGCGCAGCGTGGCTTCGCCGTAGGGCGTCTTGATCTCCGGCATGTTCACCATGCCGTCGTAAAGCTCCGTTGCGGCTTCGCTGTAGTTGGGGTCGAACTTGTGGGGCGCGAATGCACCGCCGGGGAGGTCGACTGGCCCGGCCGCCAGCAATTGGCGACGGTCGAGTAGTTCTACGCGGAGAGTTCGCTTCGCGCGATGGCTCTGGGAAGGGTTGGGGGCTAAGGGTCTCATGTCTGGTTCTCCCGCATCTCGTGGTAAAGGGTCTCCGAGGGACTGCCGCACTCTCTGGCCGACATGAGTCCCCACGTTCGTGTGGCAACCCGCATTACTGATTGCGCACAAAGCGGATCAGGACTGTGCCGATGGCGGGCACATGCCTCGGCCTCGGCCAGACAAAGAGCTTGCTGCTACCGTTTACTACTTGCCCCGGCGACGGTCGTGACCGGCAATCTCTCGACTTTCTCGCCGAGAACCCGCCGTTCGCGGGTAAGAGACGGCAACGAGCAGTCCCTACTGGCCTGGATGGGGATCGGCGTGAGGTGACGAGGACTCAAACGCTGACGAGGGGCGCAACAGCCGATTGCACAGAATCCCAGGGGAGTAGGCCCGGCGGGGCTCTTCTTCGCACGATTGGACCTGGCGGCCCCACGAAGGCCTCCGGGAGTTGGGCGGGCAGGAGGGCCGGCACGATGCCGACCAAGCCACGACCTTGGGCGCAATTGCTGAGAGGTGTCGCCGATACCACCCATTCGGCGGGGCGAGCCGTCGGCGCCGGCGCCCGGAGCAAGTGCTGGCGGTCGCCGACCGCAGAACGGGCACTCGACAAACCGCCCGCCACATGGGTGTCAATTGAACGGCTCTGCAGAGGGGTTGCTGCGCCATTCAACGCGCGGCGGGGTGCGGCCCCGACTGCACTTTCCGAATTGCCGTTTCCTGCAGGGGTCGTGAACGCCGCCGCAGGTTAGCGGCACGCCCGAAAGCGCGGCGGCGGGGGCGACCTCGTGCATGAAGAAGAGGGATCTTGATGCCAGGGTCGATACAACTACCCCCCCAATCGGGCGGGGTTGGCCCGGCGCCGTGGCGGCCGCCCTTTTCGCCCGAGCCCAGGAGGCCGTGGTCGGCCGCCAAGTCCAACCGCACGAAAGTAAGCCCCGCCAGTTTGCGGCCGACGGGGCTCTGAGGTTCCGGACTGCGGGGACGCTACCGCTTGCGTCGCCGCCAGCCCACACCGATCCCCAGCCCGGCCAGCAGGGACCAGATGAGGATGGTGGCCGGCTCGGGGATGACGTTCATGTACTCAAGCTGCGGCCCCGTGTAGGTCGTATTTTCCGACGTTGCGATCCGAAAGGTGTTCACGAAGGTGTCCTCGGCGGTCACCATGAGCGTGACGGTCTTGTCCGCTTGGAGAAAATCGGAGAGATTTCCTATCGGAACGCTGTATTGCGTCCCGTCCGGACTGGACCCGAGGATTTCGAGTGTACCGATCAGGCTGGTGTCGGTGGCATCCATCAGGTACGCATGGTTGGTCCTGTTGCCTGGTGCGTTGTTCCACGTGATGGCGCCCTCGGACCAGTCCGTGCCAAGTTCACTCCCACTCGGTGTGAAGCCGGTCTTCAGGCCGTAAATGCGTAACGTCCCGTCGTTGTAAGGGTCGGTTTCGCGGAAAATGAAGGTCGCCGGGGCATCGGCAAGTACCGGCCCTCCGGAGAGGTCGAACTTAGCATACGACTTGCGGGTATTGTTGTGGTTGTTGCCATTGTTCTTGGCAAGCATCGTCGGACCCGTTCCACCGCTTGCTTGCACCGTGTCTGCGTAGTTTCTCGCCCGGATGAAGTTGTCATCGGAAGCTCCAATGACGGCCGCTGCCGACGGCCCCACCACGATGGCTACGACTAGACACGCCGTGACTGCCAGAGTTGGCCCAAACAACTTGTGGGTAATCAGCATGATTCAGCTCCCATTCCTCGTTTCGAGTGAAGCTCGTTGCCGACAGGGACTTGAATAAGGTTGGTTTGTTAACGCAATCCCTTCTGGGTCAGCATCTTGCGCTAGGCTGTCCAAAAAACTCGTTTCAGAAATCAAAGTCCCATGAAACGTGCAAACACCCCAGTTTGCGAAACAAGCCTTTTCGCCTACGTACCCCTCTCTGTGGTTGGTTCAGTGGGGGCGACTGCTTTGTCCTATTTGGCGTGCTGCTGGAGCCCGTGGGCGGACGGCCGCGCCGGTGCCTCGCGTATACCTATCCCCGCTTTTTCCACCCTTAATTGCCCGCCCAGGGACCCTTCCTGACACCAATGGGGGGGGCAGAGTTCGTGGACATCGCCGCAGGCTGCCAGCGTGCCCGAAAAGATCACCGCTCGCTTGGGTGGCGAAAAATGCCACCGTGGAAGCATTCTTTCGGGACGCTAAAGTGCGGCGGTCGATTTCACGAATGTCGCTAGCTTAAGCTCCCCGCGCCCGCGTCGCCGCCCCCGACCGGCGGCTGGCAGCAGCAGCTTGTGCTCGGCCGCATTGTGACGCGGCAGGCGTGGCGCGATTCGCCGCCTCGTTTTTCGACGGCAAGGCCAAGAGCGGATGGCGCGATCGTCGATGGCGATGTGGCGACCCGGCAGAAACGGAGAAGGCCGCTCGTTGACGCTGCTAGATGCGCGATTGCGCGTTAGAACCACCTCGACCGGTTCTGCGGCAGCTTGGCAACGCGACGAGGCTGCATTAGCCTGACGGCTGGCTTCGGACGTCGTTTGCGTGCCCGAGGTTCCCAGCGTCCGGGGCGGTCGCCCACGCGGTGGTAGGCAATCCCGGCCGCCTGAGCAGAATGCGATGCAGACGGTTCCCCTGCTTAGGCGGAAACGCCCGGGTGTGCTTCCATGCCCACGATCGAAGAAGTTGCTGTACTGGGATCTGCGTCGCTGGTCACCGCGACCAACCGTTGCTATCTATACGCAGGTACACCACTGGCAGGTTTGGTCGCTCGGCTTCAAAAAGTCTGGGAAGCCGAAATCGTAGACGGGGGCTGTGTCAAGATAGGCACTTTGGTGGAGCGGTAACCCAGGAGTCTGCTTAAGCTAGCGACATTCCACCGGCGCACCGCGGCTCCCAAAGCGTGCCTGGCCCACACGTCCAGGGGGGCACCTGACCTGCTGACGGATGCGCGATCCACCAAGTCCTGGCGACCGAGGCAAACCGCCGGCATTTGGCAAGATCAAGATCAACGCGGGTAGCAATTCGGCAAGTCGTGAGAGACTGGCCATAGAGAGGCCGCTCAGCTCAACCGACTGCGGAGGGCTAATAGCCGGATTCCGAGAAAAACCGGGAAGAGGGCTTGACTTCCCACACGAAGAATACGATACTATCTCTATCGACGTGGTTGAGAAGGATGCCTGCGATGTTGCTCTCACAGAGATGTCAGTACGCGTTGCGAGCGGTCTTTGAGGTCGCCAAGCGGCATGGAGAGGGCCCGATCAAGATCGAGGCCATCGCCAAGGCCCAGGCGATACCCCCCCGCTTTCTGGCGACGATTCTGAACCAGTTGAAGCAAGGCGGATTCGTTCAGTCGAGACGGGGTTCGGACGGCGGCTATTTCTTGGCGCGACCGGCAGACAGTATTTGCGTCGGCGAGGTCATTCGCTTCGTCGAGGGACCCGTGGCACCTGTCGTATGCGTGACGAGCAAGGGCGTGGAGTCGTGCCCCTTATGGGGGAAGTGTGTTTTCATGTCCATGTGGAAGGAAGCTCAAGAGGCCATGGAAAGCGTTTACGACAACACAAGTCTTCAAGACTTGATCGACCGTGAGACTCAGATGTCTGGGCAGGACAAGGCATGGGTCCCCATGTACCACATCTAGGGGGTGCACTACTGAGGAAAATTTTTTGGGCGGCATCTCTACTACACCGATCGACATGGTGTCATACGAATGCGATCAAGGTGGCGTATTCAGGCGTATTCATGGGCCAAGACACGGACTCCTGTTGGAGGTCATTGGCAAGAGCGACCTCCTGGCGTTTGGTGGCCGTCACAATTACGACCTCGATCGCCGGTTAACCCGAGAGACTGCCTTTGCGGCCACCATTGGGGCCCTGGATGCGTTCATCAAATTCGGCAGTTACTACCTGCACGAACGCGTGTGGGATCGGATCAATTACAGCAGGGCACAAAGCCTCCATTTTGCCCTTCGTCTTTCTGAAAGGAGTGAAAACGATGTTGCTACAAACGTGGGCCCAGGAGGATGTTCGTGATCTGGTCGAACGGCTGAGTTTCGCCGAGAAGGTGGATCGGGCCCTACGGCTTATCGAAGAGGCCCATCACAAGTATGGGCAGCGGTTGGTCGTGGCGAATAGTCTGGGCAAGGACTCGTGTGTCGTGTGGGATCTTGCAAAGCGAGTCAGCCCGGCCATTCCCGGTTTCATTGTCACGACACGATTCAAGCCTGCTGAGACAAAACGGTTCATGAACGAGACGGCGGACCGCTATCCCGAGTTGAGGGTCTATTGGAACGACGAGCCAATTCCCGACAAGCTCTACCAGACCGATCCGGACCGCTGCTGCGACACTCTCAAGGTCCAGCCGACACGGCAGGCCATCGAGGACCTGGATGTGGCCTGCTGGGTGACAGGGCTGCGATGCACGGAAGGCCGGACCCGCACCGACTTTCAGGAGCTCGAAGAGCGTGACGAGGGGCTGGTCAAGTTGAACCCGATCCTCATATGGCGTGAGCGTGAGGTCTGGCAGTACCTGGCCCTGAACCAGGTGCCGGCCAATCCGCTCTACGCGAGAGGTTACCGCTCCCTCGGATGCGAGCCTTGCTCGCGGATCACCAGCAGCGGCGACGAGCGCGCGGGCCGATGGATCGGCACGAGTAAATGTGGAGGCGAGTGCGGCATTCACACGCGGCCGCTGAGAGTGGCATCGCGGCTGTAAGAAAGCTATTGGCGAGGAGCTGAGTCATGGGGGTCACTGATCGCGTCCAATTCCCATGTCAGCATGTGCCGGAAGAGGCCCGAGAGGCCCGGTTGCTCGGCATCTATCCGCAACGTCAGAAGGGGCTCTTCATGCAACGTGTGCGGTTACCGGGAGGCAGGATCCGCCCAGATCAGTGGCGAGGTCTTGCCGTCTTGGCCGGGAGGTACGCTTCTGGTTTTCCGCTTCACGTGACCACTCGACAAGACGTTGAATTGCACGGACTTCGCCCCGAGGACCTCGCCAACGTCCAGCATGGGATGCGCGACCTTGGGCTGAGCTGTGCTGGGGCGTGCGGCGACACCGTTCGCAACATCACGTCCTGCCCGGGCAACGGTCTGCGCCGCGGGACTTGGGATGTCTCGGACTTGGTCGAGTCGATTCAAGCGTGCGCCGAGTCGATTCCCTGGATCGCGGATCTTCCCAGAAAATTCAAGATCAGTGTTTGTGGGTGTCTTGAGTCTTGCACCCGACCCGGGATCAACGACCTTGGGTTGGTTGCGAATCACGATGGATCGTTTCGAGCGGTCGTCGCAGGTTCTCTTGGATCGAAGCCCGCGATGGGCATAGTGGCAGATGACGCGCTGGCTGTCGAGCGAGTCCTACCGCTGATTGTTGCTCTGTTGAGGCTGTTTCATGCCGAGGGCGATCGAAAGCATCGCCACCGGGCCCGATTGCGGCATGTGCGGGAGCGCCTCGGCGACGAAGCATTCAGGGAGCGTGTCGAGAAGCTGTTTCAAGAAGAATTGGCCGGCCGCTCCGATGGCACGCCTGACGTGCGGTGGGTAGGCAGTGATACACCATTGCAGGCCCATCTTCACCTGCCGCTGGGCGACATCATGCCCGAGGCGGCGATCGAGCTGGGCCGGGCCGTGGAAGAGGTCGGCGCGAAATTGCGTGTGGGGCTGGAGCATGATCTTCTGCTCTACGGCCACAGCCCGCCCGCACTCAGCGCGCCACTGCAGACTTTCTCAACCCGTGTGCCGGTGGTTGCCTGCCCCGGATCGACGTGGTGCACCAAAGGTATCGCGAACTCCCGCGCTGCCGCAGAGCGAATCGGCTGCCGGCTGCCGCAGCAGTCGCGGATCTCGATCGCGGTGTCCGGCTGTCCCAATGACTGCTCGCAGGCGGCCGCAGCGCCCGTCGGCCTTGTCGGTCGGGTTCAACGAGTTGGAGGACAGCCGGTCAAGGGGTTCCGGATCTTCGTCAGGGACAGCCAAGAACCTGACTCCGGCCTGGGCCGTGAGGTTCACCCGTTTGTGCCTGCGGATGACATCGATGAAGCGGTGGCCTGGATCGTGGAGCAGTATCGGCGAGCCGTCGATCACGGAGCCGCGACGAACTTCGATGAACTTCTTTCGAAGGAGTCTCGGGGCCTCACGAAGATACTGGATCGCCGCTACAGCACCTCGACTCGGAGGGAGTATGCGGCCGTGAGTTAGGTCAGTTCGTCTGGCCCGATCGCTACTCGCCGCTTTGCAGCATGAGGAGCGAGACTCGCCCGTGAGAATCTCAGAGGTCAGGCTGGCCAAGGCAAGCGGTGGGATTGACTGTGCGGCGTGACAGGCGAAGAATGCCTTTGGCACGCTGCGTGCCCAACCACACGGTCGACACCGATCGCAGGGAGTGTGGACAATGCCGTCCCGGCGATTCAAGCTGCTGTACGACGGGGAGTGTCCCTTCTGCCAACGCGCCGTCGAATGGCTAAAGCGGCGCGATCGATCCGGCAATCTGTCGCTGGAAGACATCTCCGCCTTGGGCTTCAATCCCGCGAAGTACGGACTGTCTCGTGAGGAAGTCACACGAGTGCTGCACGGCGTGAAGCCGGACGGAACCGTGGTAGAGGGCATGGACGCCGTCCGCGAGGCCTGCCGGACCGTCGGCCTGAGCTGGCTGGCAGCTCCGACGCGGCTTCCGTTCTTGCGCACCGCAAGCGATTGGCTGTATCGGTTGCTCTCTCGCTGCCGAGCGCCGCTTGGACAGTTGGTCGAGGGCGGCTGCCCTGGCGGCACGTGCGCGGCGCGGCCGCCTGACAACCGCGCGGTGAAGCAACAAACCGGTAACCAGCGATCTGTCGAAATTCCGAGGTCGACAGCTCATTGACGTGCCGCTTCTCCGGCTTCGGCTGCCTCTCTCGGGCGGTCCAACTCGAGCGACTTCAGCGTCGGGACTTCGCCGGTGATCAACCGTACGCTCCTGTTGTACGTGATGTAGTGCCAGGCCCATTGAACGAGCACCAGCACCCGGTTCTGGAACATCACGAGTTGCATCAGGTGCACGAACAGCCAGGTGACCCAGGCCAGGAAACCGCTTACCCCGTACTGATGAGCAAGGTCTATGATTTCCCTCACCGGCGTCGCCGGCGACCCATAAATCGCCACGGACAACCCATAAATCGCCGAAGAAGCCGACTGGCCAGCAGATCCCCTTCATTGTTGGTGTTTTGCCCGATCTAAAGTGAACCGGTCACAATCGCAATATACCAATACGGGGGTGTTCACACTGGTTCCCTTGCGATGGATGCCCGAGACGAGGCCGAAACGACTTTTCTCACCCCCCCAGAGAGCCGTTTTGGAAAAATTCCGGAATCGCGTGTCAGGAACGGGCGTCGAGCGGCTAAGTAAGAACAGGAACACGACACAGGGCGTTATCAGCGCGGTGCGATCCGGGAAGGTTTGAACAACACCTCGACATTCTGGTTGTCGCAGCGACCGCCACGAACTGCTGGAAACGCGGAACCCAGTCAAGACCAACCTTCGAGGACGAAGACTGCATGGAACGACGGAGGTGGACTCGGCCTCCGGTCTACGTGCCGGCCGCCGGGTATCGCGTGGTGCATGAGTATCTTTGGAAACTTCAACACGAGGAGAGAGAGACAATGAACAGTAAGTTGACGCTGGCACTGATGATGGTCGGCCTGCTGGCCCTGCCGGCCTGGGGGGCCGCACCGCTGTTGCCGGGCACGAGCAACAAGAACCCCAACGAGGGGCTCGCTGCGCCCTTCTACACGGACGGGTTGCCGGCGCACGTGATTCCAGCGAACTTGGTCACAACCCACACGTGCGACTACTCGTTGCCCGGGGACGACTTCGCCGGGAGAGTGACCAGTTGGGCCTACGCCGATCCAGCCGACCTCGCTGCCCCTGGCAGTCTGACGTTCGTCTACCACTACACCAACACGACCCCCGCGGGCGCGGGGACGAGGGACATGGTCCGCGCCACCGTTGGCGATGTCTCCTTCCCGTGGAAGGGCTGGTTGATTACCGACTCGGGCTCGGACAATAGCGGCTCGTCAACCATCGGCGGCGGCGCAATTGACTGGACCGACGGCGACCCCAACTTCATCCTGCGCGACCCGACCGTCTCGGGCGAGGGGATTACGTTCCAGTGGCGGGCGGTCAGCGACGGGACTGTGCTGCGTAACCCCAGCGACGACTCGGCCCTGATGTGGCTCGACACCAACGCGCTGAGCTGGCAGATCACCAACACGGACATCATCGACAGCGGCTTGAGCGCGGAATGCACCGCCCTGGCGCCGGCCCAGTTCATCATCCCGGAGCCCACCACCGCGATCGTCTGGTCGCTGTTGGCGGCTTTGGGTCTGGGCATGGCGGCGCGGCGGAGGCGGAGCCGTTAACCCGCAAGAGTAGGATACGCTTCGATCATCAAGCCCCGCCGGCTCGCACCGGCGGGGTTTTTCCGCGCGCGGTCCTGTGTGAGAAGGAGGGAACGCGTCTGCATTGAGACCCGAAGCGTCAGCGAGGGACTCTTCGCTCGTCCCTCGCTAACGCTTCGCGTTACAATCAGGTTGCCACGTGAGTGATTGCGCTAACGAGCAGGCCTACGCGTTCGCCCCCGGAACGATGTCGGTCTGAAGCGACGCGTCGGGGGCGGGAACGTACGTGGTGGGAAGCCCCAGTTCCGCGCGCACGATGTTGCACCCCTGAGGACAGATCATGAGCCGGAAGTGAACCGTGACGGTCTGGCATTGAGCAACGAAGCCGAGGCGCACCGCAGGTCGGCGTGACCCGCGCGTCACGATTTGTCCCGGGCAGGATCGAGGAAAGCCTTGTCGGCGCTGCTCAGCTCATAGCCAATCTGCATGATCGCCGAGTCCGGTGCTTTGTCGAGAGGCGTGTAGCGCGGGTGGTGAGATTCCTTGTAGGGGTCGTTCCGGGCGGCGTTGTAGCAGCAGATCAGCGACCAGCGGGAATCGGGGCTCGTGTTGGCGTCTGAGGCGTGCAACAGATTGCCGTGGAAGAACAGCCCGCTGCCCGGGGCCATCTCGCAGTAGACGTGTTCCAGGCGCTCCTTGGCGGCCCGCACCCGTTCGGGATCCGCTCCCGTCTGTTCGCCGAATTGCCCGTGCTCGACCCGCCCCATGTGATGGGAACCCTTGACCACCTGGAGGCAGCCGTTCGCCCGCGTTGCCCGATCCAGGGCAATCAGACAACTGGCCATCCAGGGGAAGAGACATCCGTTCTGGTACCAGTACCCGTAGTCCTGATGCCACTCCCAGGCGCCGCCCACGCGGGGCTCCTTGAGCATGAGCTTCGAGTGGTAATGGTACACCTCGCCGCCGAGGAGTTGCTCCATGGCGTCGACGATCCGGCGTGAGCGGGAAACAACGCCAAACAGGTCGTCCCCAGGGTGGTTCCAGAGCGCGAGCCGGCTTTCCCTTCCCTCGGTGTCTTTCCGGCCGTAAGCATGTTCGTGGAGCAGCCGGTCCTCCCGGGCCACGCGGAGCATTAGCTCGACCTCTTCGTCGCGGAAGAGGTTGTCGATCATCAAGTAGCCGTCACGGCCGAACTGTTCGACTTGATCGGCGGTGAGCGGCGTAGTGTTGTCGGCGGGCAGCCTGTCTTGCACGGTATGTCGTTCCGGCGTTCTGACAACTTGGATCATGTTTCTGTTTCCTTTGCGCAGTGCGACCTGAACCTGACCTTCCGCTAATGCCAACCGCCACGCTTCTCTTTCTCACGGACGCCGTATGCTGGATAGCGTTCGTTGCTGCAAAACCTTGCCAATACGCGACGAGAACTGTGGTGGAATTCTACGCGCGTCGTGTATAGCGGCAATCATCATCACTACCATTGGGATTCGGCAAACCGCAATCCTGCTTGCCGTCTCGGGTTTCGGCGCTAGGATATTCTGAGGTCACGCCTGACGCCAAGGGATACATCTCTTCGCCGCTAGGGTATCGGGCAGTCAAGCTGACGGCGGCTGCGAAGAGTCGCTTTGGCCCAGCCACTACACCCGACAAGGGACCCAATAGTCCCGAGGAGTACAGCCAAATGTTACATCAGCAGATCGACATGGAATTGGCCGAACAAGAGGCGTGGGCACTGCGCCGCCAACGCGGGACTCCGAACAATCGCCGCCTGTGGGTTCTGGCCTGCATGGACGAGCGTCTGCCGGTCGAACGTGCGCTGGGAATCCGCGACGGGGACGCCCACGTGTTCCGCAATGCGGGCGGGCTCGTCACCGACGACGCAATCCGATCGGCGATGCTCACCACCAGGTTCTTCGGCACCAAGGAAATCATCGTGGTCAATCACACGGAGTGCGGAATGATGACGGCCACGGGCGAGTTTCTGACCGACGCGCTGCGGGATCAGGGCCTCGACCCCGATCGAGTGCAAATCGATCCGGCTCTGGATGAGCTGACGCTTTCCGACGGGGCGTTTGCCAAGTGGATCCGGATGTTCAGCGACGTCGACCAGACGTGCACACGACAGGTGGAGCTGTTGCGAAACTGTCCACTGATTCCCGATGACGTGGCGATCCACGGCTACGTGTGGGAAGTCGAGCGGATGGCGCTGCGGCGGCCCCACATGCGCCTTAGCCAGATGGTCAACACCTCGAAGGCCATGGGAGCGAAGGGATAGTCCTCTTCGCGCCATTCCTTCTTTGCCTGGAAGCAGGTCGGTACGCTCCGGCACCCTCGGTTTTTTGTCCGGGTCACTCGGAACCACAGCGAAACGATTCTGTCTCGGCCGTCGGTTACTGCCGCAGGAGCCGAGTCGGGGCCTTGGCGAACGGCACACGCTTAGAGCATCCCTTTCCCCGGCGGACGGCCGAACCATGTTGCTGCGCGTTGTTTGAATTTGGCGTAGCCGGAGTCGTCATGACGGGGTGCCTTCAATGCTATGAGGAGAGCCTCAATGACGCCCATAGATGTGCTTGTGCAAGAACATCGACTCAACGAGCAAGTGCTCAACTGCCTCGAAAGAATGGCGGAGGAAGGTGCGCGGCGGGGGAATCTGGACGCCGGGCTGGTCAGCGACGCCGTGGCCTTCTTCCGGACGTTCGTCCACAGTTGGCACTTCCCCAGGGAAGAGGCTTACGTGGGCCGGGCGATGGCCCCTGAGAACCCGGGCCGGACCGAGGATCTGCAATTCCACGACCACGAGCGCTGCCGACGGCACTTGCAGGAGATGGAAGAGGCCGCTGCCGCCAGTGCAGCGGGAGACCGGCGCGCCGTGGATCGCTTCGTCGAGCACGCCCACGCGTACGTTGCCGTCCTGATGAAACACGTCGAGGATGAAGAAGACCGAATCTTTCCGGCGGTCGAGCGCGCGTTGACGGAAGAGAGAGAGGTCGAGGCGGTTCGGGCCCTGCGCCATGCCGAATCGCAGGTCACGGATCGGCGTGGACTGAAAGCCTGCGTCGCCGCCGCCCATCGGCTGGCAGATCGCTTCAACGTGCCGAAAGCGGCGCTGAGCAACGCCGGGGAGCCCGTTTGAAGGGGCGTCGCACCGCGCACCACGGCGTCACGCCCTGGGTCTGCGTTCGGCCTTGCCTCGGCCAAGTCGGGGCGGCCGGGCTTCTGGCGCCCTTCGGACCGTCATCTCGCTTGATCGAAAGCGATCATATCGAGCAGCTTCTCGTCAACCAACGTGTCGGCGTCATCGTCCCCATCGTCCGCGTAGGCAGCTTCGAAGGCGGCGGCGAATAGCCGGTCGCTCTGGCTGCTGGCCGAAGCGGCCGCTTGCGGCGAGATCGGCACCGCGATGAATGCATGAGTCGATTCGCCCACGTCGCCCCAACCGACGATGTAGCCCGTGTCCGCGATGGCTTCGGCCCGGTCGAGTCCGGTGAAGCCGGCCATGTCGGACATGAGCGTGTCGAGCGGGTCGATCGCGCCGTCGCGCCACATGAAGGCCCGTCTGACCGAAGCGGTGTGCCGCTCCATCGAGCGTGTGGACCGCTACAGCATCCCCCCCGTTACGGGGTGGCAGAATGCCCTCGAACAACTCGGCGTCCGCCCGGAACCGGTGGGGCCCGAGCAGGCGGCCGCCCTGGCCAACGAGGATTTCGAGGGGGAGTACTTGCTGGCGGGGCGCGTGCGGATGCTATCCGCTCGGAGCGATTGCGACGAGGCCCTGCTCGAAGCCGTGCTCATCCCAGTTGGACGCACGCCGCCGCCTGGCAAGCCGGTGACCATCGCCAGCGGCGAGCGTTTGGTGTCCGACGACGTGGCGTGGCCCCCCGAACCGACCGCCGCTTGCTTTTCCGATTCTCTTCAAGGCACGCATAGTTCCAACCCCCTGATAGACGCTGAGTAACCTTCGCCTTGCCTACTTCCTGTAGGACTTGACCGTCGCTCCCATACGATCGAGTGGCGTAATCGAGGCCGCCCCCTCGTCCGCATTGTTCACACAGATGCATACTCGCGGCGCCGGCGAACCTTACACACGAATCGTGGGGACGCCGATGAAGCCGACGAACAGGCGCTGTCCGGGGGCCTGGGAGGCCAGATTCGGGCAGTTCGAGGGCTTCAATTCTCGGTGTGCGGCCTTGAAGCCACGGACATCACAGATCGCGCCTGCCCTCGCCCCTACAACGGGGTGTCGTGCCGGGATCGGAGCAGCCTCCGCAGATTGACATTCCCTCGGCAAGAGGAGTAGCTTGGAGCGATAGTGGCGGCGGGTGATTTCGTCGCATTGTCCTTCGTAGCAGCAATCGAGATGTAAGAATTTCCTGGACGGTGAGTATATATCCGGGGAATAGCAGGTCGACGAGTTGCCAGAGGCTGTGATGGCCGCACTAGGGGTCGTCTGTCCGAATTGCGGTCGCCATTACCGGGGCCGACGTCAAGTTGCCCGGCCGGCGGCTTCGGTGCAAACATCGCGATACGCGCTTCGAACTGAGCCAGGAGGGCGACACGCCACAAGGTGCTACGAATGACCCGGCGCAGGCCGAGGCTGTATCGCCGGCCCCTTCCGCGGCCGAAGACGGCGTGCCCGAGGTCTGGCAGCCCGGCGACGTGATCCTCGATCTGTACGAGGTCAAGGAAGGTCTCGGGGAGGGGGGCTTCGGCAGGGTCTACCGGGTCCATCACCGCGGGTGGAACGTGGATCTGGCCGTCAAGAGCCCGCGGCCGGACAGACTCCGTACAGAACAGGACAAGCAGCGTTTCGTCGCTGAGTGTCAGACCTGGGTCGAGCTGGGACTGCACCCCCACACGGTCAGTTGCCACTACGTCCGCACGCTGGGCGGGATTCCCCGGGTGTTTGCCGAGTGTCTGGAAGGGGGCAGCCTGAGAGACTGGATCGCCCAGGGCAAGCCCAGCGACCTTAAGACGGTCCTGGACATCGCCATCCAGATCGCCTTGGGGAATGGCCTTTGCCCACGAGAAAGGCCTCGTCCACCGCGACCTGAAACCGGCCAACGTGCTCTTGACCCCAGACGGCATGGCGAAGGTGACCGACTTCGGGCTGGCGCGGCAGGGCGCGGCCGTGGGACAGGGCGATGCCGGGCAACTGCCCGGGGCGGTGCAGGTGACCAGCGGCGCCGGCACGCCCGGGTACGCCGCCCCGGAACGAGCTTCCGCGGGCGTCACGATCGACCATCGGGCCGACATCTTCGCTTTTGGCGTCTTGTTGTGGCAGCTACTGGGCGGCCCGGGCCATCTCGACAGGTGTCGACGGAACGGTTCGCCTATGGGACCTGCATGACGGGACGTGCAAGGGATTGTTCACCGTCTCGGACGATCTTGGCCACACCGTTGCGCTGAACAGCGACGGCTCGCGCTGCACATTGGTCACGAAGAACCACCTACGGGAGGTAGATCCCAAGGACGGGAGCCTGATTGCGTCGTACGAGGACCATCGGGCCCCGGTCGGCTTCGTCGCACATGCCCCCGATGATCGCAGGCTAATTACTTCAAGCCTCGACGGCCAGATCAAGTTCTGGGAACCGCTGTCGCCGGAGTGTCTACGGACACTGTGTTTCACATCGAGCCTCGATGGCCAGGTCAAGCTTCGGCAACCACCAACTACGGCCGGCGTGGGCACATGACGGCGTGAAACCAGCCGACTCCATCGAGCCCCGCCAGACAACCTGGCCGGTGGTGCTCGTTCCGTGCGCCAGCCGCGGCTCCGCGATCGAGGTCGGCAACACCCCCGCTTCCCGCTGAGGGGCCATTTACTCATGGGTTCTGCGAGGTGCCACAAAACACCACCCATTAAGAGGGGTAGCGACCGGCGCCGGGGCCCGGCGCAACGTGCCGACGTCGCCCCTGCCGCCGCGCTTTCGGGCACGCTGCCAAGTGCGTCGGTGTTCACGACTTCTGCCACCTCGCCCTCGGCAGAGGGGGTAGTTTCGCGGACGTATCCTGTGAGTGGCGAGATACCCCTCGAATTGGCGTAGTTCCGGGGTGCAAAGGCCCTCGTAACCGGGTTGCCGCCGGAGAAACAAGCTGTAGACCTGGTTCTACGACGTGGACCGCACGGCTCTCTGCTGTGCATTTTCCGTCGAGGTCTCGCGCAAGTAGAATAGATACCTCGTGTCTTCCGTCAATCGATGAGGAGCCGAACCATGCCCAGACGGTATACCGGGGCGCTGGCGTTTGCACTGGCTGTCTCATGCCTCTATTCGCTTGGCGCCCGAGCTGCTGAACGGCGCCGACCGAACATCATCTTCATCCTCTCGGATGATCTCAGCTACCACGACTTGGGATGCTATGGGCAGAAGCACATTGAAACGCCTCACCTCGACCGGATGTATCGCGAGGGGATGCGGTTCACCCAAGCCTACGCCGGAGCGTGCGAGTGTGCCCCCGCCCGGTGCAGCCTGATCACCGGCAAGCACATGGGCCATGCCCGGATCCGCCTCAACCGCAGTGTGCGTGGGCAGGACCACTTGCTCGACGAGGACGTGACCGTGGCCGAGGTGCTCAAGCAGGCCGGTTACGCCACCGCGTTCTGCGGTAAGTGGGGCATCGGCACGCCCGGCACCGAAGGAGTGCCGTACAAGCAGGGCTTCGACTTGGCGTTCGGCTATTACGACCAGCGCCGGGCCCACACGTTCTTCCCGGAGTTTCTTTACCGCAACGAGCAGAAGGTCGAGTTGCGGGAGAACGTGGGATTCGACATGGGCCGGGCGTACCGGCACACCCGCGATGATTCGGCGCACGAGTACGATTCCCAGGGGAACTTCATCGCCCAAGGGGTGAAGGACCCGAAGCGGGCGATCTACTCGGAGAACCTCATCTGCGACGAGGCGTTGCGGTTCATTCGACGGCACCACGACGGGCCGTTCTTCCTCTACTACGCCACACAGCCTCCGCACGGGCCGGTGGTCACCCCGAACTTGGGCCGGTATCACCGGCGCGCGGGTTTTCCCGATCTGCGACATCGGGAATGGGCCGCCATGGTCACCCACATGGACGATTCCGTTGGCCGGATCGCGGACTTGCTCGAGGAGCTGAACATCGATTCCGACACGGTGATCTTCTTCGCCGGCGACAACGGCTACAGCCATTGGGGCTACTTCGCCCGTCGCCGCTGGCTGGACGATCCGTTCTTCCACAACAAAGGGCCCTGGCGCGGCGGCAAGTTCATTTCGACAGAAGGCGGTCTTCGCGTGCCGTTCTTCGTACGATGGCCGGGCAAGATCGCTCCTGGCGATTGTGACCACATCTGTGCCTTCTGGGACTTCCTGCCCACCGCCGCAGAGTTGGCCGGTGTGCAGCCGCCAGAAGACACGGACGGCATTTCGCTGGTGCCCGTGCTCACGGGACGGCCGGAAGACCAGCGGCAACACGAGTACCTTTATTGGGAGAATACGCACGTGCAGGCCGCCCGTATGGGCCGCCACCGGGCACATCGCGTGCATCCTTCGAAGCCGACCGAGGTGTATGACATCGTGGCCGACGAGGGCTCGACAAAGGACCTTGCCGCCGAACGGCCCGACCTGGTTCAGCAGTTCGAAGAGATCTTTCGAAAAGCCCGATTCGACAGCCGGTGGTACGTGAATCCGGGCGAAACGAAGCAGCAAGTCGCAGCCAAGAGAAAGGAAGCCGCCGATGCGGGTCAGCTCATCGAGTTGGTGCCGCCAAATCGTGGATCGTAGTGCCAATCGAACAACAGGGAGAGCACAATGAGCTCGTTTGCACGAGGTACCTTTGCTGTTCTGTTTCTTGCCTTAACCGCTCACGCTGATGAGAGTAACGTTCGCGAATACCTGGATCTGCTCGCTTCGCGCATCAGCAACCACCCGCCGCCCGCCAGCGCAGACGAGTGGAACAAATCGAGCAAATCGCGGCGGGAAAGGCTGATGAGGATGCTGGGGCTCGATCCGCTTCCGGAGAGGACACCGCTCAACTCGCGTTACGTCGGCGAGCCGGTTGAACTTGAAAGATGCGCTTTTCGTCGTGTGGTGTTTGAGAGTTCGCCGGGCATTTACGTCGCCGCGCACCTTTACGTCCCCAAGGGCGTGACCTTCCCGGCACCTGCGGTCGTTTACGTGCCCGGTCACAGCCGGCGCGACGGTTACTTCCAGCATTCGCTTGCTTACGGTTCAAACGGTTACGTCACGATCGGACTACCGATGGTGGGCGAGGAAGGAAAGATCGATGACGGCTGTGGCAAGTGCGGCCACTACGGCCCGTACTACGGCAACTTTCACTGGTATTCGACCGGTTACAACCCCGCGGGCGCCGAAGTGTGGGACACCATGCGCTCGATTGATTTTCTGATTGAGTTGAAAACGCCAAATGGAGAGCCGATGGTCGATGCAGGACGCATTGGCATAGCCGGCCTGTCGGGCGGATCGGCTCGGACTTTCTGGTCGTTCGCGGCGGACGAGCGACTCAAGGCCGCCGTCGCGTGCCAAGGCTTCACCACGGTTCACCGCTATGAATCAACCATCCCGTCCACATGCGACGTGCATCTGTTCTACAACTACTACCAACAGCCGTACGGCGAGCTCTATGGCGTCGCCGCGCCGCGAGCGCTCCGCGTGGTTCAGGCGACGGAAGACACGCTTTACAACAACCCGCAACCGGTGGCCGACTGGATGACCGCGCTCTATCGCGTGCTCGGAACACCCGACAACTTCAGCTACGTCGCCTTCCCCGGCCGCCACGGCTACACGCCACAAGTGATCCAGGCTGAACATCAATGGCTCGCGCAATGGTTGAAACCGGAAGCGCCGAAACTGCCGGAGGTGTCGGAGCAGCAGCGCAGGCAATTCGAGGCCAATCGGAATGTGCTCGGTGACAGGAAGAACCTGCAGTGTTTCACCGGCAGTCGAACCGAAGGCTGGAAACTCGAAGGTGAGCCGGTCAAAGCCAAGAGCGTTCAGATCCAATTCACGCCGAAGACACCCACGTACGAAATCAACACGCGCGATGAATTCAATAAGTTGAAAGCCAGTCTGTCGGCAGCTCTTCGCGAAGAAGTTGTGCCCACCGCGTTTGACTCACCAAAGGTCGAGCTGCAGCTCGGCGGCGCAAAGACGGCCGAAGGCCTGGAGCAGGAAGACGGCGCGCTCATCATCGACTCCACACTCCGTCACAACTCCACCCTAATTCGCGCGAAAAACCCGTCATCCAGGCTGATTGTCCTATTGGCTGACGACACCATCGAAAAGTCAACCGCGGCGGCACGAACGCTCGCTGCCTCCGGCTTCAACGTTTTCATCCTCGAAACATCGCGCCTGACCGACCGACACCTACGTCGGCACGCGGCGCTCGTGGGTCACACGTTGACTTCACTACAAGTCAATGACGCGCTCGCCGCATACCGGGCGCTGAGTCAGCAACGGCAATCGCAGGCCAAAACGATCTACCTGATGGGCAACGGCAATCAGGCCGTGCCCGCGATTTACGCGGCAGCCGTCGAACCGGGCATTGCCGGTGTCATCCTGGAAGACTGCCCGAATCGGCACGATGGTGAAACAGCGCTGCTTGGTGTTTTGCGATTCGGCGATGTGCCAATCTTCGCCGGACTGCTCTTCCCGCGCCCTTGCGTGTTGACCGGCGAACAGGGCA
>Ga0180438_10003623_pt1 | contig 23110 bp, 19 predicted proteins | sample SS_ome_12_FD_132455 | JGI IMG/M metagenome (GOLD analysis project Ga0180438, IMG submission 132455) | Hypersaline lake sediment archaeal communities from the Salton Sea, California, USA - SS_3_D_2 metaG | ecosystem: Environmental > Aquatic > Non-marine Saline and Alkaline > Hypersaline >...
AATCCTAATTCGGAATTCTCAAAGAGTTTTAAGAGAATTTTGAAGAGACTTGATGCATTCTATCCCAATGAGATACAGAATAGAAACGATCCAAGATTCGAATTTGGATTTGACGAAATGATATTGAACTTTTTTATAAAAAAACTATTGAAAAAGTACAACTACTCTGTTAGATATGTACATTATAGACCATCTCTCAATATTTTCTGTGATTATCTATATGCTATGTTAAAAAATCCAATTAACAAACAATATACAGATGAACTATTGAAAAAAACGAATTATAAATCCTTAGATGATCTTTACAAATACTTAAAAAAGGGAGTGTGGAGAAACGATTTCTTTAAGAGAATGCAAATATTGAAGGATAATTTGGGAATATTAAAGAAGATGTATATAGATCCAGTTCTTTTATCTTTTATTGAAAATGAAACATGGAAAACATTCACAAAATATAGGAGATTTGAGGACTATCTCAAAATGGTGTGTTAAAAAATATTATGAAAAATTATTTATATATGGTTGGTTAATTATATATAAATAAAAAGTGAGTAGTAATTAGAATAAAATGAGTTCAACTTTTTTGAGCCAGTACAACATAAATCTTTTAAAAGAGGCATTACAAAACAGATTGGGTAAGAACATCAATTTCGAATCGATCTTAATGAAAAAGATTGAAGATGTAAAGAAGGAGATAAGAAATCCTCCACCAAAACATATTCCTTTAAACAACTACATCTTATCACTTAATAAGAAAGTCATATTTTTGGTACTAAATGATAGTAAAATACCTGGATTAATGAGAAAAAATGAGGCGAGTAGTCATATATTTGATACCAATAAACAGTTGTATCTCAATAACAATACAAATGTTATGGACAGACCTCAATTACAACCAAGTTTGAAAAAGAACATTCAGTTGGATGAGAGATTCAATAGAATAAAGGAGAGTAGAGACAGTATGTTTCCTAAAAAACAGGAAGTAGATTTTGCGGACAAACCAGTAAATAATCAAGTGCCAACTGATAAACTGTTTAAAAATATGCTTGAACAGAGGGAAAGTAACTTCAATTCTGAACAGAATAGATTCGGTAGTTTTGATGAAGCACAAAAGAGAATGAATAGTCAAACAGAGAGCATGGCTGAACAATATGTGCAAACAGTTACTGATAACAAAAACTTACCAGTTCATCAACCACAAAGTCCAGGGATAGATCCAGAACCTGATCACAAACCAAACTCATTTGGACACAAGAATAACCCACATCCTGATACATTGTTCCGAAGTGGTACTAGTTTAACACAACCACAGAATAATCCTCCACCAAATGCTCTATTTCAGCAACAGCAACCTATACAAAATAACCCTCCACCAAACACTCTATTTCAGCAACACCAGCAACCTATGCAAAATAACCCTACCCCAAACACCTTATCTCAGCAACATCAACACCAGCAACCTATACAAAATAACCCTCCACCACATACATTATTCCAACAACAACAACCTATGGTTCAACAACAACCGGTACAAAATAATCCTCCACCTCAGACATTATTCCAACAATCGCAATCTCAGCAACAACCTCAGCCCCAGCAACAAAGACAAACACTATTCACTAGTTCAACAAATAATAACAATCCTCCTCCGCACACTTTGTTTCAGCAACGTGAGTCTCAGCAACATGAGTCTCAGCAACGTGAGTCCCAGCAACGTGAGTCCCAGCAACGTGAGTCTCAGCAACATGAGTCTCAGCAACGTGAGTCCCAGCAACGTGAGTCTCAGCAACGTGATTCTCAGCAAAGTAAGTCTCAGCTACAGCAACATCCTCAGCCACAGCAAAATAATCCACCACCAGATATGTTGTTTCAACAACAGCCGAATTTCCACACTGGATCAATGTTTGCACCGGAACAAGATGATGAGATGATGGATATACATGATCAAGATAATATGAATTATGGACCAGTAGCACAAGCTCCAGAACAGCTACTGAAAAGAGTTGATCATTATATTGACATTGATTCGAGAATGGATAGGGATTTATCGTTGTACCCAGATCCGAACAATTTTCAGATAGAGTTTGCAAAGAGGGATACTGAAAGTGTTGAGAGGTATGTTGATAAACATGGAAATGTTCTGTATGAACACAAAGTTGTTGAACAGAATAATAAATCGTCGAATATTCAACCAGTTTATATAAATATTCTTGATATCGAATGCAAATCTGTAACAGTTCCGGTTCAACAGTATGGAGAGTACGGTGGTGTAAGCTTGGATGATGAACCGTATATATTATTGAATATAGAGGAGATAAGTGGACCATATGAGAGTAGTAACAAACATGTGAATGATGCTTTTGCGAAACTTATTCCAAATAAAGTTGGTAATAAATTTGCAGAACTTAAACCTTCTGGTGAACATGAGATACATCAATATGAGTCTGGTGAACTAGGTGTTATAGATAAACTCACACTGAAATTGGAAACAAAGAATGGAACGAAGTATACAGTTGGTAATGACAAAACACATATCAAATCTCTATTCAATTCAGATGGAATGGTATCATTCACACTACATGATAATGTGAAACACAATATTAATACTGGGGATCTTTTGTACTTTTATGATAGATCACCATCATTCAGTGATATAATTCATTTCAAAGAATCTGTTAGTATAAAGAAGATAGAGAAATGTACAGATATAGGATACAACTTTGTGCAAGATATTATAGATTTAAAGAGTAATATCAATAAAGATGAACTTTTTGATAATATATTGACGGATAAGAGAGAGTATATTTCAATATCATTCAATGTGACGAATGATGAGAATGAGACTACATTTGTGAATGTCAGAGATGTTTTCGAAAAAGCATTTGAGAATAATGAAATCAGAAGAATTGGGGATTACGAAATATTAAGTAAAAGTGATCACTACCTATACACGGTTTCAGAGTACAATAGTAAAATAACTAATAATCTATCAAAGATTGTTGGTTTTAATAGAGAAGGAATTATTATAGAAAAGCCTAAACAGTTTCCACAGAATAAAAAGAAAGTTTCCAGATTAGGATTCGCGAAATGTAACAAAGGAGTTCAAAATAATGATGCAAACTCATTGTTCTTCCAAGGTGGTCATAGAGTGACAAATATTGATAATGGTATATACTCTGTTAATGTTCCATTTGTTGATAGTTTTGAGGATGGAGAAGTGTTCTTCATTCAACATAAAATGCAGATTAATTACACATTTAAGATATCTTGTATAACACGACGCTAGTCAGTGTTACACGAGGCTAGTCAGTGTTACATGACGCTAGTCATAGACATCTTTGTTAGTTCCTTCGCGAACAACACATCTCAACGTGTCGTTTTTATCAAAGAAAACTTCATTGGGTGTAAAAATTGATCAATTGTTAACTTCCTACCACCACAAATCACTATTACTCAAACGATGATTATCCTGAATTACATCCGCAAAATCACCATTACCTATTTTTTCAATAAGTTGTTCTAAACTTATATCCAACATATAAAACTTGTATATATAACTACGTGATTTATCTATTGTCATTCCAATTTTTCCAAAATGTTTTGAATCTGGGTTACAATTGATAGTTATGTAGTCCAATTGTTTATCTTTCATAATTGGTATCCAATCGAATATAGATCCAAACCCGAAATGATCGTATGTCTCTCGTAAATTGATATATTCAAAATTCTCCATCTCTATCATTTTCTTACAATATTTATTCTTTGAACACTCTTCACAAAAATCGATATTCAACTTTCTACTTCCATAATATGGTCTAATTTCATAAAAATTGTAATTATATCCTTTATTAACAATCTTGTTCATACATTTTGAACATCTATCACAATAAAAGTTCAAAGAACATCTCAACAGATCTCTCTCTTCCAATTCAGATTCGTGATTTATACCACATGCATTTTCATCGGCAGTAGAACATCTCTTACATATATTGAAATTACACTTTTTACAATAAAAATAATCACCTGTTTCACCAAATAAAGTGCAACTACATTTGACACATATAACTTGATCCTTAAAAAATCCAACATAATCATTATTTACCATCACTATCCTATTGTCTCTAGTCATAAAATCATCAAAATAAGAGTATATATTATGTGTACTACACCATGTATATTTACATTTACCAAGAAACTTCAAATCTACAGGATATTCATATCTAGACGGCATTTTGACATTGACAATTTCAAACAATTCTTCCTCATAATAGTTATCTCTATCTTTAAGAAACAATAAGTCATGTTTGTGATTGAAATGCAACAAAATAGCTTTCAAATCAGTATATTTAAACCCAACCAACTTCGCAAATATATCATTTCCTTTAATAATATCTTCCAATCTCTCAGAACTCTTCAAAAGAGTATAAGAGATTACATCTGCATTGAGCCATGCCACACACAATCTTCCAAACATTTCACTATCCTTATTAATATTCACTAATAAATGTAAACCATGAGGATCGGTCAATATTGGTGTCCAATCGTATATTGAACCAAAACCGAAGTAATCGAAATTTTCCAAGTCAATAAGTTTCATATTTTCTGGAACATAATTTGTTTTTGAACACTTCTTACAAATATTGTAATATTTTTCATAATCCCTATAATAATTTTCTGTAATATCTTGTTTGCAAATATTACAAAAAGATTGAACACTTGGATGTTCTGATATTTTAATAGTCTTTATCTTATGTGACTCACTCTTACAAACAATCTCTCTGTCTGGACCAATATTATCACGTGGGTTGAAGTAGGGAAATAAAGTTTTCTGCTTAATTTTTTCATCCCTCTGACCAAAACAGAATTCACATATATATAAATTACAATCTGTACAATAATTTACAAATATATTATCATAAATTATTGCATTATGACAGTATTCACAGTACATATTATGAATACTTACATCATATCCAAAACCATTGATGTAGAAATTATCAATGTTTTTCTCATCCCCAATAATACTTCGATATGTAAGTATATTATCAAATCTTTTATATATTGATCCTTCTGGAAGTACTGGATCTTCTACTTTTTGGATATTTGTTGGTTTTTTAATTCTCAAAAAATTTTTATCAGTAATCAAATAATCTTTATTAGACATAACTAGAAAAATATTAAAAATACTTTTTATGTAATTTTTTAATTGTCATAATAAACAACTGAACCATCCTCAAATATATATATATATATATGAGTACAGGTGTTGATAATATAAACATCAGAAAGTTGAGAACAGCAACTAGTGGAAAATCAGCGGTTGCTTACGGGAAAAACAAAATATATGCACAAATGAGTACATGGTTGCAAGGAAAATTAAAATCTAATAAAGATCCACATAATGTGTTCAAAAACTTTCAACAATTATATGGTGATAGAATAGAAAAATCTATAAAAAAATACAAAGGACAAACTGTACAAAAAAATATGGAAAACCAAAAATCACAAAAAATAAAGATGACACAAGAATTAGAAAGTGTTTACAGAAATTTACAGAAGAAGAGTAAAAACTATGGCAAAACATCACTCGCGTTTAAAAATAAAAATAGTAGAAATAATAGAAACGGTAGCAATGCTCGACCAAACGGTATCAATGATCGACCAAACGGTATCAATGATCGACCAAACGGTATCAATGATCGACCAAACGGTATCAATGATCGACCAAACGGTATCAATGATCGACCAAACGGTAGCAATGCTCAACTAAACAGTAGAAATGTTCAACTAAACGGTAGCAATGCTCAACTAAACAGTAGAAATGTTCAACTAAACAGTAGAAAAACTAAAAAAATATGGAGATTAGAAAGTTTCACAGGAAGTGAACTTATAATACCAATTGTTACAAATAACAAAATGCCTAAATTCAAAAAAACAATTACAGAGTTGATGAGAATTCATATATCTGGATTTGCAAATCAATGTTATGCAAGAACAACATTATTAGTTCTTTTGTTGTACATTAACAGATCTATAGAATCTTTTGACAAATTTATGAAAATTGCGGAAAGAAGTTTTGAGTATGAAAATATTCCATTTTTAGGGGGTAGAGAATATTGGGATAATATTTTATTAAAACTTATAAATCATGTAATGAATATGAATGCGGAGAATAATAAATATGTATTACCAATATTGAGAAAATTTAATATCAATATAGGAGATAAATTTAGAGATGTAGAAAAAAACGAAACTTACACAATACAAAATATCGATAATAAGTGGTTTACAATAAAGAATAATGTTAAAAAAGCTCCATGGGATATATTACTTGTGTGTAAACATGGTAATAAATTAGTAGAAATTAAACTTGGAGAATATTTAGCAGAAAAATATGAAAAAATAAGTGGAGACGAAAGAAATAAAGTAGCGAATGAAAAAATAGATAAAATAAACAAAATCATGAGAAAATATTACGACAAACCACAAAATAAAAAAGAAACAATTGATGTTTTGGGTAAAATATATAATAACGCAAAACTATTCAATAATTCCAATGAAAATAAAATTTTGAGAGAATTTATCAAACATTTATATTTAAAGATTCTCATAGATAGGGGGTGAAATTTACGACGAAATTATAGATAAAATTCAACATTTTTTCAGTGGCAAACCGTTTGTGGTATTTATAAAAGATTTTATGTCAATGGAGTATTTCAAAAATTTAACATACTATAATTACAATCAAGAATCGTTACAAAAAACAGTTACACTTGTTGCACAAGACAAATCTGTGACAATAAATCAAATGAATGATCAAGTATTCAATAAAAACTCTCCTGTACTTGTTGGAAATTCTAAACACCAAGAAGTAGCCGTAAATGAAGATTTTTTCAGAATGTTAAATAATAATGAATGGCCGAAATATACAATTTAATGCCACATTTCATCATCACTCATTGTCTTAACCATATATGTTCCGTTCTGTTTGTACCCATTCTTCTCATAATACTGTCTCACACCGATTCCAGAGATGACCGCAACTCTCTTGAATCCATTCTCACAACTTATCCTCTCCGCTGTCTTCAACAACCTCTTTCCAAATCCCAAATGCTGAGTTGCTTTCTTCACAGTCGCATGTGGAATCATCATACCATAAACATGCAACTCCCTAATCAACGCTGTTCTCTTCAACTCATCAAACTGAACTCCCTCATCTGTTTCATTCAATCTCAATCTGCAAAACCCATAAATTGTTGATAGATCCTTGCTCTCAAAAGAGATAAAGTACTCATTCGCCCGATTATCCCTATACTCCCTAACAACCAATTGAACATCATCTACATTAATCTTCTTCTTACCAACCTCTCTGTACCTTATACACTTACATGGATTTCCCTCATCAACCAACATCTGCTCCAACTTTCCTCTCATACTGATATCCAAATTACCTCCATAAATTTCCGTTGTAGGAATATCCCTAATAACACGATTCAACCTTATCCAAGGATAAACATTCCTCATTGCATGTAGAATCACATCCACGATTTTCTTATTACCAGTCGCATCATTAATCTCCTCAGCATAAGGCTTGTACTCTCCCTCCTTAAACAGATCGAACAACTTTGTCCAACGAACAACCTCTGTAGGATAGATCTTCCACTGATCAGCCTGGATTTTTGGCTCAGCAAGTTTATATCTGAACTTCTTAATAGAAAACTCTCTCGGTGTATCACGTATCACATTGATCGATCCCCAAAGAACATAAAGTAAAATCATTGCTGGAATCCACATGAATATATTGTAAAACATATAAAATAACATAAAATGAACTGCTGTAACAGATCCTAGTTTAATAGGTCTCCAATCAATCATCCTAGTCTCATTCATCTCTTTAACACCCAACAACTTATCAAACATTGCAATATCCTTCTCATATGTACTTCCATACAGATCAGGCATCAAGTGAATATCAACCTTGAATCCATTCTGTTTCAAAAGGAATATAGCATTAATAGTATCCTTTGTGTAACAACCACGGTTAATCTTTAACAAAACAGAATCATCAATATGTTGAACACCAATCTGCACTCTTGTACATCCATATTTCCTAAACCTTCTTATCTCATACTTTGTAATACAATCTGGACGTGTTTCCAAAGTCAAACCAATAATCCTACTCTGTGCAGTCTGGTTAGCCTCAATCTCATCTTCCAAACTCATCTTCTCTCTCTTAACACTATCATTAAAAGTGTTCGCAGAATAATAGATATCCCTTATAAACTCCTCCTGATAAGAAACTGGATAGTGCGACCAAGTTCCACCCAATACAAGAACCTCAATCTTATCAATAATATGACCACATTCCTTAAGAACCATCGCTCTGTCATAAAACTGCAAAACCGGATCAAAATTGTTCGCATTTGCCCTCCTAACCGCAGGTTCAGTTGAGATATAACTTCTAGGTTGCTCAACCTTAACAACCTTTATCTCACAATCTTTCTCCAACAAATGTGCAAACTTATTCATAACAACCATTGTGAATGTCTTTGTCTCTTTATTATAATCTCTCGAACTTATGATTGGATACTTCTCAGCATCCACCATAAAATAGGTAACAACTTCAACCTCATCCAAATCATCCATAGATGTCACCTGAAACTTACTAAACTTCTCGTCCTGTTCCAACTGTTTATCAACCCAACAACTCAACACAACCTCTCTCTCATTTGGGCAGTAATAACAATCCTTCCCACAACTGAACTTCTGCTTCTTTCGCTCACCAGATGTTTTATCTGTAAACTCCGGATATGGTGATGTTAGAACAGTTATAACCTGAACACCTGATGACTTTCTGACAAGTTTCTTGACCATCAAATTCTCCATATCCTCATTGTATTCTAGCTTCCCATTAATGACAAGATGTCTGTATCTGCTTATAATATGTGCCTTTTTTGGACAGGTCTTGAATTTTCTTCTACATGTAATACACGCTTTCTCAAACTCTTTTGGTGTTTGAGGGTTAATATTGACAAGCTCCTCAACATATGAGTCAAGAAGACTGTTCTCTTTAAAAATATTTGTCTTATTTTTAACAATGTCCTCTATATTCATCATAGAGTTATTATAATACCACCTTTTTAAGCTAAGTTTAAAAAATATAATTTTTAATTATATATGTTGCGACAAACTAAACGATTATTCTCAACAAACTCTCTACATAGAGATATAAATAAGTATTACAGGAAAGCCAATACCAAAATAACAATGAATAATCTATTACGATACAAAAACCATCCAACGACAAATATGACAATGTTGTTAAATGAGGATTTGAAAGCTAGATTGTCCCATAAAATATTGGAGATTGAGAATTTTCCCAGTGGTATATCTATGATGCCTTCTATACAGAAGGTTAATGAATGGTATATAAAATCGTTTGGTGAGTTGAACACTGTTAATATTTATGATGAAAATGAGTATGCAAAAACATTGGAAGGTATATACAATAGACACTCTTCAACATTGATAACAGTTGCCAATGGCATTATAGAGTACAAAGAGCATCTTCATTCTGTTTTTGGGGATAGTTTTAATATATTGGAGTACTTGGATTTGAATTGTAGAGGAGAGAGAATAAACAATTATCTGGATATGTTCTACTCAAATAGAATAAGTATAAGATTACTTATTTCACACTATCTAAGTTTACAAAATGCAAATCTGAATACTATCCATTACAACGGTATTGTAAGTATTCATGAGCCAATAACAAATGTCATAAATGATGCTGCTGAAATTTCACGAATGATATGTGAGAGAGTGTTTGATGATTCCCCCAAAATAAACATGAGTATAGTTGGTGAACCGCCAGTATTTCCCTTTATAAGAGACAATATGTTTTATATTTTTTTGGAATTATTTAAGAATAGTATGAGATCGACAATAGAAAGTAGGAACAGTTCCGATGAGATAGATGTGTTGATATGTAATAATGATACTCATGTATCTGTCAAAATATCAGACAAAGGAGATGGTATAGAATGTGATAATTTAAGGAATATATGGAGTTACTTCTATTCAACTGCGAAGAATCAGAGATTGGATAATAGCGATAATTTGAACGATTTCGATGGAAGTTCACCATTGGCAGGTTATGGCTATGGGTTACCTATTACAAATTTGATGGTGAAATATTTTGATGATAGTGTGCATATAAACTCGATTAAGGGGATTGGAACAGATGTGTACTTACATTTTAAGAAAAACAGTATTTAAAAAAGATTCTATAATAAGATATAGTTGAAAAGTATGAGTTATAAGTACTCTTTTAAAATTATTCTGTTAGGAGATCCAAATGTTGGAAAAACATCATTTTCTAACATTCTTGAATGTGGACATTTGCCGGATGATCACCATTCTACAATCGGTGTAGAATTCATCTCGAGCATTGTCAAATTAAAAGATGGTACAGATGTGAAACTTATGTTGTGGGACACCGCTGGACAGGAGAGGTATAGAGCTATAACAAAGAGTTATTACAAGGGAATTATTGGAGCTTTCATCTTCTTTGATTTAACAAATAAGAAGAGTTTCGATAATATAAAGTATTGGTATGAACAGATCAAAGATGAACTGGATAAGAGTAATGGTGTTCTTTATATTATTGGTAATAAGTTAGATCTTGTTGATAAAAGAAAGGTTTTCAATGGAGATGTAATGGATATGTTAGAAAATATTGATGGTAAAGTTAAGTACAAAGAGATGAGTATAGTTACTGAACCAAAGGATGTTCAGAAAACTTACAATGAAATTGCGGAAGAAGTGTACTTGATGATTAATGAGAGTAAGATTGATCTGGAAAAGAATGAGGATATTGTTAATATTAATTATAAAGATAATGTTGCAACGAAGTCAAGATACTGTTGTAGATCTTAGGTGTTGGTTGGTGCGTCAGCTTGTGGTTTATTAACTTTGATGGTTTGTGTATTCCATCCACCACAGTGACCACATTTGTGATAGGCTGGGTGAAACGATGTTTCTGACTGTTTTTCGCAATCATTACAGGACACTAATGTTGTCCAATCTTTACATTCATCAGGTAGAACAGATGCGTTAACATACTGTTCTATTATAGTCCATAACATTGTAGGGTCAACTGCTGTTTTGGAGCAGTATGGGCATTTGTAGCTCTGTTTTAGCCAATTGTTAATACATCTTCTATGAAAACTGTGTCCACATTTCAGGATACCTGATGATTCTTGTGAATCCCAACAGTTCTCGAGACATATCAGACACTCTCTTCCCATTTGATTAATCTTACATGTATGTGTCTCGTATACCCGTTTATCCCAACAAACATTACATTTATCACAATGTTTGTACTCTGTATCCCTACCAACTCTACATATACCACACTTATCACAGTGGTAGATGTTCTTGTTAGCTTTGTCATCCCACAAGGCACATTTTCCGCAGAAATTACGGTGCTTTCTTGGGTAACATTCTGGATTTTTGCAAATTTCGTTAAGTTTTTGGTAACAGTTACATAATAGACATTTCATGTGTGTTACTTTATGTCTGTCCATAACATGATCAGCAATCTCATTATGACAATGGTGACAATTCACATCAGATCGTTGACACTCTGTACATATTGGTATGCACCATCGTAAATAATGAGTGCATTTTTGTGGTTTATTCCAACTCATACTCTAGTTAATAATATGTTATATTTTTAACTAAAAAATAAATCAATTATTATAATATTGTGGTAGAGATTAATCATTTTTTGTATGTTTTTGTTCAATACAATTAAACTTTGTAAAATGTAAATTACATCCTTGCCATCCTGCTCTCTTAGCATTTTTACTCAAAGGTTTCCTAGGAATAATATTATCAGAAGTTATATTGATACTTTTTATGTGTATAATACCATGTATCATATAATCTTTCTTATTGTATAAAATTATTATATAATCTATATTTTCTTTTATACTATCCAACGTGGTTTTATATTCTGCTCCGAGGGTTTTGAATACCTTATTTTTAATTATTTTAGTATATTTTTTTTCTGTAATATTTTTACATTTTATCTGATATTTTTTCTTACATAATTTACATATTTGATCAATTGATTTTTTATTTGTTTTACATTCCAACCAATTAAATCCATTACATTTAATACAATTCATATTTTTGCAACAATATTTTTCACCAGCTCTTCCTATAATTTTTGGGTTGCTTTTCCATAAAGGATTTTCATTTTTAACTTCATTGATACTATCTTGTAAATTCATAAGAGTATGATTGTAATAAATATAAATCAATTATATTTAATAATAAAATCATTTTTTTTTTATAAATACACCATATGGGACTCAACCCACAACCTTCGGTTTAGAAGACCGACGCACTGCCAATTGTGCTACTGGTGTATGGCGATTAATATGAGGTACAATAATACCTAGGGAAAAATAATTTTCATTTTGTTAACTTAAAAGCATATAAAATATTATTCAACAATATGGCTAAATGGATAATTAGGTTACAATTGTATAGAGATTCTGATGACAAAGATGATTACGTTAAATACTTTATATGTGATAGTGAAGATATTGCAAAAAAAGAGTGTAAACGTATAATTAAGAATTTTTACAAACAAGAGAACGGTAAGTTCAAAGATTGCTATACGATATTTTATAATGATAAAATGAATCCAAGAAATTTTGGATGTTACGATTATTTGGAACATGAATACTATTACGGTCACCGTTTCAAGAATTATGATTATGAAGTCCAATTTTATCTTCAAATAAGAGAACTTGGAGAACCAACCGATGGTATAATTAACGTTTGGTAAAGGTTTGTTGTTATAAGGGATAAATTTTCCGGTACAAGGCTCAAACTCGCGACCGGTTGTTCATAAGACCATCGCTCTAACCAGCTGAGCTAACCGGAATGTACAATACCTACTGTGAGATTTGAAGCCACGTGTGCGTTAGCACATTGTATCCCCTTAGACCACTTGAATAAGTAGGTAATGTGATTAGTTATAGGAACTCGATATCCTATGAAAAAGAAAAATTAATTTTTATATAAAGGTAATTATGAAAGCCATCCGATTCTGATCCCTACAGTGTAATACACGCTTTGCACAAAGCAGAATAAATCCTACCTAGGCATGGCGTACACAACACCGATCTTCTTTGTATTTAATTACAAATCTACCGTAACCGATAGATCCTTTGATTTTTTTTGCACGACTACAAGAGCCGTGTTTTTGTGTGGACCGAAGTCCTTTGAATAAATTAACAGTCAATGACTGCTCAAACACCCAACAGTGTTACTCACCAACAAATCTCTCCATTAAAAAGCGTCACAAAACACCTCAACTGGAACATCCACCAGATCGTCTCACCTCCCACAATATAACCATCTCTAATACAATCAGATAAAGGGTCAGTCACAAATGACTGATCAATATAACATTTTTTTATTTCTCATATTTTTGTGCATCAATTTTTTTTGATGAAAAAAAAATCATAAATAAAGGTAAAATTAAGGTTGTTTCATGAGAAACTGTAAATTATTATGAAAACCAATCGACATTCTTCCAAGTACTATTCAACGCTTTGTCGTTGACGAAGATAAATCCTCACCCCCGGCATGGCGTGATGCACTGATTTTTGAAATACTAAGTTTCCTCACATTTAGTGAGGGAGTTTTGTGTGTTTGCGTGGATTTATACCACGTCTTTTTTTCACGGAAAAAAGCCGTGAGCTTTTGAGGTCGCCCCATCAGCGATCTCTAAAATATTCGAACTGATCACAAACCAGTTCGTTTAACATCAAAACATGAATGCATGTTACATACGCTCATGTTCTCTTTTTTCACAACTATTGTTGTGACTTGAATAAAAGGTCGCCCAACAGCGTCCTTATCAACATCCCAGCTGATTGAAACCAGCTTATGTCACATCCAAGTTATTGGATACACTTGAAGCGTATCCATGTATTTCAAAAACCGAAGGACAACATCCCATGGTTTGCAGACTCCCTGTTAAAGAGCCAATCAACATAAGATCTTTTTATTCCTCATATTTTTTTGCATCATTTTTTTCTGAATATATTAAAAACTTAGCATAGGTGTCTATGTTAAGTTAAGGTTGTTAAAATGATGCATGTGGGACTTGAACCCACGACCATTAGATTAAGAGTCTAACGCTCTACCAATCTGAGCTAATGCACCTATGAGACATGTGGGACTTGAACCCACGACCATTAGATTAAGAATCTAACGCTCTACCTAACTGAGCTAATGTCTCTTTGACACAATCTATATACGTTGCTATATCTTTAAGTATTTTTAGACCCTTTTAAGAAAAGGGTCTAACTCCCAAAACTGAACTTAATATCTAAAATCAAACTCAGTATATCCTAAATATATACTGGTTAACGTATAGGGTTCAAAAGGAAGATGCACTCTCCCTTTCCTTTAATTATAATATTTTAGTATCTACTTCCTAAAAAAAGGATATAGCACAGCCAAAAGACCTACAACACATGATACTCCAACAGCGGTATATGTCATTGATCTCTTCTTGGTTGTATGATGTTTGCGAAGCGATGCTTCAACAACTTTCCGTGCTGTTTCGAGTGTCTTACATCCTCCGATGAAAAGAGCTTTGTGAACAAACACCAAATCATTTCCAACGAGCTCTTTTGCGTGATCTTCTGAGATTATTGGTGCAACTTTCTCGAAACTGTAGCTGTTCTTGCGTCGAGTATAAATTCGATAGTTGTTGTTACTTCTCTTGCAAATGAAGAATTTGTATCTCTTCTCTTTGTCAAATTCGTTCAGATACATATCATAATAGATATTATCGTTATCAAAGTACATGTATTCCAAATTTCTGCTTTCATCCAAAACTTTTCTGAACTCATCCAATCCTTCTTGATACTCAAAGTACTTTGATACAATAGATCCGATCTGATTCTGAAACATCTGCGAACAGAGATCTCGAGCCTTCAAAAACTGAGTCATCTGTTTCTCATCGTCATCATTATTACTGTTAAATAGCGATACCATCTCTGTCAAAGTAGGATTGTATTTGAAATTGTACCTGACTTTTTCAGGATGTTTCAATTGTTTCACTCCATTATCGTTGGCATCAATTGACAGAACGACTCGTTTGTAAAATTGTTGATAAATATCCTCAATTACAAATTCATCTTTTGACAAATTGTTCCTATCCAGATATGTTTGAACAATATCTTGTCCGTAATGTTTCCAAATTAGTCCACATGAACTGAGAGGAATGTTGTAATCCTCACTAAAACTATCATTAAACTCTGTTTGATGATGATCAAAAAACAACTTATCTGGATTATACTTGCGTCCAACGTCAATAATAATTGTGTTCTCATTATCTTCGGAATTGTTAATAATGACTGGGTCACGAGTTCTTGTAATATTTTCGTCTTCAATATTAAATAGATATGTCAACAATGCAGTTGCATAAACTTCGTCTGTGTGAAATTCTCCACTGTGTGTTACAATATTCATGATTAATATTGTGTTGTTGTTGGTTGATAGTATTTATTTATCAATTTTTTCTGTATATGTTATGCAAATAGTATAAAAAAAATATACAGGTATCAATTATAAATGAATAATATACAGAAATTGAGAAAAGTTTATTGTCCTGGATTCGATTTTCCAAAATGGGTAGATGATTTTGCAAAAACAGAGTATTATAAAATATGTGCAAAGAGAACACTGGTATTTTATGACAAAGGTAACAATCTATCCATTGTCAAAAAACTCGTTCTTCAACGAGAACCTGTAAATATCGGTATGAAACCAAAGTACAATAAAGAGCTCATGAAGAAATATTTTGGATGGACATTCGGTGCTTATGGAGACATTGTTGAGAAACATGGTATAGTGAATATCGCGGTATACTGTTATACACCCTTCTACTCTCAAGGAAAAACCGTATATATACATTTGATAAACTCAATAGGTTTGGCTCTGGACAGTCCTGAACAACCTGATTTCAAACAGTTGGTAAGAAATAATGGTAAATTAAACATTCCAAAATACACCAGAATATTCAAACAGGTAATAAATAAGATATATGTATGTTTCAAAGAGTTGAGAAATAGAGGACACCGCAATCTGAAAACAATATTGTTCACAGGTATCGGTATGTCCGCTTTCTCCGGTGCTTACTCAACAGAGGTTAAATTAATATTCACTCAAGTTTTTGGAGAATTCTTGAGAGAAACATTGAAAGAGCGTAAGAGGTTAGGTATTTGGTGTAACTTCTTATCATATGGTAGAAAGAATATATATGTAACAAACGCTTATTCATCAGTTGTCGGAGATCCAATGGGATCTCACGTTGTCGGAGATATTGCAAAATATCCTTTCACTCTGGAAGATCCTGAATCTGTTCTGTTTGTTAATGCATGGGATCCATGGTCATTCGCGGGAAATGGAAACAGAGCGGACAATTCACTTGATGGACAAATTGGAAGAAGATCAGCAATAGCCTGTCTGTGTAGTCCATTAATAAATAAGTATATAACAAATAGTAAGTACATCGAAGTTTAGGTTGATGGAAGAGATACTTCTAAATATTTCGTATAAAATAAATCTCTATTTCTTGGAGGTCCATACTCTTGTTGATTATATATCCACTTTGCGAATCTGACCATTAGTGTACCATCTCTTAAGTTGAACTTTACCATTGCGAAGATATTTTGTAACTGCTGGTTCACCATCTCTGTCATTCAATACACCATTGGTAAATAAGGATACTTTATAAAATTTCTTGTTCGAATATTTATGATCTGTATAACATTTCTCCTCCTTGGTTATAACTTTATTGTTGTCATAGTATCTGAAAACTTTGTATCTAAGTTCATTAATGAAAGATCTGTTAGGTGGAATTGATCCATCTTCATTCAAGAGACCTCCAAGTAGTTCCTCTCGTTCATAAACATTGAGTTCAACAATATAACCACATCCGGTGTACTCTTCATGTACAATCAATTCTGTTCGGTTTTTCATAAAATCAGCCATTATCAATTATTTTGTCAACTAATTTTTAAGCTATTAAATCAAAATTTATCTTATCACTTTCTCAAACACATGGTAGTAATCACGTACATTATTTGTACCGCTAAGTGTTTCAACATCACAAATATATATATATATATACTTACTTAATTTCTCTAACTAAGTATATTTTCAATATATGGGAAAATTATTCCCTTTGGGAACTTGACTCCCTTTGCGGTATCGGTAGGATTCGAACCTACGCGGGCAGAGCCCAATAGTTTTCGAGGCTATCACTTTAGACCACTCAGTCACGATACCTTATGTTGATTATCGAAAAACAATATAAATCAATATTGCTATTGTCAACCATAGATGATTTTCATCATCGTGTCCTTCATAGAACTGCTCAGGGGTATTATCGAGGTGTGAAATTAAACCAAAGACCACGTGTATCCGAGATTTTCAAAAGCTTTGACCGACATTCGCAGTGCGACGCGGTATGAATCTTGAACTTTAAGAACAAAATAACATTATTTCAGTTATATGTGATCCTATTGTTGTATTGAACTATAAAGCTTGATGTCACATGATGCATCCAAGCACAAGGTGAAAATGAAAATTGAACTATAAACTGTGAACTTTTCAAAATAGAGTAATATTGCTCATTTTCAAGAGAATATTAACATAAATTCATCATCTACATTAACCCAGTAGATAAGGGAATATCACTTCCAATAAGTTTCGTACTACAAAGACCGGGGAGCTTCACTCCTTTGTAAGCTCCTAGGGGGTATTATTTCTCCTACAAGTTTTTCGTGTTCTATATATTCTATACACTATACAGTAATCTTGGTTACAGCGTTGGATTCAGAGAGGACGTGATCAACCTCACACTCAAACTCGCGAATATAAGTGTCCAAGTCATCAATTTGCTTCCTTACATGAATCGGATCGAACAATCTGATCTGGTGAAGCTTCATGTAACCTCTCTGGTACTCCTCAGATGTTTCTGTCTTTTTGTCATCAGACTGGAACTTGGTCTCCTTCTCCAAATTCGATCTGATCCTAGCATTGTGTGTCTCAACCTCTCTCAAGTACTGGGTATGCTGTTGTCTCAAAGTTGAGAGCAACAACTTCTTGTGCTTGATGGATTGCTTCTCCTCAATAGCTTCTGCTACAGTCATGGTTCTATCACAGATGGTGATATGTGTTGTAGCATTGCTAGTGATGATAGCAGACTTCAATTTACGCCTGAACTCAATCAAGTCGTTGATCTTCTGATAAGTTGATGGAGCACTCTTGACGTAGTTCTGGACTGGTCTCAACTCGCCCTCAACAGATACGAAGGTCGTACCTTGAATCAGATTTTGAATCTGCTTATCTAAAGTCTTCAATTTTGTCAAACCTCTCACTAATGTAATTGAATTATCACTAGACATAATCAGTGATACTTAACTGTAATTATGTTTTTAAATATTTTTTGTAAAAATACTTCGAATTTGTGATAAATCCTTTGGATTTGTATGTAAAAAAGAAAAAAATGATTATTTTGGAATATAAAAAAAATTGTATATTAGATAGAATAATGTCTAATGATATTAAATACATTGATTTATTTTGTGGGTTAGGTGCTTTTCATACTGCATTTAATCGACAAGTTAACAAGAATTATAAGTGTGTATTTGCATGTGATATTGATAATAAAGTAAGAAATATTTATGAAGAAAATTATGGATTAAAACCAGAAGGAGATATTAATGAAGTGGACATAGAGAGTATACCAGATTTTGATATTCTATGTGCAGGTTTTCCTTGTCAACCATTCAGTATAGCTGGTAAAAAACAAGGGTTCAAAGACATTAAAAAGGGTAATTTGTTTTATAAAATACTTGAAATTGTAGATAAAAAAAATCCGAAAATAATTATTTTAGAGAATGTAAAAAATTTGCGAACAATTCATGAAGGTGAAACATTCAAAATTATACAAGATGAAATTGAGAAGAGAGGTTATACATTCAGTTACAAAGTTATTGATTCGAAATATTATTCAACGCCACAATCAAGAAGTCGTATATATATTGTTTGTTGTAAGAATAGAACATACAATTTCGATGATATAAAAAATGATATAGTTCCCGTTTCCACAATTATTGATTTTGATGATGAAAATTATTTTGATTATGAAGATAAATATAAACTGGAAAAATGTGAAGGAAATGGTATGATGAAATTTAAACTTATAAATAAAATAACTGGTAAAGGAGGTAGACAAGGAGAACGTGTTTATAGTATAGATAAATATGGACCAACAATTTGTGCTTCATCTGGTGGACCAGGTGCAAAAACAGGTTTATATGAAATAAATAGTAAAATAAGAACTTTGAATGTAAAGGAAGCATTACAAATGTTTGGATTCAATCGTGATTTCAAATATAATTGTTTAACAAATGAGAAAAAAATGCTATTTTACTTGGGCAATAGCATAGTTGTGAATGTTCTTGTTGAAATAATAAAAAAATTATAAATTATACTCAAATGATGTGTCAATATCTAATGAACTTATTACAATTTTGAATTGTAGTTGATTTGAACTTTTTTTACCACAATCACCACCTTTTCTTTGAAATGACAATGATTTGCCTAATGATACAACAGATTTACTTTTTGATATCTCAAAGTTTTTATTCATGAGGAATAGAATAATATTATTCATTTTGAAAAACTTTATTTTTTTTCGTATTTTATTGACATATTGAACTGCAATTAAATATTTTGGTTTCATATTTTGATCTTTACCATAAAATACATACTCAAGTATTTGTCTTTTGTTATTGTTCAATACATTTATAAAATTTTCTAAAGTTTCAGTTGTATAATTTTCTGTTGATAAAAGTTTTCTATTCTGACTTTTATCAACATGTATACCATCATCACTTATAGGAATTTCACATAAATTTTTTAATATTTTGGATATTGTATATAAGTTTGGAATACTTTTTACAAAATCATCAACCCAATGTCTATCTAACTGTTGAAAAACTTTGTCTTTATATTTTTTAACTTGAGCAGTCAGTTCCATATTTTTAGATAATATATCTATCTTGCTATTTCCTTTATTTTGGAAACATTCATCATACACAATTTCTTTGAATAATTGTCTTATCTCTTTTTTATTATTTAGATCTTCACAAACTAGTCTCTCTTCATTATATCCATTTTTTGCGGTTTTACTATTTATAATAGATAGTCTCAATTTATTATTGTCTTTTTCTAGTTGTTTAATTTTTGTTTCATATATTTCCTTTATTCTATCCAATTCTTCACATTTTTTGATATACTTTTGTTTATAACTTACCAATATTTTCATCGTTGGCAAATATAAATAAAAATAGTCTTGATATATACATAATCATTTTTCTATTTTTTATTATATATAAAAGGTTGTTAATGTATATATGAATATGACTAATTATCTTTACTGTAAAAAGGCGGATGATACAAAATATGTATCTCAATACTTGAAACAACTTGACAAAAATGGAGAACGTTTCAATTCTTGTATAAGATTTGCTTTAAATAACACATTTGACCACGAAGACTCACTGAAACTCGTAGAAGAATACATAAAGGACAATAACCTATCTGTATCGTTTACAGGTTTATATCCAGATATAAAAATATACGATGCGAAATATCTGCAGAAATACTTGAAGTATATTAAGAGGAATTGGGAAAATGGTAACAGAGATGAAGCGAAATGTTTGCTTCAAACCTTATTAGGAACAGCAATCAGTTATGATAGTGTAAATATTATAGCTGACATTAACCTGTTTATTAGAGAGAATGGAATAAGATTGGATGGTGAGAAGATAATATCATCTATCTATTGTGCAGATTGTCGTAAATCGTATGAACAAGATAGATATCATGGTTTTGTTTGCATAGACTATTATGATTATAGTGAAATTGATAATATGGAAAAATACAGAAGGAAGTACCGATGGTTGTTAGATGGAAGTGATTATGTTAACAGTATCAAGAATGCAGTTGCTGAAGCTTATTCCTAATTCTTCAATTGTGCTTTAAGATAACATGGTAAATTATCATGTTCTTCAGATGACCAATGTTTGTGCTCTTTGTCACAATCTGAGCACCAATAAGTCGGTGAAATTAAGTCTCCTCCAATCCACATTTCACAATGTTTGATAAGAGATTTTGCAGGAAACTCACACCAATGTACATGTCCAATTTGTTGATCACTATCAAATTCAGGTAGAATATATAATGTTCTTAATGGTGATCTGCAAAAATGCAATGGAAGTGGTTTCAACTCTATTGGGGCAACAATAATTGCTTCACAATTTGAAGTATCTTTATGTTCAATAGACATACTTTATATAAAAAATTATTTTTTTAAATATTTTATATAACTTTTCACCAAATTTAAAAACAAATCAAGATTAAACAGTGATATGGATCTTTTTGAAAAAGCAATATATGCTCAAAATAGTAATGAAGAAAATAAGCGAAAAGAATATGAAGATTATTGTGCAAAAGAAGAGAAAAAATGCCAAGAGATGCGTCAAAAGTATCTTGACATGTTAAATTCAGAAGATATGAAAGTCAAACTTGAACAAGCTGCAGATAAAGGAGAAATGGAGTATGTTGTAGATAAATTTTGGCAGAACAAATGTATTGGTAGTGATTTCGTAACAGATTTGAATTTACATGGCAATTTGCCTGCAAGATTGGTTTATAATTGTCAGTATGATGCTGTTCGGGTAAATACTTCATATTACAGGAGTGGATATAAGAGTGGATATAAGTATGGAATATCATGTAAATTGAAATTCAGATGGTATCAAATTGATAATGATATATTGAAGGCATATAAGTTTGTTGGAAAATACATCTAACTAATCTTATGTTATGTTATAAATTAATATGAATTTTTTTTCAGTTCATATTAATATACTACTTTGTACGTAGCCAGTGTGGGGCTTGAACCCACGACCTTCTGTTTATTAGACAGACGCTCTGACCAACTGAGCTAACCGGCTTTATGTCGCAAGTGTGATTTGAACACACAACCTTCAGATTTTCAGTCTAACAAAGGGAGATTGCATCTCCCTTTTGATCCCTACGCTTGTTAACTGATTTACTATTTAACTTTTTATATTTTTACGGCGACAGTAGGATTCGAACCTACGCGGGCAGAGCCCACCGGTGTTCAAAGCCGGCTCCTTAGACCACTCAGACATATCGCCATTTTAATACAGGACACATTTTTTTTCTTTTTGCAGAAACAAAAGTGCTGTATGTGTCCATAGATTTTTTTTTAGTTTTTAAACTAAACATCTTGACCTTATCATCAGTCTATACTCAAAATTACGAATTGCGATAGATGTTATTTAGTACGGAGGAACTTCCTACATAAACCACCTTCTTGCCAATGTGGGGCTCGAACCCACGACCTCCTGTTCATAAGACAGGCGCTCTGACCAACTGAGCTAATCGGCAAAGAGAAAAGGGAGATTGCATATCCCCTTTAGAACCCTACGCATTAACTTGGTTAATTTAATTAGTTTCGGTGACAGTAGGATTCGAACCTACGCGGGGAAACCCCAATTGGTCAGCACCCAATCGCAATAGACCACTCTGCCATATCACCATAGGGAGAGTGCCTCTCCCTATAAGACCCTATGCTTATTTACCAATTTACTTTTTCTAAAAGGGTTTTCTAAAATGGTTTTCTAAAAGGGTTTTCTATAACAACTTATATTAAGTTTCACAACAACGAAGTTACGGTGACAGTAGGATTCGAACCTACGCGGGCAGAGCCCACTGATATTCTAAATCAGCTCCTTAAACCACTCAGACATATCACCACAGTAAAATTGTTCTTCCTAAGAAGTTATACTTTTACAGAACACAAATATTATTAAAAATTAACCTTTTTATACATGTTGTGCTGTTTGTGTTCACAATCATATATAGTGATATCTCTTTAAGTATTTTTAATTATTTTATATTTTTTATA
>Ga0180438_10003624_pt1 | contig 23110 bp, 16 predicted proteins | sample SS_ome_12_FD_132455 | JGI IMG/M metagenome (GOLD analysis project Ga0180438, IMG submission 132455) | Hypersaline lake sediment archaeal communities from the Salton Sea, California, USA - SS_3_D_2 metaG | ecosystem: Environmental > Aquatic > Non-marine Saline and Alkaline > Hypersaline >...
CAGCACCGCGAGAGGTTTTCGAAGTTCTTGGTTGACCTGGAAGAGTTTGCAAAACCTCCCCAGGCGCGTTTTCTGACCAAAGAGCCAAGGGCTGCAGCAGCGTAGATTACTGGAAACTACTGTACATTGAGACCGACGAATTCAACCGCGCGGAAAAGGGGGACGTCCAAGTCGTCCTCGGCCGCAAAGGCTCTGGCAAGACAGCGCTCTTCGCGCGACTGCGGGACAGGCTGCGACGTCGACAGACGCGAATTGTACTCGACCTTCAGCCCCAGGGGTTCCAACTACTTAAGTTCCGGGAGCAGGTCCTCGATCTCCTCGAGGAGGGAACCAAGGAACACACAGTCACGGCGTTCTGGGAGTATTTGCTCTTGCTCGAAATCTGTCACAAACTACTCGATAAAGACAGAGTCGTGCATACTCGAAATCACACGTTATTCGAGCCCTACAGGTCTTTGGAAAGCACCTATAGAGAAGACGCCTTCATTCGCGAGGGCGATTTCGCTGAGCGGATGCTTCGAATAATTGAGGACGTTGGTGATGGATTTCGCGCGAAGCTCAGCCCAGGCGTGCGTGACGTGCGACTGAACAATGCCCAGGTAACCCAGCTTCTCTACAGGCATGATGTCGCGACACTTCGGCGGCTCGTGTACGATTACTTGACGCACAAGGATGGTCTCTGGATACTCTTCGACAACCTTGACAAGGGATGGCCGGCAACCGGTTTGACAAAGGACGACTTGATCCTAATACGGTGCCTGATTGACTCCATCAACAAGCTACGCCGAGCCCTGGTTAAGAAAAACATCGAATGCAATGGCCTTGTCTTTCTCCGAAACGATGTATTCGAACTGCTCGTTGAGTACACGCCGGATAGGGGAAAACTGAGCTGGGTCGCACTTGACTGGACGGACCCGGAACTCCTGCGAGAAATGCTTCGACGCCGACTTGTCTTCAGCGGAGCCGACGGTTCTGTGGGCTTTCTTCAAATTTGGCAGCAGATTTGTACAAGCCACCTGTCCGGCGAGGAAAGCTCGCAATACCTAATCGATCGGTGTCTTATGAGGCCCCGGAGTCTCATCGAACTAATCAACTTCTGCCGAAGCCATGCCGCGAATCTGGGCAAGGATCGCATAGATGAAGAGGACTTTCGCAAGGGGGAAGAAGACTTCTCAATGAAGCTTGTACACGACATTAGCTTCGAGATACGCGACGTTCTTCCAGAAGTCGAGGATGTGCTGTATGTCTTCATTCAGTCCTCCCGGCGGATTGATCACGATGCGCTCGTTGCCCACCTTACTAAGCATGGCATTGATGAACCGGAGCGACTCATCCAACTCTTCCTGTGGTTTGGCTGCATCGGGTACGTTCGAGAGACCGATGAAGTCGCTTACATATACGATGTTAAGTACGACACGAAGCGATTGAAGGCGTTGATCAGGAACGCACCATCGGGCAATCCTGTTTACCAAATCAATCCTGCATTTTGGAGCGGTTTGGAGATTAAGGCGTAAGACGGGCTCGCGGGAGTATTGTTATGCGCAGTAGGGTTTGCGCTATTAGCCCTGCATGACTTGTCGCGCAAAAGCTGTCATACCACTCACGCCCCGCGCAGCCTGTCTTTCCGCTTCCCGAAGAACGCGAGTTTTCATCAGCGACTTTTCTTTTCCAGTTGCCCACGAAGCCGCTGGGAGACCTCCTCCCAATCCGAGGCGGAAGTCTCGCCGGCCTCGTAGGCCGCGACGCGACGCTCGATCTCCGCTTCCAGCTCCGGATCGTCGTCGCTGAGAACTCCCGGCGGCTTGAGGCTCTGCAAGAGTCGGTACGCCACCCCGGCCCGGTCCCCGTCGGGCAGGGACAACGCCGCCGTGAGGATTTCCGTGGGATTGACGCTCATGACGAAGCCGCCTCTTAACGGTAGAACGATCGAAGGGTTTCCGCCGGTTCGTCGGTTCGCTGTGCCACCTGCCTCCATTGTAGCCCGCTGGTCGAGGGGGAAAAAGAGACCTGGTCTGTCTTGCCGGAACGGCCCGAAGGGTGCTTCGCACAAGACAAACCAGGTTCCCTTTGCCTTCTGGCTCACGCCGGCCGCGACCGTTCAAGAAGTCGCGGCCCTTCGTCGCAAAGGTCCAACAGCGGGCACTCCTCGCACCCGGGGTTGCGTGCCTTGCAGACCCTCCGGCCGTGGCGGATCAGCCCGACGTGGAAATCGAGCACCAGACGCGGCGGGACCAGGCGCGGCAGCTCGTCGTGGGCCCGGGCCGCGTCGACGTTCGGGCCGATCAGCCCCAGGCGGCGGCTCACACGATGCATGTGCGTATCGACCGGCAGCACCGGCTTGCGGCAGGCAAACAAGAGCACGCAGGCCGCCGTCTTGGGGCCGATGCCGTCGAACCGGGTGAGATACTCCATCGCTTCGGCCGGCGGCACGTCGCGGAGGAACTCCAGCGACAGCTCCCCCAGCTCCCGGTGGATCGCCCGTAGGATCGTCTTGATTCGGGGCGCTTTCTGGTCGGCCAGCCCACCGCGGCGGATCGCGGCGGCGATCCTCTTAACCGGTGCGCGGCGGACCGCGTCCCAGTCCGGGAATCGGCGCGAAAGCTCCTCGAAAGCGGCGTGGCTGTTGGTGTCCGACGTGTTCTGCGAGAGGATCGTGGCGATCAGCTCGTCGAGCACCGGCCCCCGCTCCCCCAGCTCCACCGGGCCATAAGCCTTCGCAAGCCGGCGGCAGACGGCGGCGACCTTGCGGCGGGCGTGTTGGCGCGCGGTCATGCAGTACTCCGCCCCCGCCACGCAGTGGCGGGGCTTTCTCGCCCCTGCCCCGCTTAGCCCGCCGTGGGGAACACGCTGCGGAGGAACTTCTGGTTGTCCCGGTAGCAGTCCTCCATCGACCGGCCGCGCTCGGTGGCGCCTTCGATGATGAGCCAGCCGGTCCAGCCGATGTCGTCCAGGGCGGCTTTGACTCGCTTAAAGTCGATGGGGCCGCCGCCCAAGAGGACGCCCTGCTCCTTGGCGTGGATCTCGCAGATCCGCTCGCGCCCGATCCGGCGGATCTCCTTGTAGATGTCGTATCCGGAATAGTGCATATTGGCCACGTCGTAGTAGACCTGCACGGCCGGCGAGCCGACGGCGTCGAGGATGGCCAGGTGGTCGTCGGCGTTCAAGGTCGATTCGACGCCGAGGATTACGCCCGCCTTCTCGGCCGCCGGGGCGACCTTCTTCAAGCGGCGGATGACCTCCTTCTGGGCGTCCGAATTGCCCTTGATGTCGCCTTTGCCAAAGAAGGCCAACAGCACGACCTGCTCGTCGAGCTTCGGCAGCACCTCGATGCAGTCGGCGACCCACTGCTCGGCCTCGGGGTCGGAGGCGTAGGGCCGGCTATTGAGCACGCCCATGGCCAGCGAGGCGATCTCGACGCCGAGCCGCTTGCAGCCGTCGAGGTACTGCTTGCGAACCCCGGCTTCACGCAGGTCGAAATCCCCGCCGGGCGGGCCGAAGCTGACTTGCACGCCGTCGAGCCCGATTTGTTTTGCCACTTCGAGGGCCTCGATCTTCTGCCGCTGGCCGATCGACCAGTCGCAGGCCCCGATCTTGAACAGCCGCTTCTCGTCGGCCGCCAACGCCGTAAGCGCCGGCCCGAACGCCAAGGTAGCGCCCGCGGCCCCGGCCGCGGCCAGGGCCTGGCGCCGGGTAATCTTGATGTCGGTCGTCATGGGGTAGTCTCCCGGTTGAAATACAATTTGAAATTTACAATTGACAATTCCCAATTTGCAGTATTCTAGCGGTGAAACACGCGGGCACCGCCCATCCCTTCTCCACCGAAGCTCCTGCGTGCCAACGGGCGGACGGCACACGGAGTGTACCTGCTACTTCGACTCCCCCGGCACGAGCTGGACCTGCCAGAGGTTGACGGCCTTCCATTTGGCCGGGTCGGCCGGGCGGAGAACGACGGGGTATTCGCCCTCCTTCTCGATCTTCACCTGCCCCAGGTCGATGAAACGCGCCTGATCCCACGCGCCGGTGGCGGGCACGTCGGCCTCGACGGTCTGGCCGGCCACCTCGACGGCCACGCGGCTGGCGGTGGTGGCAGCAAACTCGCCGCGGAGCTTGTACGTGCCCGGCTTGTCGATCTTGGCCTTCCAATGGACCTGGCCCGCCGGGTCGCTCCAGAAGCCGACGTTCATCCGGCCGGTCTTGTTCTCGAGCTTCAGGCTTGGGCCCACGAGCTTCGCCTCCGTGGCGGCAAGGACGACGGTGCCTTCCGGGGCCTCGGGCGCGGCCTGCTGGGCCGCCAAGCGGAAGCCGCTCAGTTTGAATACGACGGCATGGCGGCAGGGCCGCTTCTCGTCGGCGAGCTTCGGCACCCTGATCGAGAGGTGCCTCCCCGGGCCGACCACGGCCACCAGCGAGCGGTCGTAGCCCAAAAGCTTCACCTCGGCCTCCGCCCCCACGCCCGCCACCACGACCGACTCGATCTTCACGTCCTCCTCGGGCCAGCCGAGGCATATCGCGTAGAGCGTCGCGCCGTCTTTGGACCGGGTGTAGCGAATGTCCTTGGCGGTGAACTGGACCTGTCCCTGGGCGTGTTTGCCCAGTCCGCGCCCGCGGTCGAAAAGGTTCGGCCCCTCGCCGTGGACGTGCCACGGCCGGGTGGCGTAGATCGCCTCGCCGTTGACTTTGAACCAGTCGCCGAGCTCGGTCAAGAGCGTCGCCTGATCGTCGGGGATGGTGCCGTCGGCCTTGGGGGCGACGTTCAACAGCAGGACGCCGTTCTTACTCACGATGTCCACGAGCTCGTGGACCAGCTCTTCGGCGGTTTTGAGCTTCAGCCCCTCGACCCAGCACCAACTGTTCGTGGCCACCGAGTCGTCGGTTTGCCAGAGGAACTCCGCCGGGCCGGACATCTTGCCCCGCTCGATATCGAGCACGCCGACGCCCTTAGGCAGGTACTCGTCCTTGCGGGTGATGACCACCGGCTTGCCCCACTGCTCGGCCCGGTTGTAGTAGTAAGCGGCCATCCGGGTCTTGTAGTCGTCGGGAATCTTGCCCAGGCCGAAGTCGAACCAGATCTGGTCGGGCTGATAGGCGTCGATCACCTCCTTGATCTTGGCGAACCAGCGGTCGTGGGCCACTTTCTCGTCGTCGAACTGGCCGTACAGGTCGCCGAACTTCGGATCGGCCGTGTCCCAGCCCTCGGCCGTGGTGTAATAACCCTTGATGTTGAAGGCGTGGTGGAACGAGGTGATGATCTTGATGTCGCGTTTCCTAAGCGCAGCGACCAGCTCACCGGTGACGTCGCGCTTCGGGCCCATGTCGGCCGCGTTGAAGCGGTTCACTTTGCTGGCCCACATCGAGAAGCCGTCGTGGTGCTCGGCCACGGGCCCGGCGAATTTGGCCCCCGCCCGTTGGTAGAGATCGGCCCAGGCCTCGGCGTCGAACTTCTCCGCCGTAAACTCGGGGATGAAGTCCTTGTAGCCGAACTTGGAGGGCTCGCCGTACTTCTCCACGTGGTGTTTGTACGTCGGCGAGTCCTTGCGGTACATGTTCCGCGGGTACCACTCGTTGCCGAACGCCGGCACGCTGTACACGCCCCAATGGGCGTAGATGCCGAACTTGGAGTCCTCGAACCACTCGGGCACGGGGTACTTCGAGAGCGATTCCCAATTGGGCTGGTACGGGCCGCCCGGCTCGTCGCCGGCGAAGCTCGGCGATGTCCACAGGGCGAGCCCCAGCAGGGTCACAGTCATCAGGGCAATCGGCAGGTGACGGTTCATCGAGTTCTCTCCGAGTTGCGGGCAATAGATGACCTGGTTCCCAAGTGTCGGCTGGGAAACTAGTGCAAACGACCCGCGGGCTTCCGCTCGCGGCTACGATTCCCCCAACCCCTAATCTCTAATCCCTACCCCCCTAATCCCTACCCCCTAATCAAAACGCCTTCGTCTGCCCCGGCACGGCCACGGGGTACTTGCCCTCCGCGTCGGGCTGCACGGGGGCGGGGGCTTCGAGGCTCTCGATCTTGTCCAGGCCGGGGGCCAACTCCAGGTCGGAATTGAGGGCCTGCTCCCAAGTCACTTCCTTGCCGCTCTCGCCGGCCATGCGCCCGAGGATGCCGACCAGGGCCCCGTAGGCGCACCGCTCGGTCTCGTTGTACGGCTTGTCGTTGCGCACGGCGTCGAACAGCAGGTCGTGCTCTTTCTGGTAGTGGTTACAGCCGGGCCCTTGGTACTTCCAAAGCTCGTCGGAGGCGGTCATTTCGTGGCCGTTGTAGAGCTTCGGGTTGCTGATCCCCTCGCCCAAGACGCCGGAGCCGGTGGCCCCGTGGATCTTGTCGCCGAAGAAGCCCCAGCAGCTCTGCATGTGCCGCCCCTGGGCGAACAGACGCGTGCCGTCGGCGAAGCTGTACTCGATGGCCCAGTGGTCGAAGAGCTGGTCGGGCTGGGTCCGCTGCTGGCGCCCGCCCTGGCCTTGGGCCGAGACGGGCCAGGCGTCTTTCACCCAGCAGCAGACGTCCAGGTTGTGAATCAGCCAGTCGAGGATGAAGCCGCCGTTGACCCAGGTGAAGTTGCTGTAGTTGTGGATCTGGTGGGCCAGCTCGCTCATGTCCGAGCCGCGGCCCTTGAACCCCACCGGCCCGTGCTCGCGGTAGGCCCAGCAGGTGATCACCTTGCCGATCGCCCCGTCGTGGATCTGCTGGACGGCCTCTTCGAGCGGCTGGTAGTGGCGGCTCATCAGCCCGCCGGCGATCTTGAGGTTCTTCTTGGCGGCGGCCTCGCCCGCTTTGAGCACCCGGCGGATGCCCGGCCCGTCCACGGCGAACGACTTTTCCATGAAGACGTTGATGCCTCTCTCCACCGCGTACTCCAGGTGGATCGGCCGGAAGCAGGGCGGGGTGGTCAGCAGCACCACGTCGCCGGGCCCGAGCAGGTCGATCGCCTTGCGGTAGGCGTCGAGCCCGAGGAACTGCCGCTCCGCCGGGCAGTCCATCTGCTTCTCGAACCGCTTGGCCAGGTTGCCGTAGCTGCCGTTTAACCGGAAGTCGAACACGTCGGCCATGGCGTGGAGCACGACGGGTCCCTGGTTGGCGGTCGACAGGGCGTTGGCCGCGGCCCCGGTGCCCCGCCCGCCGCAGCCGACCAGGGCGATCTTGATCGTGTTGCTCTCGGCGGCGTGGACCCGGGGGACCATCACGCCGGCCAGGGCGGTCGCCGCGGCGGCAGTGCCCGTGTGCTTGAGGAACTCGCGACGCGAGGTGGAGGGACGCTCGGGGTTGGTCTGCGGGTTCATCGGGGGGTCCTTTCGTGTCTCGTTGGGGGAGGTGGGACGGACGCCATTCTCACCGGCCGCAAAGCGGTTGTCAACTCTCTGTAGGCCCGACGCACCGGCAGTTTTCCCGTCACAACCCGGGCCGCCTCAGTATTAGAGGGCGACCCCCGATCGGCACCCGGCCGACGGGATTCACTCACCACAACGCCCCATCGGGAGGAAGACGTCATGCAACGCCAGAAGCACCACCACGGCCGCCGTCCGCTTAGGATGGAGTCACTCGAACGCCGCGAGGTCCTCACCGCCCTGCCGACCGTTACGCTGGTCGAAGGTCTGGGCGAGCTGAGCATCCAGGGGACCGACTTCAACGACCACGTCGAGGTCGCCCTCAACGCCGCCACCAACCAGCTCGAAGTCTACGCCTATCCCCAGTCGCTCCCGCCGGGTAGCGCCGTCATCCCGCAGGTGTTCGACGCGTCGAAGGTCACGTGGATCGGATTCTACGGCGGCAAGGGCAACGACGTGTTCGTCAACCGTACCGCACTCCTCGCCAACGCCGACGGCGGTCAGGGGAACGATACCCTTGTCGGCGGCTCGGGCCTCGACATCCTCTACGGCGGCAAGGGCAACGACTGGCTCTTCGGCGGCGACGGGAACGACTACCTGGAAGGCGAGGAAGGCTCGGACGTCCTCTTCGGCGAAAACGGCGACGACTGGCTCATCGCCGATGCCGACAAGGCGGTCGACTGGCTCATCGGCGGCGCAGGCGCCGATGTCTTCTTCGTGCCCCTGGGCCACTTCACGGGCAGCGACCCCGAAGCGGTCCTCGACTTCACGATGGGACAGGATCTGGCCATCCCGTACTGATTCGGCCGAGACGCCCAGCAGCGGGGCTGATTCCCGAAACGGCCCGATGGGTGGTTTTCGGGAATCGGCCCCCCTATTCGTAACAACCCGCACAGCCCGACCTCCGGACCTTTTCCCGGTCACACCCGGCGACCGGCCGGTAGTAGAAAATGGCCGAGGGTTCTCGGGCCGGCCGTTGCCCGGCCCGACTCGGCCGTTTCCGCTACTCGATTCGGAGGGGACTCTCATGCACCATGCAAAGCACCACCGCAACCGACCCGCCGCATCGCCGCGACCGCACCACGGCCGGCGCCCGCTGAGGATGGAGCCGCTCGAACGCCGCGAGGTCCTAAGCGCCGCACCGACCGTCACGCTCCTGGCCGGGCTGAACGAAATCTACATCCAGGGGACCGACTTCAACGACCAGGTCGAAATCATCCTGAATACAGCCACCAACCAGCTCGAGGTCTACGCCATGTCCGACGCCATGGCCCCGGGCACGGCCGTGCTGCCGCACGTGTTCGACGCCTCGAAGGTCAACCAGATCCTCTTCAGCGGCGGCAAGGGGAACGACTTCTACGCCAACTACACGGGCATCATCTCCCAGGCCGACGGCGGCGCCGGCAACGACGTGCTCATCGGCGGCGCCGACGTCGACGTCCTCTGGGGAGGGCTCGGCGACGACTGGCTCCTGGGCTGCGACGGCAACGACGCGCTGTTGGGTGAGGAAGGCTCCGACGTGCTCTTGGGCGGCAACGGCGACGATTGGCTCGCCGGCGGTGCCGACAAGGCGGTCGACTGGCTCCTGGGCGGCCCGGGCAAGGACACGTTCTTCCTGCCCCTGGGGTTTTTCACCGGCACCGAGAAGGAAGTGGTCCTGGACTTCACCATGGGCCAGGACCTGCTCATGCCCTTGCCGTGAGGCAATTGACTTGAACCCGGCCGCCAGCTCCTGCGGCCGGCACGGCCCGCGGACCCGGCGGGCGGCGGCCCCATCGCTCCTCCCGACGCACCCTCGGAAGCCGCCGCCCGTCCCGCGGGAACCGCTACTTGGCCCGCACGTCGTAGCAGTACAGCCACCGGTCGTGCCGCACGTAGAGCCGGCCGCCGCAGACGACCGGGTGGCAGAGGTACAGGCCGTCGCTCTTGCGCGGCAGGTCGAAGCGGCCGGTGACCTCGAACCCCTCGGGGGTAATTTTCAAGAGGGACATGGGCCCCTTGTGGTCCACGCAGTAGAGCATCCCGTCGGCGTAGGTGATCGAGACCTTTCCCAGGGTCGGGTCGTTCTTTACTACCTCGCCGGTGACGAAGTCGACGCAGAAGAAGCCCTGGCGGCTCAAGCGGCAGCCGCAGCCGTAGAGCCGGCCGTCGATCAGGATCACGCTCCCGTGGCAGTTGTCGAACGACTCCTTGTACCAGACGACGCCCGCGCCGCTTAAGTCGGGCCGGACCTTCAAGAGCACGCCGCCCGCCTTGTGGCCGCCGGTCACAAACACGTGGCCGTCGTGGAAGACCGGCGTGTTGGTGTTCTGGAAGAACCGCCGGTAGTCGGGCAGCGGGAAGGAGTGCGACCACACCATGTGCCCCGTCTCCACGTCGAGCGCGACCACGCGCCGGTCGCTTAGCGTGATCAACTGGCGCACGCCGCCGTACTCGGCCAGCACGGGCGAGCCGTAGGCGGCGCGGTCGAAGTCCCGAGCCATCTCCTTGTTGACCCAGAGGGTCTTGCCCGTCCGCTTGTCCAGGGCGGCGGCGAATCCCTGGCTCCCGCCGGGTAGGCAAAAGACCCTATCGCCGTCGACGATCACGTTCTCGGCCATGGCCCAGACGCCGAACCGGGCGCCGAACCGCTCCTTCAGATCGACCGCCCACAGCTCCTCGCCGTCCTTGGCCCGGTAGGCGGCCAGGCGCCCGGTGGGGTTCATCTGGTAGAGCACGCCGTCGCGGTAGGTCGGCGTGGTGCGCGAGCCGGGCTCGGCGCCGGTCCAGCTCGCCCCGTTGGGTGACTTCCACAGCAGCTTACCGTCGAGGTCCAGCGTGACGAGCATCTCCTGCTCGTCAAAGTCGCCGGCTGTGAAAATCTTGCCCTCGGCAATCGCCACGCCCGAGTAGCCGCCGCCGCAGTCGTCGAAGGTCCAAAGCAACTCCGGGCCCCCCTCGGGCCAACGCTTCAGCAGCCCGGTCTCCGTCGAGATGTTGTCCCGCTTCGGCCCGTGGAACTCGGGCCACGTGGCCTCGGCTTTCGGCTCGGCGGCCGCGGACGGCGCGGACAGGGCAACGGGCAGCAGCAAGAGCAGCAGAACCAGCGCAGCGGGGGTGAGGACACGGCCGTTCATGGGCTCCTCCGTCGTGGGGCGGGCAGGTGGGTTTTGGAGTGCGGCGACTTGTCGCCGCTTTCGCTGAGTGGTTCGCGCGCGGTCCGACAAGGGCCAGGAACATCGCTTGGTCGCACCGCAAGGAAAGCGGCGACAAGTCGCCGCACTCCAAAACTCCCCTTGCGGCAAGGCCGAATCCAGGCTAACAGAGCGCCCCGACCCCGTCCAGATGCAAGCGGGCCTTTTCGCAGCCGCCCAGCTACGGGGAACGCGCCACCAGCGGCGGCTTGCGGGGTGTGAGAACCAGCTCCCGGACCTCGATCGGGTCGCGGCTTCGCGTGGAGAGAATGACGCGAAGCGTGCCGCTCTGCTGCTCCAGGCGCGGCGCGACCTGCTCGGGGCGGGTCGCCCGCACCTCGACCTGCCAGGCCGCCTCGCCCGGGACCGGCAGCGAAACGCCTAGCGGCCGGCCCGCCCGCAGAGGAGCCACCAGGCGGCCGTCGCCGCCGGGATACGCCGCCACGTCCATATCGGCGGCCAGCAGAAAACCGGGCACGTGGATCTCGGCGCCCGTCTGCCGGATGCCGACTCTGGGGCTGAGCTTGCGGAACCAGACCACGCCGGTGTACGGGTGGGGATCGGTCCCGTGGAGCTTGACCGGGGCGTAGAGCTCGCGGAACTCGGCCGTGGTCAGCATCTCGCGCCCGCTGCGGCACCAGGGCTCCTCGGCCCCCACGCCGAAAACCACCAGGTCCGGCTCGCGCGAGAGCACGTAGCGCCCGTCGCCTAGCTCGTGCCCGATCAGCCCGGTGCCGAAGTCCTCGGGCGGGTGCCGGGGGAGGTAGTAGTCGTTTAACCCCAGCATGTCGACGCAGGGGAAGCCGGTCCAATAGGGCAGACAGCCCGCCGCGGCCACGGCCATCAGCGGCTGCTCCTCGGAAAACGCCCCTCGAAGCACCGTCGCCAGCACCTTGCCTTCCCACTCCCAGCGCTCGGTCCTCGCCCGGACGTTCTCCCGGTCGGCGAACTGCAGATAGACGAACGGAATCAGCAACATGCCGGCCGCCCCGGCCAGGATGAAGGGGCTCAGCCTGATCCGGCCCTCGAAGTGCCGTAATAGGGCGTTTGCACCGAGCACGAGGGCGAACGCCATCAGGACCACCAGCGGCACCACGTGGCGATAGGCCGGGAAGACGTCGCCCCCGATGAACACGAGGTAGGCCACCCACACTCCGGCCAGGCTCAATAGCAGCAGGGCCTTCGGCCGCGTGCGCCGCGCGGCGAGCGACCCGAGCAGCAACACGCCCGCCACCAGCGAGAGCGGCGCGAGCGCCACCAGCCCCCGGGCCACGTACTTGGCCCCGCCGACGAAGTGATGCGCCGAAGGGGCGAGCTTGACCAGCGCGGTGTTCGGCACCGGCTCCCCGTAGTACCCAAGTCGGAACAGGAGCTGCCCCAACCAGAACAGCGCCGGCACCACGGCCAAGAGCGAGAGGCGCAGCCCCTCGGCCGGCCTCTGCCACGCTCGCCTCGCTGCCACGATCGCAAAGAAGGCGGCGGCGGTGAACAACGGGCCGTCGGGCCGTGTCAGGCAGAGAAGCCCTAGGGGGATCGACGCCAGCAGCACGTCCTTAAGCCTGGCCGAAGTGTAGCGTGCCGATTTCGGAAGGGGACAGTCCCATTTTCGCTGCGCGAAAATCGGGACAGTCCCCGACTCGGCGTCCAAGAGCCGGTAGCACCCGACGACGGCCAGCCCGAGCAGGGCCGCCACGAGCGGCTGCTCCAGCCCGCCCACGGCCCACGCCGCCACGGGTGCCGAGAGCGCGAAAAACCCCAGGGCCAGCGCCGGCGGCAGCCAGGCGTGGCGGCCCGCGGCATCCCGCCGGCTGGCCACGACGATGCAGGGAATTACCGCGGCCATCCCCAGCACGCCGAGCACCCGTGCGGCCGCGACCGGGTCGGCACCGAAGAGCCCCGGCACGGCCACGGCCAGGATCCACAGCAGGTTGGAATACCCCTCGACCGGCCTGCCCTCGGTCCAGGTCAGGCCGTTGCCCTCCAGCAGCCGCTCCACGTAGCGAAGCGAAATCAGCGAGTCGTCGGCGAGGAAGGGGAGGTAGTAGAAGCAGTTGAGCAGCAGGATCACCAGCGCGCCCAGCGCGATGGCGAGCGGAGTTGCGCGACTGCGAGTTGCCCGGCCCGTGGTGTCCATGAACGTTATCCTCTTGGCGCGGCTTGGAGCCGCGACGCTCCGCGGGCTGCCGCCCGCGGCTATCAGCGTGCACGCAAGCGGCGCCAAGGTCTCAGGTGAAAGTGCTAGCGCTGCTCTCTCCTCGATTCGCGTGCAGCCACGGTCGGGGCGGTGATCTCAAGGCGGACGCCGTCGGGCAGGGTGTGGCGGAACGCCTCGAGCTTGGCCGCCAGCTCCGGCACGGCCGCGGGGCGCGTGGCGTAGAACTCGACGTGGTCCTCGGGCGGCGTGACCCGGCGGCGCCCCAGGTAGATTTGCCCTACTAGGGTCCACTCAGGGGGGACGTCCCGGCCGAACCAGCTTTGGTAGATCATTGCCAGTCCCACGCCGCGGTCGCGAACGAGCCGGGCGAAGTCCGCGGCCGTGATTCCCCGCTGCCGGGCGCGGCGGACTTGCTCCGAGCCCAGACCCCAGAGGTCGAGCACGTAGTACGGGTTTCGGTACGAGGCCCGGCCCAGGTCGTTCACTGCCACGTCGTCTTGCCAGAACTCCGTGGCGAAGCGGTGTATCTGGCAGTGCTGCTCGTAGACGTTGTTGGCGCCCAGGGGCACGAGGAACGTGCGGTAGGTGTAAACCGACCCCACGAATCCGAGCACCACCGTACAGCAGGCGAGCGTCGCGGGCACGGCCAGGCGTTCGACGCCGGCCCGAATCGCGTCCTTCCAGATATAGAGGCTCGCGGCCGCGGCCAGCAGCAGGGCGTAGATTTCGTAGCGGTGGAACCAGCCGTATCGTCCGGCCAGCAGATGGGCACCCACGGCCGCCAGTGCGAACCCCATGAAGAGCCGACGCGACCCGCCGTCCGGCCGCGAGTCGCCACGGGACGTCAAGAGCGCGACCACCAGGGCCACGCAAAACCCGCCCAAGAGGATGCCGGGCCGCTCCCTGAGCAGCGAGGTCTTCAGGTTCTCGAAGAGGCCGCCGGCCAGGGCGCCGGCCGAGGCCTCGATGCCGCTGTTGACCACACCCGACTTGACCAGCACCGAGCTGGGCAGCGGCGACAGGCCCGAACCGACCAGGAAGAGCGAAAACCCCACGAGACCCGCAAGGCAAAGCGCGACGGAGCCCAACGCCCATCGCCATGCCCCGCGCCAGGCCAACACCCCGGCCGCGGCCAGCGAGGCGGCGGCCGCCTCGTAGCGGACCAGCGGCCCGAGCACCACCGCCGCCACGAGCCACCAGGGAACGCGGGAGGTTTGCAGAAACACGGCCAGGCCGTGTAGCATGGCCACCACGACCAGGCAGTGCAGCGAGTGTTCCAGGCCCGTGAAGACCAGCCCCACCAGGTTGAGCCCTACGGCCGCCAGGACCACGGCCGTTGCGCTAAAGACCCGGCCACGGGGCGTGGCCATCAGCCCGAGCCCGGCCAGGTAGCGAAACAGCAGGTCGACCGAGAGCAGCAGGGCCGCCGCGTTGATCAGAAGCGGGCAGAGCGCGTGCCACGCAAACGGCGCGGCAGGGGCCAAAAGCAGCGGATAGAGCACCGACGACGAGGCGGCGCAGGTCTCGCCCGCGTTGACCCCGTAGCCGCCGCGAGTGATCTGTTCGCTGACGGCCAAGTGGATGTAGGCGTCGTCGAGCGTGTAGGTGAAGGTCCCGCCGTTGAGCCACAGGATGGAGAGCAGCAGGGCCAGGACCGCCGCGAGCACGGCGGCCTGCGCGAGCAGGTAGGGCGGCGAGAGGACGATCGCCTCGCCGGCCCCGTTCGGGTGGCGGTCGGGAGAGCCCGGGGGTTTTTCGTACATAGCGGTGCTAGCAGCCAGCGGCCGGGAGGGCGAGAAAATACCCAAACCGGGGCGGGGGTCCAAGAGCAGTTCCAAAAAGGGGACGCAGCTCTTTTCTGGGGGTTTGGGTAAGATACTTGGGAGGTGCTCTTCGCCCGAGCACTTGGCCTTACCCAGATCCCCAGAAAAGAGCCGCGTCCCCTACCTTTGGAAATACTTGACGCCCGGCCCCCGGCGGAGGCTATAATCCAGGCCGGCGCTGCGACGAGCCGGCGAGCGGGCCGCAAGCGGCCCCGCTACACGGTTCGAGCCGTCGCCCCCCGACTCCTGCCCCCTGACTCCTGCCCCCTGCCCCCTAATTACTGGCTACCGGCGCCCCCCCACCCTTTTTTCACGAAAGGACCCTCCCGATGAAGCGCAGCTCTTGTTCCCTGCTCGTGGCCGTTTCGATCTGTTTGCTGGCCTATTGCGGCCCGGCCTGGTCGGGCGAGGTGATCGAGCTTTCCGAGGCCCAGGCCGATCCCGATTTCGCCGTCCAGGGCGAGTACCTGGGCGAGGGCACGCTGGCCGGCGGCACGAGGGACAAGGTCGGGGCCCAGGTGATCGCCCAAAGCGGCGGCAAGTTCAACGTCGTGGTCTACCAAGGCGGCCTGCCCGGCGCCGGCTGGTGCCGCGGCGACGAGCGGTTCTTCATGGAGGGGACCGCCGACGAGCTCAAAGCGGAGAAGCTCACCGGCAAGATCGCCGGCGGCAAGCTGGTCATCTCCGACGGCCAGGGTCAGCAGCGGATCAAGCTCGAGCGGACCGAGCGCAAGAGCCCCACGCTGGGCGCGAAGCCGCCCGAGGGGGCGATGGTGATCTTCGACGGGAAGAACGTCGACATGTTCGAGCCCGACGCCCAGGGCCACCTCCGCGACGACGGCAACCTCATCGCGGGTGAAACCACCAAGCCGCTGCCCGAGAGCTACACGTTGCACATCGAGTTCCGCCTCTCCTGGAAGCCGGACGCCCGGGGCCAGGGCCGAAGCAACAGCGGCGTCTACCTGCACGACAGCTACGAGATCCAGGTGCTCGATTCGTTCGGGCTGGAGGGCCGTGACAACGAGTGCGGCGGCTTCTACAAGATCAAGGAGCCCGACGTGAATATGTGCCTGCCCCCCATGCAGTGGCAGACCTACGACATCGAGCTTACGGCCCCGCAGTACGAGGGCGACAAGAAGGTCAAGAACGCCCGGGCCACGGTGAAGCACAACGGCGTGGTGATCCACGACGACCTGGAGCTGCCCGGCGGCACCCCGGGGCGCAAGGGCGAGGGCCCCGGCCCCCGCGGCATCCATCTGCAAGGGCACGGCAACCGCGTGTTCTACCGCAATATATGGCTGGTGCCGAAGTAGGCTCGGTCTGCAGATGGGCCGGGCTCGCCGAGCCGGTCCCGTCTTTCGTCTCCCTTTCCCAGACGAGAAGGGGCTGAGTGGGTCCAGAGTTGGAGCCGCCCATGATTCGTGAAAGACTCGCCAACTTGCTCTACAAGTTGGCCGATGCGGTTGGCGGAATCGAGACGCAGGCCCGCCGCGAGATCGAATCGCGTGCGATGGACGTCCTCGCTCGCCTTTCGGCCGGCGCCGAAAGAAGAGTCGAGTCGGCGGACAAAGAGGCCGAGCGGCGAGACAAAATGGGACTCTTGGACGCCGAAGTGCCTGACCGCTGGAAATCGTGGTACTACATGCGACAGGGGTACCGTGTCTCTGAGGATGCCGGCGCGACTCTGCGTCACTGGCGAGGGGGGTCCCCACAACACGACGGCGCGAAATGCCCGGTGTGTCGCAAACCGCTCCTCCTCTTCTGGGACATCGATTGCCGCGATCCCCGGTTCCAGTCCGAATCGCCTGAGCTGTTTGGTGGATTACAGCGTTTGCCTCTGTACTACTGTTGTCGACGTCCGGAACCGACGGTGTATCAGGTGTTGTCGGACGACCGTATCAAGACGATCCGGCCGGACCTGCGGGCCGATGAAGAGAGCCCGTTTGCAGGTTTTCCCGACGAGTTTCAGCGTCAGCCGCTCGACCTCGAGCCGATCCCTCGGGATGTGGCCAACCTATTGATAGTTGCAGACGAGTTTGCTTTCGACTGGCTGAACTCACAGGAACGTCAAAGGCTTTCCGACTACCTCGGCGACAGGATTTCGAGCATTTGGGATATTCACCTAAGCCAATTCGGCGGCAGGCCGGTCTTGACGCAAGGTCACCGGGAGATCAGTTGCCCAAACCCGGCGTGCGCGACCCATAAGATGGGCCATCCGATGCTCCGCAACGAGAAGGAGTTCGCGTTGAAGGAACTCGCGGTCATCGACGTGGACGCTGGCTTCGAGATGGAGGCGAACTACGCGCAGATCGCCTTCCACATATGCTGGAAATGCCACACCGTGCACGCGCGTTACCGCTGCAGCTAACCGCCTACGCGCCGCGCACTGCAAACCACGCCCACTGCGTGGACGGTATTCCGCCGACTATTGTCTAGCCTCAAGACTCTCCGCCAGAACAGAGGACTTGCCATGCTTCGGACCATTTGTGTTTCCTTGTCGTTCGTGCTTTCCATTGCGGTTGCGGCGCGAGCTGCGCCCCGCGGGCCGGACATCGTCGACCCCGAGGAGGCCAAGAACGACCCGGACTTCGCCATCCAAGGTGAATACCTTGGCGAGGGCACGCTGCCCGACGGGCCGAAAGGCACGATCGGGGCCCAGGTCGTGGCGCTGGGCGAGGGGAAGTTTGCGGTGGAGCTGTTTGCCGGCGGGCTGCCCGGGGCCGGCTGGAAACGGGGCGACCGGCAGGTCTCGCTTTCGGCCAAGCGCGAGAACGGCGCGGCCGCGATCGGGGGTGCCGACCTCTCCGGGCAGATCGACGGCAAGTCGCTCACGCTCTGCGATGCCGCCGGCAAGGTGCTCGCGAAGCTCAGCCGCACCGAGCGCAAAAGCCCCACGCTCGGCGAGAAGCCGCCCGCGGGGGCCGTGGTCCTTTTCGACGGCAGCAGCGCCGAGCACTTCAGAGACGGCGTGCTTACCGAGATGAAGACCCTCGAGGCCGGCTGCACCGCCAAGGAAGGACACCCCATGAAGCGGCTGCACCTCGAGCTTCGGCTCTCATGGAGGCCGACCGCCCGGGGCCAGGGCCGCTCGAACAGCGGCGTTTACATCACGGGCGTGCCCGAGATCCAGGTGCTCGACTCGTTCGGCCTGGAGGGAAGGAGGAACGAGTGCGGGGCCTTGTACGGGCGCCAGGAGCCGGCCGTGAACATGTGCCTGCCGCCGCTGGTCTGGCAGACGTACGACGTCGAGTTTACCCAGCCGGGCAGCGACGCGGAGGGCAAGCCGTCGGGGCCCGTGCTGGTGACCGTACGCCACAACGGCGTGGTCGTCCACGACAAGTACCAAGTCGGCGGCAAGCTCGGCGACGCCCGTGGGCTCCACCTGCAGCGGCACGGCAACCGGGTGCAGTACCGCAATATCTGGATCGAGCCGTCGGACGGGGCGCAGTAGCGAAAAAGGGACCAGGTTTGTTCTTCCGGAACGGTCCGGAGGGTGCTTCGCAAAAAACAGACCTGGGCCCTTTTTTCGCTCGGCGCGCAGCCTTAGCGCCGTCGAAGCACACCGTCCGTGGGGCTTGCGAGCGTCCGGGGTCGGCGTCAAACGCGCTTGACGGTCGACGCCCTAGGGCCTTTGCCCCGTTGACGCGAACCGGAGTCCTCTTCCAAGTCGTACTCGACGCTCTGCCCTTCTTGCAGCTCGTCGAACACGCCGCCGTCGACGGTCGAATGATGGAAGAAGACGTCACCGCGGTCACCCGAGATAAAACCGAAACCGCGGTCCTGAACCAGCTTCTTGATCACACCCTGCGGCATTGCTGCCATCCTCACACCAGAACCGTGCGGACCCTCGGCCCGCTTAAGCACAAGCACCCCCGGCGGCAACGTCGCAGCACCGCCCCGGACGCTCGGGAGATCGACGGGGCCCACTCCGGTAGCAAACCCCAACTCCGCCGCTAGAATAGCGACCCGCCACGCGTCAATCAAGTGGTCCCGCCCGCAATCGCCGGATTTCTGAGAAAACCCCCCAGGGCACCCGAGAAGCCCCAACCGGGGGGATGCGGCACGGGCCGCACGTGAGCGTCCGGTTAGGGCCCGAACCCCGAATGTGCCCTACAGCCCGAGGACCACAGGCTTCTCCGCCTGCGGCAACGAAAACGTTGGCACGGCACGACTTTTGCACGTCGGCGTCGCGTGATTCCGCAACCCGGCCGGGGCGCGGCGGCCGATTTTTCGGCCCATTTTGTTTCGTGACGGCCCGCTCGTCGCAGGGTAGAATTGATTGCGGGCAGTAGCGGTAAACTCCGCCAGCCGCGGGCCAAACGTTACCCGAGGAAATCGGTTGCACGGCGGCGGGCCAAACTGCCGATAAGTTTGCTGTTGAACGAAAAAGGGACCTGGTTTGTCTTGCCTTCAACGGCCCGAAGGGTGCTTCGCGCAGAACAAACCAGGTCCCTTTTTCGCACAGGCCTCTCGCACGTTATTCCGACGGAGGTGCCAACCCTTAAGCGTTAGCCGGGGTCAGTAGTGGCTGGTGCACGAGCACGCCCGACCCTCGCTTGTCTCGCAGCGACGCATCCGGTCGCAATCGGCGAGAGGCATGATTTCCAGGCCGCCGGTTCCGCTTTGGTCGGGCCGGCGGCCCTTTTTTTTGGACAGGAGTCAGAAGGCAGGGGACAGGGGACAGGGGACAGGGGACAGGAGTCAAGTTACCGACGGGCGCTGACTCCTGTCTCCTGTCTCCTGTCCCCTGACTCCTTCCGCCGGCTACTGGCCGGATGGTGGAGTCAGAGGCTACTGGCGTTTCGCCTCCGGTTCCGTCTTAGCGGCGGCCTGCGTCGGCGCTTTGCCCGGTAGGAACCGAAACCCGTTGACCAACTCCCGGTCCGCCTCGCCGAACCGCTCGACGTGCTCCCCCTCCACGGAGAACGCCAGCGCGGCCTGCCGGCCGTCCCGGTCGGTAATTAGGTAGTACGTCCATCGCACGGGCCGATCGTCGACCTTGCCCAGCGCCACCACGCGGTAGACTCGGTAGTCGGCGTCGCTGTGGAACTGGCCCGCCTCGATGAACTCCCCGAACCGGTCGCCCAGGGCCCGCTCCACGTCGGCCTGGAACTCGGCCAGCTCGACCGGTTTGGCCGCCGGCCGCTTCGGCAGCAGCGAGACGTTGCAGTGGGCGAGGTACTGGCCCTGGTCGATCATGCGCAGCGGGAGCACGCTGCGCTCCTGTCCTTTCTTCGAAACGTTCTGCCAACGCCGGTCTCGCACGAGTTGCCAATCCCCGTCGGCCGACTCGTAGAACAACTGCCGAAGCTCCGGCGTGGATTCGAGAGGGAGGCCCTGCAGCTCGGCGTCGGCGAGACCGTCGAACGGCACCTTGGGCTTGATGACCACCTGGAGCCGCACCACCGCATCGATACCGGCCTCGACCGGCCCCAGGTCGCGGTTCTCTTTCATCAACAGCGCAAACCAGTCGATTCGCCGGCGAGTCCGATCCAACCGGAACTTCCCCTTCACGTCCACGTGCGTCGACGCGCCCGCACGGAGCCCCTGGGCGCTTCCGCTTATTTGAAAACGTGCCAGGGTATCGTTCACCTCGGTCAGGGTGCATCCCATGCTCCCGGTCCGAAGGGCGTCCATCCGCAAGAGGCCCGCCACCACGGACTCGGGCAACTGCCAGCGACCATTCACCGCGACCGGCTTCGGCGGCAGCAGGTGGTCCAACAAGAGCGTGTTTCCGAGAAAGTCGACCAGGTCGAGCTGCTCTCCGGTCAGCCGGCCCCGGGGGCTGAAAACCGTCACGTCCGGCGGCTCGGCCTCGACGACCAGGACCCTCCGTTCTGCGGGGAGAGTCACCTTCAGCCCGACGGCCTCGGTCTTGATCACGCCAACCGCCGTCTCGTACGACCGGACCGAGCGGCCCGGCTTGTCCCCTTCGCCGGGGAGCTGGAGGGTCTTCTCGTGGTATCGAAACTCGCCGACGACCTTCATCGGGTTCTTCTGGACGCCTCCGTCAGAGGCTTCTTCGAGCAGGTCGCCCCCCACTTCCAGGAGGATCTGGACCTGGTCCACGTCGCCCACGCGGCGCCCGCTCCGCAGGTCGTGGCCCGATTGGGCGAAGGCGGCCCCCCCGCCGGGTCCGGCAAGGGGAGCGGCGGCCGCAAAGATCCCGGCCACGGCAGCGAACAACCAATGGGTTTTCATCGCAGACTCCGGCCAAATGTCGCCAAGCTTGGAGGTCCGGCGGGCACTCACGCCCTTCTCCCATTTTCGCCAATTCGCCACCAGGCGCTAACCGGCAGGCCCCGACCGGGAATGCGAACGCCCACGGGCCGCGAATCGGATTTCCGGACGCCCGGCCGCGACGGATTGACGTAGGTCGGGAGTGCTTGCATTGCTTATACTCCCGCCTGAGGAGGGAAGCGCAGTCCCAACATCGACCGCCAAGACGCCCGAGTTGACCCGAAACGGCCGAACTTGACTGGGGATCCCGTGCATTTTGCCGTTTCGGCGCGAAAGGTGCATCCCGCAGCGGCAACCTGCACCTTGCGCGGTTGCGTAGGGGCGCTGCCCGATTCGGCAAGTCCCCCCGGTCCGTTTTCCGGCGGGCGGGGTTCCATGGGAAAAAGGATGTAACCTTTTGACAGGTTAAGGCGTCTAAAATCCAACCCGGTTCAAGATGGGAGGTTACGGCGACAAACCGACATGGAAACCACCCTGCAGAGGGGATTTCCGCTCGGAGACCACTTCTGGGCGCGAACTTTTCCCCGACCTTTGGACACTTAGATACGTAGATACTTGCAGGCATTTGCAGCGAGCCACGGGCGTGACACCCCGGGCGGTTTTCGAGCCCAATAGGGAGACGAACGGCGCGAGAGCTGGACTGTGCAAGAGCGGGGCAGCATGGCCGGCAGCCCTCGATTGAGGGGATTATTCCCAACCCCTAGGGCGATTTTCCTCCGAAAAGACGGATCAGCCGAGATTTTTGCAAGTTTGGGCTGTTAAAAATCTGGCGGCCGATTATACTACGGGACAACGAGGCAACAAGTCCGGCCAGTGAAGGCCGCGTGGACTCCTAAGCGCGACACCTCGCCGGCAAGGGATTCGCCGGCAACGAAAAATCAGGGACGCGCGGAGAAGCGAGCAACGATGCACTCCGACTACATCAATCCGGCCATCCGGCAGCTTCGCGATCAGCAGGTCCGGTTCGCGCCGCGAGAGAAGAAGATCGAGCAGGTCAATCTGGCCGAGAAGCTGCTCGGCGAGCTGGACCCCCGGCGAACGTACAGCTATGAGTACGTCTGCTACCGGATCACCAACTTCCGGCCCGACGCCTATCCGGATCTGCGTCTCTCGGGCGGCGAGGCCCGGCACGACCTGCGGCTGTTCGTCGAGGACGTCTCCGACGCGGCCAACGTGCCGGCCGACGCGGCGGGCGAGAAGGTGCTCACCGTCGAGGAGCTGGCCAGGCAGTTCAACGTCTCGACCAAGACCATCTCCCGCTGGCGCCGGCAGGGCTTGGTCAGCCGGCGCTTCGTGATGGACGGGCGCAAGCGGGTCGGGTTCCTGCAGAGCTCGGTCGAGCGATTCGTTGAGCGAAACCGCGAACGGGTCCAGCGCGGCTCCCAGTTCAGCCAGCTTACCGAAGAGGAGAAGGACATGATCGTCGAGCGGGCCCGACGCATGGCCCAGGCCGGCGGATGCCCGGCCGAGGTCACGAAGCGGCTCGCCAGGCGGACCGGACGCAGCGCCGAGACGATCCGCTACACGCTGAAGCAGCACGACCAGGAGCACCCGACCCTGGCCGTGTTCCCCGACAGCCACGGGCCGCTGCGCCACAGCACCAAGCAGCAGATCTACCAGCGCTACAAGCGGGGCGAGTCGGTCGAGGCCCTGGCCAAGCGGTTCTGCCGCACCCGGACCAGCATCTACCGGATCATCGGGGAGATGCGGGCCCACTACGTGATGGAACTGCCGCTGGACTACATCGAGAACGACAAGTTCCCGCGAATCCGCTCGCAGAAGCGCGAGCGGCAGGTCCTCGGCCCCATGCCCGACTGCGACCAGCCGGCCAAGAAGCCGCGTCTGCCCAGCGGGCTGCCCCCGTACCTGGCCAGCCTCTACGAGGTGCCGCTGTTGACCCGGGAGCAGGAGGCCCACCTGTTCCGCAAGATGAACTACCTGAAGTATAAGGCCCGCAAGCTCCGCGAGCAGCTCAATCCCGCCCGGCCCAAGAGCGGGCTGATGGACCAGATCGAGCGACTCTACGACGAGGCCGTGACCACGAAGAATCAGATCATCCGGGCGAACTTGCGGTTGGTGGTCTCGATCGCCAAGCGCCACGTGGGGCCGATGGACAACTTCTTCGAGCTGGTAAGCGACGGGAACATGTCGCTGATGCGGGCGGTGGAGAAGTTCGACTTCGCCCGGGGCAACAAGTTCAGCACCTACGCGAGCTGGGCGATCATGAAGAACTTCGCCCGGACCATCCCCGACGAGCACCGCCAGCGCGACCGCTTCCGCACCAGCCACGGCGAGATGTTCGCCACCACCGAGGACGACCGCAGCGACCAGCTCGAGCAGGAGACGGCCCAATTGCAGCGCGAGGCCCACGTCGAGCGGATCCTCGACCG